>Ga0123353_10009707_pt1 | contig 13328 bp, 8 predicted proteins | sample TergutLab28metaG_3_FD_92763 | JGI IMG/M metagenome (GOLD analysis project Ga0123353, IMG submission 92763) | Labiotermes labralis P3 segment gut microbial communities from Petit-Saut dam, French Guiana - Lab288 P3 | ecosystem: Host-associated > Arthropoda: Insects > Digestive system > Gut ... | reverse complement strand
TTCGTTTGGCCTCTTTTTCGTTTTCTTTGGCCAAACTCTCAGCTATCATTTTAGAAATTGCTATTGGAAAGCCCGCTGTTGTGATTGTGAACATTAGAGCATAGAGGTTGAATGCCAACGAAAATAATCCCATGCCCTCATCGCCGATGAGCCATGTGAGCGGAATTTTAAAGCCGGCGCCGATGATTTTCACAAAGAGATTTGCTATCGCCAAAATCATTGCGCCTTTTACAAATGTAGATTTTTGCTTTGTCATTATTTTTTACCTTAATCATTTTTTGCTAAATAGTCAAATCTTTTCTGCTTAGCGCTTTTGTGGCGAACATTATGCCGAAGAACACGATTAGGAATAGCGCGAGGTTTTTGCATAAGATTGCGGCGGCGATAGCTATTATCGGCTTTAATATCCAATTTTTGAAATCGAAATGGCAGGCAGTGGTTTTGAGAAGCGTGAAAATTGAAAGAGTTGCATTGAATGTTTCACTGATGAAAAATACGAAAATGTAGCCGAGCATACCGAATTTTGGAATCAGCGTTACGATTAGCAGAATGGAAAAAAGGCTATCAACTATGTTCTTTCGATATTACAAAGGCGTGTTATAAATATAAGCGTGGGACAGGCTTTCCTGCGCACCCAACGATTATTAACAAAGGTTATGATTTCACTTATGAAGTGGAAGTTAGTATGAAAATAGCTTAGCAAAATTAGGTGTTCAAAATGGACACCTTTTTTAATACAAAATTTAAGGAGAATAAAATGGAATTAAAACCAAGAACACCAAAAGTAACAAATGAGAGCCTATTCGGGCTAACAGGAGAGAGCGTGGCAAGCATTTACACTTGCGATTGCTATGAATTCCCCAAGCACCCATTTAAGATTATTGACGATGAAAAAATGGTGGAGCTTGCAGATAGCATTAAAATAAGCGGACTGGCACAACCGATTATTGTCCGACCAAAAGAAAGCGGCGGATATGAAATCGTATCAGGGCATAGGCGACAACACGCTTGCGTGTTGGCTGGCATTACACAAATCCCTGCAATAGTAAGGAATTATACTGATGATGAAGCTATCATTTTTATGGTGAACTCAAATTTGCAGAGGGAAACTGTTCTCCCGAGTGAAAAGGCATTTTCATATCGAATGAAATATGAAGCACTAAAAAGACAGGGAAAACGGACTGATTTAACTTCTGACCAACTTGGACAGAAGTTGGAAAAGAAAACTGCTCGTGAACGCTTAGCCGAAAATAGTGGTGATAGTTCCACACAAATATATCGCTATATTCGATTAACCGAACTAAAACAGGAGTTGATTGACTTAGCCGATAGCGGCGATTTGCCTATGAGTGCGTGGGTAGAACTCTCATATCTAAAACCCGAAGAACAAGAAATGCTGATTGAGTATATGGACGCGAATGAGCGACCATCTATTGCACAATCCACACATCTGAGAATTGCGAGCGAAGAAAACAACTTAACTCCCGAAGTCATTAGGGAGATTATGCGTGATGACAGGGATTTTAAGAAAAGGCTTGTTTTTAATGATAGCGAGCTTAAAAAATATTTTCCAAGTAAATGCTCGCCACAGGAAATGCGTGAAATTATGCTAAAACTGCTATCAAAATGGCGTAAAGAACAAAAGCGTGAAGAAAGATAAAATGCTTATATATAATTTATATATTATTTTAACTTGCTTGTTAAAAAGAAATATGTTTAACCAGATATATACTAAACCGGATAATCTCACTTCTTGTTTTTAACTTGCTAGAAGGACTTGCAAGCATAGCATTTAGGTAGCACAAAAATGTAAATTTAGGGCTTTTGCCCTAAGACCCATTGTTTGCTTATCCAAATGCTGTAAAAATTCTTAGCCGAATGTTGTAAAAATTATCGTCCAAATTCTGTAAAAATATTGACAAATTTAATCGTTTAGTTCATACTAATAGTGGGTGATGAAAAATGAAGAAAACATATTTATCACGAATAGCAGATGAAAAGCTAAGTTTGGAACTGCAAGCGATGGGTGCGGTTCTCATTGTCGGCCCCAAATGGTGCGGCAAAACTGAAACTGCAAAACAATTTGCTAAGAGTATTTTGTATATGCAAGACCCCGATATGTCAGACAGTTATCGCAAAATGGCTGAGATTAAGCCATCGCAACTATTGGAAGGCGAAACGCCGCGGCTCATAGACGAATGGCAAGATGCTCCTATCCTTTGGAATGGTGTTCGCCATTTTGTTGACCAAAGAGGCGAGCGAGGGCAGTTTATCTTAACGGGCTCGGTTGTGCCTAAGCTGGCAAAAGATATGCACACCGGCACAGGGCGAATTGCGCGAATGACGATGAGAACTATGTCGCTCTATGAATCAAATGAGTCAACAGGCGAAATATCTCTTGGGGATTTATTCGATAGGAAAACAGGAATGATTGGACAATCAAAACTATCGATTGACGATATAGTTTATGTTCTGTTGCGTGGAGGTTGGCCTGAAACAATTAGTGAACAGAACAGCAAAATCGCTTTGAAAACTGTTTATAATTATATTGAATCAGTTATTAGTGATGATATGTCAAGAGTGGACGGCAAGAAGAGAAACCCACTCCGTGTGAGAGCTTTGCTCCGCTCTATCGCTCGGCATATTTCATCGCCGGCGAACAATTCTACAATTTTGAAGGATTTAATCGCAAATGATGAACAACTTGCGGAAAAAACTATAATAGACTATACGAATGCCTTAAAAAAACTTTATGTTATCGAAGATTTGCCTGTTTGGTCGGTGGCAATGCGTTCTAAAACAGCTATGAGAACTACGCCGAAAAGGCACTTAACTGACCCATCTATTGCAGGAGCGTTACTTGGGGCGAGCAAGGAAAAACTTTTCAATGATTTTAATACATTCGGACTTCTATTTGAATCGTTAGTTATCCGTGATTTGAGAGTTTATGCCGAAAGCTTGGACGGAAAAGTTTTTTATTATCGTGATAAATTAGGCAATGAAGTGGACGCCATTATTCAGTTAAACGATGGGCGTTGGGGTGCCATCGAAATAAAAATGGGGAGTGGCGAAGAAGAAAAAGCGGCTGATAATTTGATTAAATTTAAGAAAAATGTAAATACAGAAAAAATGGGTGAGCCTAGCTTTTTGGCAATAGTAACCGCAACGCAAGTGGCATATCAGCGTGAAGATGGGGTTTGGGTTATTCCGCTTGGGTGCTTGAAGAATTAACAATCGAATTGGAGGGTTAAGCAATGTCAACAAATATATCAAAGCAAAAGCGTGATGACTTAGTTGTAAAAATCGAAACGATACGCAAAGCGATTGAAGCTTCATCGGCTGACGAAAATAAAGGCAATTTGCTTACATATCTTGGAGAACTTGAACGAGAAATTCAAGGGAAAAAGTATGGACTTGTTTTTGAGGAACATCGTGAGGAACTTGACGATATTCTCGAAACTAATACTCCTATTATGGATGAACAAAAAGAACTATTTATAGACAATGGCGGGCAGATGAACTTTCTTATTGAGGGCGATAATTTGGCTTGCTTGAAGCTGTTAGAGAAAACACATAAAGGTAAAATTGATTTGATTTATATTGACCCACCATATAATAATGGAGGCGAAGCCTTTGTTTATGATACTAATATGGTAGATGAGTTAGATAATTATAAACACAGTAAGTGGATTTCATTTATGAAACAGCGTTTACTATTAGCAAAAAACTTGCTGTCAGAAAAAGGCTGTATAATGATGTCTATTAGTGATATAGAGTTTGCTAATTTAAGATTGCTCTCAAACAGTATTTTTGGCGAGCATAATTTTATTGGCGAGTTTGTTGTCGTGGTTGCACCAAATGCCAGAGATTATGGGCATATTGGCAAAATGCACGAGTATGCATTGTTTTATGCAAAAAATATTGAAAAACTTGCAACAAACAAATTATTTGTTGTAGATAAGAAATTCAAGTATAAGGATGCTTTGGGTGGTTTTAATATTCACCCACTATATAATAGCAATGAGGCTTTTCACAAAGAAAATCGTCCTAATTTATACTATCCTTTTTATCTAAATCCCAAAGCTGATAAAAATGGATTTTGCGAGTTGTCTTTGGATTTAAAAGATAATTGGATAGAAGTATATCCTCCGTTATCATTGAAAAATTCAGTGCAATTTGTTTGGCGCTGGGGACAGACGAAAGCCAAAAAATATCTTAATATAGAAATTATTGGATATAAAATGAGCGACACCGAATATCGAGTAGTCCAAAAAATGCGGCATACCGAGAAAATAATTAGAAGTGTATTAGATGATAAAGAATATATAACAAGAAAAGGAACAGCAGAATTAGAAGAAATATTTTCGTCGAAGATTTTTAACTTTCCAAAAGCAATAAAACTAATTAAAGATTTTTGTGAAGTTGCCACAACAAAAAAATCTACTATCCTTGACTTCTTCGCTGGTTCAGGCACAACAGGACACGCTGTTATGAAATTGAATGCCGAAGATGGTGGTAATCGCAAATTCATTCTTTGCACAAATAACGAAAACAATATTTGCCGCGATATAACCTATGAGAGAATTAAAAAAGTTATAGAGAAAGAAGAATACAATGCAAGCTTGAAATACTATAAGGTTGATTTTGTTGAGATAAGCGAACAAATGTATTATGAGTATGCCGATGAATTGCTTCGCCATATTCGTGAGCTGGTCGAACTTGAAAATGGCGTCAATTTTGTAGGCAACGATAAAATTGCTATTGTTTTAGATGATGATGAGTTGGATTTTTTCATAAATAACGATACTCAACTCAAAAAGTGCAAAACGCTTTACTTGGGGCATAATGTTTTGCCGTCATCGGCGCAAGATGAAGTGCTAAAAGCAAATAAAATCAAGATAAATATAATCCCTGATTATTATTATCAAGAATTGGAGATGGGAAAATGATTGAATTAGCTTCTTTTCAAATCAAAGCGATGGATGAATTGTTTGATGGAATGAGTTCCGATAAACAAGATATTGTGCTGAAAAGCCCTACCGGTTCCGGCAAAACCATTATTCTTACTCATTTTATGAAAGAGTATCTTTTGAGCTATCCCCAAACTGTTTTCGTATGGCTAACGCCAAAAAAAGGTGGCTTGGAAGAACAATCGAAAGGAAAAATGGATAAATACATACACGGAAGCCGAACAAAACTCTTAGCTGATATTATGGTTAGTGGTTTTGAGGCTGATGACGTTTGTTTTATCAACTGGGAAAAGCTAAACAGTCGAAATAGCAAAGCACTTACAGATAGCGAGAGAACGAATTTCATTGAGCATATTAGAAATGCACAAAATAACGGCTTATCATTCAAAATCGTTGTTGATGAAGCGCATACAAATGAAACAGTTCGCTCTAATGATATTTTAGAGTTCTTCAAGGCGGACAAGATTATTCGTTGCTCTGCAACTCCGAATAACTATACTGACGCATTTTTTATTGAAGTGCCTGAAAGTGAAGTTATCGCAAGCGGTCTTATTAAAAAGCAAATCATCATCAATCAAGATTTTCCGCAAACTATTGATGTTGAGGGTGCAGATGAAATTTTATTCCTGCTTGATAAGGCATTGGAAAAACAAATAGCGTTAAAGAGTGAGTTTGCAAGAATGGATAGTGATATTAACCCTCTTATCGTAATTCAAATACCGAATGCCGGTAGCGGCGAATTGATGTTGGATACTATTGAGCGTTATTTTGAAAACAAGGCGATTACTTATGAAAGTGGCGGGCTTGCCGTTTGGTTGAGTGATAAAAAAGAAAACTTGGAGGATATTGAAGATAATAACGCAAAGCCTATTGCTGTTATTGTTAAGCAAGCTGTTGCAACCGGTTGGGATTGCCCAAGAGCTTGCATTTTAGTTAAACTGCGTGAAAATATGAACGAAACTTTTGAAATCCAAACAATAGGGCGTATTCGCCGTATGCCTGAGGCCAAGCATTATGAGAATGGGATTTTGGATAGCGCATATTTATATACGCTTGATGAGAGATTTATTGAGGAAACGAAAAAGGCAACTAATGGGCTTGAAGCCGTTACTCTTTACTTAAAACCGGAACACAAGAACTTTAAGATTACAAGCCAATTCAAAACAAATGTGCCGTTTTCTCGTGGTAGCCGCGAAACAAGGGAGATTATATATAATTTCTTTAAGCAAAAGTATAATTTAGATAATGATTTGGCAAAAAATCAAACTCGGCTACAAACAAAAGACTATGTATTCAATGATAAAATCGTTGATTACACACGCTCCGGCAGTGTTTCTATGATGACGGCAGAGCAGTTTAATGATTTGAACAAGATTGATGTTCTACAAAAATTAGATACACACAAACACGGGCGTGAATATCATCATTATGCAGCAGAAATCGGCCGAAAAATTAGTATTGAGTATTCGTATATCAATACAATACTTCGTGATTTATTTATTAAAAAGCTGGGCGGCAGGAATAGGATTGTTGGGCTTGATATTCGTCAGTTTTACGCTTTTGTTATCAATAACAAAGATAGGTTAAGGCACGATTTATATGAAGCATTATCAGCAGAATTAGGTCAAACTGCATTGAAATCAAACTCAATAACTGAAAAAGAAATCGGATTGCCGCAAGAAATGATATTTACCTATGATAAAACTGCAAAGGTGCAGACAGTTATTGGTAAAAATGTTTATAAGGGTTATCTTGCTTCTGCGGAAAGACGCTCAACATCAGAAAAACTGTTTGAAAAGTTTTGCGAGAATAATGATAATGTTGAATGGTTTTATAAAAACGGCGACAAAGGTGAAGAATATTTTGCTATTGTTTATGAAGATAATCTTGGCAAACAAAAATCTTTCTACCCTGACTATATCGTTTGTGTTAAAGACAAGATTTGGATTGTTGAAACAAAAGGCGGTTGGAGTGGAAGCGGCAAAAGTGAAGATATAGACCCATTCTCGCCAAAGAAATTTGATATTTTGAAGAAGTATTTAGATAAATATGGTTTACAAGGCGGATTTGTCCGGCAAGATAAACAATCTACGGAATTGTTTATCTGCAAAGATGAATATAGCGATGATAGCAAAAATGATAAGTGGGAATTGTTAAGAGAAGTTATGTAATAAAAAATTTATAAAAAGTTAGGAAATACCATAAATGTGTAGTTTGAGAGTGGTTGTTGCGAAAGGGGTAATAGGAAATGCAAATTAGGAATTGGAACTTCGAAGGTGGAACAAACGAGGAAAAGCGAAAAGAATTTCTCAATTATTTTCGAAACATTTTATCATCATCTAATATCAATGTTCTATTGGGTGCAGGTTTTTGTATGCCTCTATTAAAATGCGTAAACGACATAGAGAATAGACTATCTGAGGCTATTGATACTGGCGATAAAAGCGAAGAGATAAAGCTTAAAAAAGAGTTTTTTACAGAAAGCATTGCTCCACTATTGGAAATTGCTGATGACAATAAGCAATTCCAATATGAATTTATAAGTATCTTGAAAAGCATTATTGAAAGAAGGAAAACCCCAATACTGCATACCTCTTTTAATGTTTTCACAACGAACTATGATAATATCATTGAAACGGCATTGGAAACAAGAAACATCGAATACTATGATGGCTTTTCGGGACGGATTGCCCCCAAGTTTAGCACAGCAAACTATGGGAGATTATTAAACAAGCAAACCAACACTTTGGGGAAGGTGTCGAATGTATTAAGTGCAAATTTATACAAATTGCACGGCTCACTATATTGGATAGAGAAGGATGATAACATTGTCTTTGAAAATTTTATCTCCCGTATTAAAGAAATCAATGACAACAAAGATGACGATGAAAAGTTCCTCGAATTATACAATAAATTGGCTATTATAAATCCTACAAAAGATAAATTGAATACGACTGTCTTGAAAACAAATTACTACGACCAGTTTAGAATTTTCAGCAATGAATTGGAAAGAGAAAACAGTATTGTAATAGCTTTTGGATTTTCCTTTGCTGATGAGCATATACAGCAAGTTATAACAAGAGCATTAAAGTCAAACCCCACGCTAACTTTGTTGCTTTTTCCTTATAGTGAGAATACATTTTCTGAATTCGAAAGACTGTTTCGAGATTTTGGGAATGTTATTTGTTATACAGATGAAAAAGACGGCACATTCACAAAATTTGAATTGGAAATCCTCAATGCAATTTTAAGGGAGGTTGAACAATGTTGTTAGACGACATTCTTAAAGTTGGCGAGGTCTGTGAAGTTAGTGGTAAAACCATTAAAGTTGGCGTTTGCAGCGAAAAAAATGTGGAATACATAAACTATAACGGACAAGCCGTAAAGAATGTTGGCATTGGAAATTTCATTTTAATTCGCAAAGGTTTTGACAATATCATTGGAAAAATCGAAGGTGAACAGATTAGTGAAATATCTAAAATTTCGACTTACTCAAATATGAATGAAAAAATTGAAAGAATTCTTAGCATCAGTGTGTTAGGAGCATTAGTTAAAGATAAATTCGTTCACGGATTAACGGCACTACCATTGGTTGGAAATTTCGCATACATAGTAACCGAAAATATTGTAAGACAAATTTTTGCCAAAACAGATAAAGATACACTAACGCTTGGTTCTTTAATTGGATATGCAAATTATCCTTTTACTGTTAGTGTTCAAGATTTGCTTTGCAGTCATATTGGCATTTTTGGAAATACTGGTAGCGGAAAATCCAATACGCTTGCTAAGCTATATTATGAAACCATCAATCAATACTCTACAAACAATAGTTTTCAGAAGAATTCCAAATTCATCTTTATTGATTTTAATGGTGAATATGGAAGTGTTTTTCCTAATGCTAAGGTTTATAATCTATCGACAAGAAGCAACAAGGGAGATAAATATCCGATTTCTAATGAGGATATGCAGGACAAAGAATTTTGGTCTATTATTTTGGAGGCTACGGACAAAACGCAAACACCTTTTATTGGACGTGTTTTGAGAAAATACAACAAAATGATAGAGAACAATAGATGTATAACAACAAATGAAATATGTAAATTATTATTTAATTCTCAACCAAAATATCTTGAAGTTCGTCCATATTTGCAGGATTTATTTTCATTATTGGGAATAGATCCTCAACTGCAAACATTTACGCAAAGCTTTCTGATAAATGCACAATCAGGGCAATTTAGAACAACATATAACGATTATAATGTAACTCCTGATATTATCCATAATACAATTTTCCCGCAACGTGATACTCCATACATTGAAGTTGATTTATCTAATTCCTTTGTTGCATTTGAAATTGCTTTAATATATAAAATAATTGATGAGATTAGTCGTAATTACATTATTAAAGAGCATATCGGCCCCTTAATGGCACGAGCAAAAACCAAACTAAATCTATTAGACAAAGTCCTTGAAATCCAAGATAATATAGATGATAATCAGATTGAGGTTATTTCTTTAAGCAGTTTGAACACAGAGATGAAAAAAACCATTCCTCTAATGATATGCAAAAAACTCTATGATAAAAAGAAAAAAGCAAAAAGAAAAACTGTTGAAACAACATTGCATATTATTGTTGATGAAGCTCATAATATTCTATCAAATGTTTCAAACAGAGAAAGTGAACAATGGAAAGAATATCGTTTAGAGTGTTTCGAAGAAATCATTAAGGAAGGCAGAAAGTTCGGTGTTTTTTTAACTGTATCCAGTCAACGACCATCTGATATATCAGATACAATAATTTCACAACTTCATAACTATTTTATACATCGTTTAGTGAACGAAGAAGACTTGCGAAAAATACAGCGAACACTATCATTTTCAGACAAGGCAACAAATGAAATGATTTCTATTTTGACTGCGGGTGGATGCATCTTTTCAGGATTAGCAACTAATTTCCCGATATTAGCACAAATATCTATACTTAATCGAGAAAATCAACCACATAGCGAAACCGTTTCCATATTAGAAGCGTGGAAAGACATAAAATGATATTTTTAGAAAAAATTTAAGTCCAACTTGTTACACGAGAGACCTTTTGCTTTGAAAAATTTCTGCCATTAGACATAAAAAATAGAAAATCGCTCTAAAAACTCGCCTCTTGAAACACGCTTAAAACAGCGTGTTTTTGTATGACAAAAAACTTTTTTTCAAAAAGCACCCTAACTTTTTCAAAAATTCTGCGTATTAAATGAGAGGACTTTTCCTCACTTAAAAACTTTTTCCAAAAAGATACTGAACATTTTAAGAATTCGTGCTTATTAAGTGAGGGGAGTTTGTTCCGCAGAATATAAAGGATTGGCTGCTCATATTTTTTTATGAGGGCTTTTTTAATTGGAGAAATTTTATGGGCAAAGATTTTTTTGCAGTAAAACAAAAAGAATATTATGATTTTGAAAAAGAGGTTAAATTGCATATTAACAAACAACTTTTTGAAAAAAAGTTGATTACAGATGAAATGTTTATTAAAGCAAAAGAGGTGATAATTGCCTCATAAAATAGGAGAAATACAAATGGATTTATTTGATATTAGAAAGCAATTAAATGCCGGTAAAGATATTTTTGATTTGCCTATGCGTGTTACATATTATGCGCGCGTCAGCACCGAAAAGGAGGAGCAAATAAACTCTTTGCAAGCGCAAATGAGATATTATGAGGAGTTTATTAAAAACAATCCTAAGTGGGTTTATGTAGAGGGGTATATTGATGAGGGGTTGAGCGGAACGAGCGTTAAAAAGCGTGCTTCATTTTTGCGTATGGTGGACGACGCCAAGACAGGCAAATTTGATTTTGTTATCACCAAAGAAATTAGCAGATTTAGCAGAAATACTTTGGACAGCATCAAATACACGCAAGAGTTATTAAGTGCAGGCGTTGGTGTGTTATTTCAATCTGATAATATCAACACGCTCCACGCTGATAGTGAGCTTCGTTTAACAATAATGAGCTCGATTGCACAAGATGAAGTCCGCCGAATATCAGAGCGTTGCCGTTTTGGTTTCAAGCGTGCGATTGAGAATGGCGTTGTGCTGGGCGCGGATTTTACCGGATACAAAAAGAATAAAGGCAAGCTTGTTATTGTTGAACAAGAAGCTGAAATGATTAGGAAGATATTTGATTTATACGCCAATGAAAATATGGGCTTTCGCTCCATAGCAGTTTGGCTTGCGGAGCATAATTATTTCAATGGGAATGGCAAGGAGTTTTGCGTAACAACTTTAAAAAATATAGTTAGAAATCCAAAATATAAGGGCTATTATTGTGGCGGCAAGTCGAACAAGATTGATTATCGCAGTAGTGGCACAAGATTTCTTGATAGTGATGAATGGATTATGTATGAAGATAACACAAGTGTCCCGCCGATTGTAAGCGAGGAACTTTGGGAGAGGGCAAACAGGATTTTGGAACAAAGAAGTTGGAAAATGGCAAATAATAAAACAAGCTATCAAAATAAATATACTTATAGCGGCAAAATTATTTGTATGGAGCATAACGCCCCTTATCATAGGTGTTATCATAAAGGCAATTATGGAGTTAAAGAGGTTTGGAATTGCAGAAAACAGCGTGATGAGAGCAGGAAAAAATGTTTAAGCCCTACGCTATACACAAAAGAAATTGATGATATTATGAAACAAATAATTGCTGAAATCACTCAAAACAAAGAAAGCATTATTCAAGATATGCTTAAAATTTATGCTGACATAAATCAAAGTTCTGCGATAAAGGAGGATATGGCAAAGTTAAAAATTGAAATTAACACTATCAATAAAAAGAAAGATAAGCTTTTGGAATATAGTCTGAGCGGAGATTTATCAAACGAGGAATTTAAGGCGAGAAATAACCAATTTAACGAAGAAATTTCTTCATTAAAGGAGCGTATTGAAACTTGCCAAGCACAAATTATTCAAAATGATGAACTTGCACAAAATATTGAAAATTTACATAGATATATGTCAAAAGAATTATTATTTGAAGATAATATGAACGACGGCATTATAAACACTTTGCTTGACCGAATTGAAGTTTATCGAACCGATGATAAAACAAAAGTCAATCTAAAAGTTCATCTTAAAGTTATTGATGATACAATAAATTATGAGATTAAAAAGCGTAGAAATAAGGATTCTCTCTTAACACGCTTTTGCAACAATGAATATTGATATTTACCACTGCGACTTGTTTATCAAGCCCTTTGAGCAGGCTATCGACGATGACATCGAAGTAGATAATCGGCACGCAGAAGGCGAATATGCGCACCATTGGGGCGATATCGGGCCGGGCGAACATTATGCGGCAGAGGGGCTCGGCATAGGCAATAAAAATGCCTGCGACAAAAATGCTGAAAATGCAAGTGGTTTTAAAGATTCGAGAGATAACCTCTTTGATTCTTTTTTTATGTTCGAGGGCGTTGAGGGCGGATATTTCTGGCACGAGAAGCTGCGAGAAGGCGTTTAGAAAGCAGGTTGGAAACAGCAGAAGCGGCAGAATCATGCCTTGGATTATGCCGTATTGCGAGAGCGCGACGGCAGCGACCATGCCGGATGCCTGGAAGTTGATAGGCACGAGGGTGCGCTTGGTGGTTGATAGGGCGGATTTTATGTAGGAGGAGAAGGCCATGGGCAGGGATATGCGAAGCATGCGCTTCACTAAGTTAGAAGTGAGAAGTGAGGAGTTGTTGTTGAAATCGCTTTGGCGATTTCTTATTTTGTAGCAGATGAAACGGTAGAGACAGCCGAAGGTTTCAGAAATTGCATAGCCGAGGGTGATTGCGATGAGCATGTTTTCTATGCCGGCGGAGGCGAAGGCCAGGCCGAGGAGGTGCGTGCAGGCGAAAACGCGGATTAGCGAATCGACAATCACACTGGATGAGGCTTTAATTCCCTGCTGCATTGCCGAGAAATAGCCACTCAGAACTGATGAGATTGCGAGGAATGGGAGCGAAATGGCCAGAACTTTTAGCGGTTTTATTGTTAATTCGCTTCGTAAAAATTTTGTGGCTATAAATTCCGAGCAAGTGCTTAGTAAAATGCAGGCAAGAATCGAAAAGAATAGCGCATAGAAAACGCAGTATCGCACGGCTTTTTTGGCTTCTTTTTCCCTGCCGAACGCCATTTCCTCGGCGACCAAGCGGGTTGATGCGAGGTTTACTCCGCTCACCGCAAGGGTCATGGCGAAAGTGTAAATGCTCATCACCAGTGTGAAAACGCCCATTGCTTCGGCGCCGATTTTGCGCGCTACGAACGCGTTAAACAGCATGTTAATTATGCCGACGCCGACCGAGGTAATTGTGAGGATTATTCC
>Ga0123353_10009706_pt1 | contig 13329 bp, 7 predicted proteins | sample TergutLab28metaG_3_FD_92763 | JGI IMG/M metagenome (GOLD analysis project Ga0123353, IMG submission 92763) | Labiotermes labralis P3 segment gut microbial communities from Petit-Saut dam, French Guiana - Lab288 P3 | ecosystem: Host-associated > Arthropoda: Insects > Digestive system > Gut ... | reverse complement strand
GAAGAAGTTCCGTCGTTACCTGCTTTCAGTTTACTTAGAGCTGCTTCATCTATAGTACGAAATCACGGAAAAGACTATTGGACGGGGACTATTTACACAACCAACCGTCGCGTATGGGAATTTGACGAGAATTTCAAAGACTATCTCAGGAAAATCAGGGCAATTAGTATCGATATGGAAACGGCAACTTTATTCACAGTAGGATTTGCCAATCAGATTCCAACCGGCGCTTTACTTTTGGTGAGCGACCAACCCATGATTTCAGAAGGTATAAAAACCAAAAAAAGCGATTTGAAAGTTACCAAAACCTTCGTTGAAGAACACGTTTACATAGGTATCGAATCGCTTCAAACAATTATTGAGAATAAGGAAACGATTAAGCATCTTAGGTTTGAGTGGTAAAACATTATAGCTAAAGAGTTAGGATTAGGAGAAATACATGTTTTAGTAAATAAGAAATTTTTTGAATTATGGAATTTGAAAATGAATATTTGTGGCAAAAAATTCTTATGGGGGATAATCAATCTTTTAATCATTTGCTCACAAATAATATTCCAATTCTTTTAAGATATGGATTACAGTTTACTTCAGACAGGGAACTGGTTAAAGACTGTATTCAGGACGTTTTTATCAAACTGTATGAAACAAGACAGCAACTACATCATGTGAATAATATTAGTGCATATTTACGCACATCCCTCAAAAACAAAATTATAAATTCCTTAGAAAGAGATAAAATACACTCAACATATATCAGTACATCCGAACTTACGGTGGTTGACGAATATACCGCCGAGCAAAATATGGAATATTTAGAAGAAGAACAACAACATAGAAACCTAATAGAATTGATTATTAAAGCATTGACTCCTCTACAACGAAAAGTGGTTAGGTACAGATACATAGAAGGTTTAAGCCTGGAAGAAATAAGTCTTATGATGCAAATCAATTATCAGTCTGTACAAAACATACTGCAGCGTTCCATAAAAAAAATAAGGAAAATTTTTCTTAAAAGTGAGTATAATAAATAAACTAAATTGTCATATAATTATGAAGTCGAATACAGAAACAAAATGCTATTCGAAGTTTTCATTTGAAGATTTTCTTCAGGATGATTACTTCATATCTTCAATGAAGAATCCCACACCGGAATCTTCAAAATTTTGGAATCAATTCCTGAAAGAGGAAAAGAATACGAATTTTGAAGCAGCAAAATTGTGGATCGAATCTTACAACAGATATCATTATTCATTATCATCAAAAGAAATAAGTGATATCATGCAGGGTATTCATAAAAAGAAGAACCGGCGAAAAACAGTTCGCCGATTATATTATTGGAGTGTCGCAGCAGCTGCAAGTATTGCTTTAATATTGTTTTTAAAGTATCTACCTACTGATAATAAGGATTCCATATCTGTTAAGCAGGATATCACCACCTTTGCGGACATATCGCGTCCGGAGGTGAAAGGCACGGAAACTCAACTCATTCTTTCTCAAGAACAAACTATTCTTCTCAGCCAAAAGGAAACATCAATTACCTACGATTCTACCGGTATTGTTGTCGACAACCATGTAGTAACTAAAGACGAAATCACAGGTTTTAATCAATTGATCGTTCCGTTAGGGAAGAAAAGCATACTGAATTTATCTGATGGTACAAAGATATGGGTAAATTCTGATTCCCGATTGATTTATCCGGTTGCTTTTGAGAAAGATAGTCGGGAAATATATATTGACGGTGAGATGTATATCGAGGTTGCAGAAGAAACAAACCGTACTTTTACTGTACGCACAAAAGATATGAGTGTACAGGTAATGGGAACTAAGTTTAATATAACTGCATACGAAAAAGATAATGAAAAAGGTATTGTGCTGGTTTCCGGATTGGTTAATATTGTTTTGGAAAAAGATAAAACAATAACACAGTTGCATCCCAATCAAATGTATTACTATGAAAAAGGGGAAAGTCATATTGAACAAGTGAATATCCAAAAACACATTTCATGGATTGAAGGATATTATTATTGCGAAAAAGAGAGTCTGGGAAATATCCTTCAAAGGTTATCCAGACATTATGGCATAGAGATAGTATGTGACCCATCTGTTGCAGGAGTGATTTACTCTGGAAAACTTGATTTGAAAGAAAACCTTTACGATATAATCGTAGGAATTTCTTTTACCCTACCGATATCATTTTCTGAAAATGACGGTAAATACGTTATTTCCAGAATAAAAAAGAAAACGTAATTTTTTAATAACCTTTAAATTTAATATACCATGTAGAAAAACAAGAAAAAAGAAAAAACGACACACAAAAATCCGGAAGACGATATGGATATCATCCGGTAAAGAATTATTTCAATTATAAATCATTAAAATTTTCATGTGTATGGTTCTCAAACTAAAATACAAAAAAGTAATTTGTTGCATGCTATTTTTACTGTTTATTGTTACCAATTTTTGTTATGCAACAACAAGTAGTTACGCTGAATCCAAGATAATTTCACTGAATCTTAGCGATGCGACCATCAAAGATATTTTCACGGAAATTGAAAAAAACAGTGAGTTTATTTTTTTCTACAAAAATGAGGATATGGATTCCGAAAGGAAAGTATCCATTGAAGCAAAAAGTCAAACAATCAGCCAAATATTGTCGCAGTTGTTTGATGAAACCGAGTATTCCTACATGATTTCAGATCGCCAGGTCTTCATCACAAAAAATGAGTTGGTGAAAACTGAGGTTGCAATGACAGCGCAACCGCCTGTAATTAAAGTTACCGGTACGGTTACCGACAAGAGAGATCCGATATTAGGTGTTACTATTGTCATAAAAGGTACTACGTTCGGAGTTATTACCGATGACAAGGGCGCTTTTTCAATTGATGTGCCAAATACTGAAGCAGTTTTACAAGTTTCATGTATCGGGTATACGACACAGGAAGTACGTGTCGGCAATAGAACAAACATTGATATATTTATGTCAGAAGATACTTCGATTCTTGAAGAGTTGGTGGTTGTTGGGTTCGGTACGCAAAAGAAGGTGCATCTTACAGGCGCAATAGCCACTGTGGACTCTAAGGAATTTGAAAGCCGTCCGGTTACAAATGTTGCACAAGCGCTTCAAGGGAGGGTAGCTAACCTGAATGTATCCAATTCCAGCGGCGCTCCCAATGCATCGGCAAACTTCAATATTCGTGGATATGCCGGTAGAGATGGTACAGGTGGCGCCACTTACTCACCATTGGTCATAGTTGATGGAGTTACGGGTTACCTTAACGATCTCAATCCAAACGACATCGAGAGCGTTACCATATTAAAAGACGCTGCTTCAAGCGCTATTTATGGCGCGCAGGCATCTTATGGTGTTATGCTTATTACCACGAAATCGGGAAAAAGGAATCAAAAACCAACAATTTCCTATAATAACAACGTATCGTGGAATAGTCCCACTGTTTTACCTAAAACGGCAGGTTCATTGGAATTTGCAAAACTTTTTCGTGAAGCGTCAATAAATTCGGGTGGTTCCGGCGTTATCGACCTGGAAACCATGGAAAGAATTGAAAAATATTATTATGACCCGACAAGTATACCGAGTAATGTTCCTAATGCGGAAGATCCTAAAAGATATGCAGACTGGGGCGACGGGCGCTCAAATGCCAACGAGGATTGGGCTGATGCCATGTTCTTGAAATGGCAAATGAGCCAGCAGCACAACGTTTCAGTACAAGGCGGAAGTGATCGTTCGTCGTATATGATGTCGCTCGGATTTCAGAATACAAGCGGTAAGCTCAGATATTATGACGATAATTACGAACGTTTCAACGTAGCTGCCAAAATCAGTTCGGATGTTACCAACTGGTTAACAGTAAGCACTAATTTCCGTTACGCCAAGGATAGAAATGATACGCCGGCGTATGCTATGGATCCGAATGGAGGCATCAACTCCCTGATAAATTGGATATGGGTGGTTTGGCCAACAATTCCTTTAAGGGATCCTAACGGGCATTTTGCCCCGGCAGGCCGAATGCATTATATTGCGGAGGCAAAACCTCACCTAACTTATACCGATAATTTTTGGGGAACGGGAAGTGCATTGTTCAAAATTTTGCCGGGATTGACCGCCAACCTTGATTTCACTTATAACAAATATTTGCTTAAGCGCACCTATTCGATAGGGGTGATTGATCACTATGATGTTAATGGTGAACCGTATGCATCTACCTTTACTCAGGAAAATTCACGGGTATGGCAAAGATCGGATAACGACGATTTTAGCCAGACCCAATTTTTCACTACCTATGAAAAAGAATTTGGAGGACATTCCTTCAAGATCATGGGCGGAATGCAGCAGGATTACAAGAAAAACTACCGATTGGATATGAACCGGAGGGCGCTGATACTTCCCGACCAACCGTCGGTGGCAACAGCGTCAGGAGCGCTTGAAGCAAGCGATGCTCTTGACCATTGGACTACCCGTGGCTTCTTCGGACGATTTAACTATTTTTATAAAAGTAAGTACTTGTTTGAGTTCAATGTTCGCAGAGACGGTTCATCGCGCTATGCCGAAGGTTATAAATGGGGTACGTTTCCGGGCGCTTTAGCGGCTTGGAATGTTGCCCGCGAAGATTTTTTCGAAGGCATAAATAAATACCTTTCCGATTTGAAATTTAGAGCATCGTATGGGGAACTTGGTAATCAGAGAGGGGCTTCATATCAGTACATTTCCACCGTTTCCTATAATTCAAATTCCACGTATATTATGGATGGTAAAAGAATAGGAACTTTCGGAACTCCGGGATTGATTTCTTACAATACCTGGGAAACGAATCGTACTTTAGATTTTGGAGTAGATGTTGCGGCATTTAATAATCGTTTGACGATATCTTACGACTGGTATCAAAGAGATATTTTAGGGATGATCGCTCCGGGCGAACCGCTTCCTGCTGTTTTAGGGGCAACAGCGCCCGATTTCAATGGCGCAGACTTGAGGAATAGAGGCTTTGAACTGTCGGTAGTCTGGAGAGATCAGATTAATTTGATATACAAGCCGCTTAGCTATAGAATATACGCTAACCTGTCCGATTATACCGGAAAAGTTATGAAATATTATAACCCGACAGGACTATTAAATAGTGGCTGGTACGAAGGAAGAACTTTGGGAGAAATATGGGGATATACAACCGACCATATCATGATTGATGCTGCAGAAGCTGCCGAAGTACAAAGCAGTGGTTCCCAAAGATTATTAGGATCGAACTGGTCAAGAGGTGACATGAAATATGTGGATCTCAACGGTGATGGACAAATTGGTCCGGGAAATAACACATTAGATGACCCGGGCGACCGGTCTATCATTGGGAACAGCACACCAAGATATAACTTTGGTGTCGGATTCAGCGCTGACTGGAACAATTTCGATTTGGCCGTTCATTTTCAGGGAACAGGTAAAAGAGACTTGTGGCTTAGTGGTCGTTTAGCATGGGGTCTTGGTGGCGGACAATGGGGTTCCAATGTTTGGCAAAATACTTTAGACTGCTGGAGAGAAGACGGAAGAAATCTCGACCCCTACTGGCCAAGATTCTATCTGGGTAGCACAGGGAAAAATCTGCAAACGCAGACTAAATACTTAGATAATGCAGCTTATTGCAGGTTAAAGAATTTACAGTTTGGCTATACCATTCCCAAATTAATCACAAAAAAAATGTCCATGGATAAGCTACGAATTTATTTCAGCGGCGAAAACTTGCTCACTTTTACCAAGATTAATGAAAACTTCGATCCGGAAGCGCCGTCAGATAATGTATATCCATTAACTAAATTGCTTTCTATGGGGCTTCAAGTAACATTTTAATTTATTAATCATAAAAATAATGATAAAAATGAAAATCAAATATTTATTTATATGTTTTGGGATATTATTAATGTCCTGTTCAGATGATTTTCTGATAAGAGATCCGTTAGACAGAGTCACCGATGTTAGTCTTACGTTCTCGGCTGATGAATGCCGGCTGTATGTTAACCAGTGGTACCCTCGATTTTGGGGACCCTATATTTTTCACAACGATTTAGGTACAGACAATCTGCTTTCGACTAGTTACTCAAACAATCCCGATCTGATTGATACCCGTACGGTTCCTTCATCAGGAGGAGGATGGGGTACTGATGAATGGGGGAGAATAAGGAGTGTCAATTTCTTTCTCAACAATTACCAAAAGACAAAGGAATTAGATAGAGTCGAACCGTTTGCGGGAGAAGCAAGGTTTTTTAGAGCTATGTTTTATTTTGAACAATTCTTGAAAATGTTCGGTGGAGTGCCATGGTACGATAAAGAACTTCAGTTGGACAGTGAAGAATTGTATGCACCTCGCCTACCACGACACGAAGTAGCCAACAATATCTTAGCCGATCTTGATTGGGCTATTGGTAAAATACCTTCATTCAACGCCCAGGCAAAAGGACGTATTTCGAAAGAAGTTGCGATGTTGTATAAAGCCCGAATTGCACTGTTTGAAGGAACATGGGAAAAATACCATGCCGGAACACCTTTTGCAGGTCAAGGCGACGTGAGGAAATATCTCGAAACGGCGCGGGATGCGGCGCTTGCCGTCATCAATTCAGGGCAGTTCGGTCTTGACAATGTAGGCGTTGAAGACGGCTACCATATCCTGTTCAATCAACATAGTTATGCCAATAGCAGGGAAATCATGCTGTGGAAAGAATACAACCGCTTGTTGGGAGTTACGTATGATGGTAACCGGCAACCCGGACGCAATGGAGCCAGTGTCGGTTTATCCCGGTGGTTAGTTGATTCATATCTTTGTATTGATACTGATGGCAAAGCAAAGCCTATCAGTCTTGCAAGTAACTATCAGGGCGACGACAACCTTCTGACTGTGGTAGCCAACAGAGACCCTCGTCTAAGTCAAACCATGTTTATACCCGGAAGAGCGAGGACCATTATTGAAGGGAGAGATACCACTATTATTTTCACCAAGTCCAACATCAATTTAACCGATACTGAAAAATGTTCGACGGGCTATGAGTTGGCAAAAGGAGCTGATCCTGATGAAGCTGAACAGATAACTATATCACAATGCATCAAAGGCTCCATCATATTTCGCTACGCCGAAGCACTGTTGATCTATGCCGAAGCCCGCGCTGAACTTAACGAACTGACGCAGGCTGACTTGGATATGACGATTAACAAACTGCGCGATCGCGTGCAAATGCCTCATCTGACGCTTGATCCGGGATATGTCGATCCGAAAGGGGAATTTACGGCAGCAAGCGGATATCAAGGCGTTGCTGTGTCGAATATATTGCAGGAAGTTAGAAGAGAACGCAGGGTGGAATTATCATGTGAAGGTTACCGGACCGATGACCTGAGACGTTGGCGAGCGCATCATCTCTTGAATAATTTTAAGATTCAGGGAGCAAAGATCGCTCAATTCCAAGATCTTACATGGTTGATTGACTATTTTAAAACTTTTCCTGTACCGAAAGCCATCAATTCCGGTTATGACTGGTTTATGGGAACTACAGTTGCCCAATGGGTACCGGGTATTTCCCAAGGGAACAACTACTGGATTGACGATGAAGGCTATTTCGCTCCATATCAAAGGTTTATTCCAGGCGGTTATTTCTCTTTTGATCCTAATAAGGCATACCTTAGACCTTTACCAACCGAACAGTATAAAGTATTAAATACAAACCTTACACAAAATCCGGGTTGGGATAATTAATTTATTTAATATTTTAATAAGCATGAAAAAGTCTTTTGTTTTAACAACTTTAATAGTACTAACAGTTTTAACAATAGTATCCTGTTCTTTAAAAACGGCAAATAACCGGGAAGCTGACAAAGGGTTCGTGATACCGACATCCTGGACGCGGCAGGGTCTGGTGATTGAACGGCATGAATCTAACAGTAGCGGCGTCAGTGGCGACCCGTGCATTGCCTGGGATGAAGATATTAAGGGCTGGCGAATGGTTCTGTTCTACACTCCCTGGGGGGTAGCTCAAGCTGTCTGCACAAATCTCGATAATCTCGGACCCGGACAATGGACGGTGGAAGGCCCCTTGAATGTCGCCAATCCGGAAGTAGTGCGTGGATGGCACAAACCCTTCTTCGTGATGGATCCGTACCATGCAAACCATGCAGCCAAGATTGAGGGCCGCTATTGCCTGCTGGTAGTGACCTCCAGAGGTCCAAAGCAGGTCCAGCGCGCTTGGTCTGAAAAATTGGCCGGGCCGTGGACATTTGAACCGGAGCCGATTATCACGGTTGGCGAGCCTGACGATTTCGATGCCAGGCATGCGGAAACAGTCACCGGCTACTATTTCCCTGAGCGGAAGGAGTTCCTGTATTTTTACAAAGGATATCCACTTAAACCGCAGCCAAGGCAGATCAGTCCGATGGGTTCGGCACAGGCGGTGGCAACACAGAAGCTGGGTGAGACCGGGGTCACAAAGCGTGGCATAATCTTAGAGCCTGAACAGAAGGAAGGGCACTGGGCCTCGGGTTGGATTGGAGGCTTGCAACTGTTGCGTGGTCGTGACCACCGTTGGGTTGCTTTAGTCAATGCCTCTCCCACAGCACCTGATTACACCCTCAGAGAGGTTTGGACGCAGGAGCCTCCACCAAGTCAACCGGGATTTGCCTGGTGCGATGAGGAATGGCCGATAGAGGGTTGGACATTTGCTCCGGAGCCGATTGAGTGGGTCAAGAATATTCCACAGTCAGCGCTTGATTGGGGCGAGGGTTATAATTTATGGCGGCATTTCATCCATATTTTGCCCGATGGACGGGCTGCGATGTTCTATAACAGCGGGTATTATGGTAAAGAACAATTGTACATGAAGATTAGCGACAAACCTGTAAACGCAAAAAAATGATAGAACCGGGATGAAGCGCTTCATACAAATCTTACACAAAATCCGGGTTGGAATAAATAATACCCAATAATTTTTCATAACTTTGACGCTGTGTCAAAAACAAACTTTTGACACAGCGTTTTTTAAAAAAATATAGTGTTAATTTTAAAATTTTATACAGATGAAATTATTTTTTGTATTTGCTGTTGTAACAGCATCTTTTGCATTTATTGCAAATGACACCCATGCCCAATGGGTAAAACATGACGGACCTGTACTTGGAGGAGGGGACTTGGGAACCGTTTTTGATATTTTTGTACTAAAAGACGGGAAGACTTACATGATGTATTCTTCGTGGCGTCCCAAAAGAAGTGTTGCCGTTTCAATCAGTACCGACGGCATTAATTGGACAACTCCCGAAATCGTGTTGGGTCCAAATAGTCCTACCGATTGGGAAGATGACATCAATCGTCCTTCGGTGCTTATCAAAGACGGTATTTTCCACATGTGGTATACCGGGCAATTCAAGAGCAAGAATTCGTATATAGGCTACGCCACCAGCAAAGACGGTAAAAACTTTGTGAGGCAAAGCGAAAGGCCGGTTCTTTCGCCCACCGAACCCTGGGAAAAGGTTGCCGTCATGTGTCCGCATGTGATCTGGGACAAAAAGGAAAAGATATACAAAATGTGGTACTCGGGAGGAGAACAATATGAACCGGATGCTATTGGATATGCCACCAGCAAAGATGGATTGAATTGGGTCAAGCGCCCTCTGCCTATTTTTTCGGCAGACCCAACTAAAGAATTTGAACAATACAAAGTAACCGCCTGCCAGATCGTCCAACGTAAAAAGGATTACCTGATGTTTTATATCGGATTTAAAGATATCAACTTTGCTCAGATAGGCATGGCACGATCAAAAAACGGTATCGACAATTGGGAGCGATACAACGGCAATCCCATCATATCACCCACACCGGGTGCATGGGATGCAAACGCCTGTTATAAACCATTTGCTATACAGGAAAAAAAGCGCTGGATACTATGGTACAACGGACGTAATAGAAGTTTGGAACAGATAGGAGTAGCGTTTCATAATGGAGCCGATTTAGGATTTTAAACCATGAAAAGATCATTATTACTATTCATCTCTTGCCTGGTAGTTTTGAATATAAGCGCGCAAAAGAAATTGGAACTATTGTCGCCCAATGGCGAAATAAAAACAGAGTTGACGATCTCTGATAAAATCTATTACACAGTTTCATATAATAATGAGGTCTTGTTGAAAGACAATTATCTGAATTTATCTTTGCGAAACATTATTTTGGGACAAAACCCGAAGTTGTTATCTCAAAATAATAAAAAAGTAAGTGAAGAGATAAAGCCTGTTATTCCGCTGAAATTCTCGACCGTAAAGAATCAATACAACCAATTGAGTTTGTCTTTTAAGGAAAATTATACCGTAGAATTTCGTGCATTTGATGATGGAATAGCGTACCGTTTCGTAACAAATCTGAAAGATAAAGAAGTTGAGGTAATGGGCGAAGATTTTGCCATCCATTTCCCTGCTGAATATCTTCTGCACCTGCAACAACCAAGAAGTTTCAAAACAGCTTATGAGGAAACCTATTCGCATATTGAAAGCAATGATTGGAAACTTGAGGATAACATGTCTACGCTTCCGATACTGATTGATACAAAAAAACAATACAAGATATTAATTTCCGAAACGGATGTATCCGATTACCCATGTATGTTCCTTAAAGGAAACGGAAATAACGGAATTATTTCAACTTTCCCGAAACAACCTGTAGAATTTGGAGAAGATAGCGATCGTAGCCAGAAACTTATAAAAGAAGCTGATTATATTGCCAAAACTTCCGCTAAAAGAAATTACCCATGGCGCTATTTTGTGATTACTAAAGACGACAGGCAATTGGTTGAAAATACGATGAGTTTTAAACTCGCCACTAAAAGCGTGATTGGCGACCCCTCGTGGATCGTTCCCGGACAGGTAAGTTGGGAATGGTGGAATGATGCATCGCCTTACGGGCCGGATGTTAATTTCGTATCAGGATATAATCTGGAAACCTATAAATACTATATTGACTTTGCATCCAAATATGGTATCAAATACATCATCATGGACGAAGGCTGGGCAAAAAGTACGCGTGACCCTTATACGCCAAATCCAAAAGTAGATGTTCATGAACTGATACGGTATGGAAAAGAAAAGAATGTCGGTATTGTACTTTGGTTAACCTGGTTAACGGTTGAAAACCACATGGATTTATTCAAGACTTTTGCGGAATGGGGAATCAAAGGTGTGAAAATAGACTTTATGGATCGCAGCGACCAATGGATGATGAATTATTACGAACGTGTAGCGGCCGAAGCTGCCGGACATAAACTTTTTGTCGATTACCATGGGTCAATAACTCCTAAGGGATTAGAATATAAGTATCCCAATATCATTTCCTACGAAGGTGTAAGAGGTATGGAACAAATGGGAGGATGTACCCCTGACAATTCCGTTTACTACCCATTCATGCGGAATGCTGTTGGAGCAATGGATTATACACCGGGTGCAATGATCAGCATGCAACCTAATAATTACAGTGCCAGGCGTCCCAATTCAGGAAGCATAGGAACAAGAGCTTACCAGTTAGCTTTATTTGTGATTTTTGAGAGCGGTCTGCAAATGTTGGCTGATAATCCGACACTTTATTACCGTAATCCGGACTGTACCGAATTTATTACCAAAGTACCAACCACATGGGATGAAACACGGGTATTGGAAGCCAAAGCCGGCGAATATGTCATTGTAGCCAAACGAAAAGGAGAAAAATGGCATATCGGCGGCATGACAAATAACAAAGAAAATGAAAGGGAGTTTGTATTATCTCTGGATTTTCTGAACGGTGGGAAAATCTATAAAATGACTTCATTCGAAGATGGTATCAATGCAGGGCGACAGGCGATGGATTACCTCAAAAAAGTATCAGAAGTAAAACAAGGTGATAGACTGCAAATTAAAATGGTAAGAAATGGCGGATTTGCTGCTGTAGTAGAATAAAATTGAATTAAACAGATGAAAAATAGATTATTTTTATTTCTTCTTTCAATCACTCTTTTGCTCGTATGTGATTTTTTGCCGGCTCAAAACAGTACAGATGGCTTCATACAGCCATCTGTTTTGAGAGGTTATGTGGAAAAATTTAATGCAGGAGACGATGAATTAGTAACAACGTATATTCCCAACCATCAAGCGTTCGAATTTCTTGCAACCAATATACCGAAGTTCGAATGTCCTGACAAACAAATGGAAGAGATATATTACTTCCGTTGGTGGACGTTTCGGAAACATATCCGGCAAACTCCCGAAGGCTTTATCATCACGGAATTTCTTCCGAATGTGTCGTGGGCAGGAAAGTACAATGCCATATCTTGCCCGGGCATGCACCAGTTCAACGAAGGGCGTTGGCTGCACAATCAACAGTACCTGAATGATTACGCATACTATTGGCTCAGGAAAGGTGGTAGCGTCAGAAGTTACAGTTTTCCGATAGCGTACGCTTTGTACAGCCAATATCTTGTAAACGGCGATAATTCTGTTATCCGTGATTTATTACCCGATCTCATCACGAATTATGAAGCCTGGGAAAATGAAAAATATGATGATTCGCGCAGCTTATTCTGGCAAATTGATGACCGCGACGGTATGGAAGTTTCTATTTGCGGCAGCGGCTATCGCGCCACCATCAACTCATACATGGCAGCCGAGGCAAAGGCGATTGCCTCAATTGCACAGTTATCCGGCCGCTCCGAATCACGAATATTCGCCGAAAAATCTGCACAAATACAGGCAAATATGTTAAAAACGCTTTGGGACAAGGAAGCCGGTTTTTTCAAAGTTTTACCCCGTAAGGAAGAAGCGGTTCTTTGCGATGCGCGGGAATTGCATGGCTACACACCATGGTGTTTTAACCTCGCCGGTCAGGAACATGCACAGGCATGGAAATATCTGATGAATCCATCACATTTTTATGCACCTTACGGCCCGACAACAGCCGAACAATGCCATCCCGGTTTCAAGATTTTATACGAAGGACATGAATGTCAATGGAACGGACCATCGTGGCCATTCGCTACGTCGGTCACCTTAAACGGACTGGCCAACCTGTTGAACTCCCAAAAACAAAACTATATTTCAAAAAATGACTATTTCAAACTTTTGCAGATATATACCCAGTGTCATCGTTTGACCAAAGACGATGGAACGGTAGTTCCATGGATTGACGAGAACATCAATCCGTTCACCGGCGACTGGATATCGCGCACTCGTCTGAAAACCTGGCAAAACGGCACATGGTCACGATCGAAAGGAGGAGTAGAAAGAGGAAAGGATTACAACCATTCCACATACTGCGACCTGGTGATTAGCGGATTAATAGG
>Ga0123353_10009704_pt1 | contig 13330 bp, 11 predicted proteins | sample TergutLab28metaG_3_FD_92763 | JGI IMG/M metagenome (GOLD analysis project Ga0123353, IMG submission 92763) | Labiotermes labralis P3 segment gut microbial communities from Petit-Saut dam, French Guiana - Lab288 P3 | ecosystem: Host-associated > Arthropoda: Insects > Digestive system > Gut ... | reverse complement strand
GGGTTCAGACTTTCACGTGTGCAAAAGCAGATTGCCAATCATGTTGGCGAAGCAAAAATTATCGTGCCGGCGCGAGCACTGGAAGAGACGCGCAAACTTCTTGGTGATGGCAACGGCGAGGTCAGTGTTACAATTGAAAACAAATTTTTCCAGGTAAGCCTGGAAGGTATCACATTTGCGTCACGGCTTATTGACGGTGAATTTATAAACTATAAGCAAATCATTCCTGCAACGTTTGACAACAATGTGGTTGTGGAACGGTCTGCTTTCGAACGGTCGGTCGAGCGTGCAGGCCTTCTGGTTCGTAATGACAAAATCAATCTTGTCACTTTGAAAATTGCGGACAAAAGAATCGGGATTACGGCCACAAATGAGATCGGAAAGGTTGCCGAAGTTGTGGATGCAAAGTTAACCGGCAAAGATATGACAATTTCATTTAATGCCAAATATTTGTTTGATGCACTACGCGCTTCGGGTAATGACTTTATTAGGTTGCAATATACGGCTCAGACAAGTCCTTGTGTAATAACTTCGACAAAGGAAAGCGACTATTTGTTCTTAATTCTGCCGGTGCGTACTAATTAATCGGAATCACTGCTTATAAACCAAGGAAGGTCGCGTAGGCCTTTTTTGCTGAACGCTGTGCGGCTGAATTTCCCAAGCCTTCGGTTGTCTGATGGAGTTTTGTCCCTGCTCCCTTTCCGTGCTCTTATCAAATAGTACAGGTGAACGAATATTAGTATACCATTAAGTAACCAAATCGAGAGTGCGCCAAGCAATAGCCCATAGAGAACAAAAACTATACAGGCAACAATGCCTATTGTGCGTATCACGCGAATGTCCTTCATCAGGAATGAGACTAGTACGAAAACTGATGCCACTATGCCTATTAGCTCTATGGTGTTAATTACTCCAAATGCTTTTTCTGGTAGCGCCCCGGATAGTGTTTCTCGCGTTGCATCCAGCCACCCTGATACCGTGTCCAGTACTTTTTTCATTTACAGCGCATTGTATCAAAATTTTGTTCAAAATGCAATAGCGCTGTGGTAAACTTCCTTAATGGTTATTCAAAGGGTCGAGCTGACGAATTTTCGAAATTACAAAAGCACGCTTCTCGAGCTGTCGCCAGGCGTCAATGTGCTGGTAGGTAAAAACGCGCAAGGTAAAACTAATCTGTTGGAAGCAATCTTTTTAACTTGTGTCGGGCGCGGGTGGCGCACCAATAAGGACAAGGAGATGATTCAATTTGACGCCGATGTCGCCCGTGTCAAAACTATTGTTAGTCGAAAATTTGGTCAAGTCGCTGTGGAGATAAATCTTTCGCGCAATACCAAGAAGACTGTCAAGATTAACGCTATCCCTGTTCAAAGGATGGGCGAACTCATGGGGCACGTGAACTGTATATTCTTTTCCCCAGACGAGTTGCGTCTTGTAAAGGATGCTCCGGCAGACAGGAGGCGTTTCTTAGATATAGACATAAGTCAAACCGACAAACAGTATTTCTATGCGTTATTGAAGTATAACAGAATTCTCTTGCAAAGAAATGCGTTGCTTAAGTCGAAGGTCGAAGATATTGAAAGCGGGCTGGATATATGGGATGCGCAGCTCGCAAATGTCGGTGCATTGATTGTGGGGCGACGTATTGAGTTTGTACGCAAGTTAAGTGAAAATGTTGCAAAGGTGCATGGGTATCTTACGGGCGGCAAGGAGACAGTCGAGATAAGTTATGAGAGCATAACTATGCCGGCTGGGTGCGCCGCTGTATGTCAAACCGAGCAACTCTTGCTTAGGCAAATTCAAGCGGCTCGAGACAAGGACTTGCGATTAAGGACGACTACTGTTGGTCCGCATCGTGACGATTTGCGAATTGCGATTGACGGCAAGGATGTCCGCCATTTCGCCAGCCAAGGGCAACAGCGGACCGTTGCGCTGTCGCTGAAACTCGCAGAACTTGAAATATTCCGTGAAGCTACTGGCGAGATGCCGGTATTGCTTCTGGATGATGTGTTCAGCGAGCTTGACGCAGAGCGCCAGGCTCGGCTTGTTAAGGCACTCGCAAAATGCCAATCCATAATTACGACCGTTGAGTTTGTAATGGATGTAGCTAAGGATAGGAATGTGCAGATATTTAAAGTTATAAATGGTTCGATATGATTATTTTGGTGCTATTGCAGCAATCCCTTGTACGAGCACTAGTTTGACGACAAGTTTATATAGCCATTTGGCTACATGGCTTCCATCGAGCAGTGTGTCTTCCATGGATCTGAGGAATGGCATTCTTGTTAATAAGTAGAATACGACTGCGCATAGGCTGAAGAAGAACAGGAAGCGCGCTGCGCCAAACAATGCACCCAACCAGCGATCGAGTTTGTTGAATACTTGGCTTTTCTCTCTGGATTTTTCGGCGAACTTCACAAGCTTGTATAGTGCGATGCGTATAGCAAAGAAGATGACTATCGCGATAATACCTGTCAAAATTGCTTTGCCGCCGCCGGGCATGCTAAAGGCATTCGCGAGCGTCTTGTCCAGCTTGAAAATGCTGCTTAGGACCGCTGCTACAGGGCGAGCCAGGAGGAATGCGATAATGACAGAGATAGATATTCGTACCAGCGATGCTGCGCTCTTTACAAATCCGCGCAAGTAACCAAGTACTGCGAAGGTGGCGAATGCCAATAATATAATTGCGTCTACTAACATGGTACCAGTATAGCCATCATTGATGCGGTTGTCTACCAAATGAGGGCATATAAAAATGTGACACGTGTCACACTTTTGGCATGTACTATTTTATGCCGAGTTTTCGCTTGAGCACTTCATCGACGGAGACTAGGTCGTTGATGTCGACAATGTGCTTCCTTATGCGGAGAAGGTCTTGGGTGGTGAAGTAATCAATGGTAATGCGTCCCTTCTGATTATCTCCTTGAATGTTAACCTTTGTAAGGAGTATGGAGGTGAGTTTACGCGCAAGCTCCTTAAGTTCGAGACTTTGTTGTGGTCTAAACTGCTGGACGATGCTTGTTGTCGGCGCAGATTTGGATTGGAGCAGCTTTTCAAGGTCGCGAACCGAGAGGTTGCTTTGAGCGCACTGGCGGGCGAGCCGAATCGCTTTGTCCCTATCTGTAAGCGTCACTAGGCAGCGTGCGTGACCTGCAGAGAGCTTGTTGGTCTCTACGAGTTGGATTACCTCTGTGGGAAGCGTCAAGAGGCGAAGGGTATGCGCGACGGCTGTACGAGACTTGCCTATGCGCACGGCGGCTTGCTCTTGGGTGAGCTTGAAGTCGCGGATAAGTTTGTCGATGCCACGAGCGAGCTCGATCTCGTTGAGGTCGTGGCGTTGGAGGTTTTCGACTATGGCGACTTCGGCGATTTGCGCGGGGGAGAAATTGCGGACTACAGCAGGAACCTTTCGTAGCCCTGCGAGCTTGGCGGCGCGCCAGCGACGCTCGCCAGCGACAATCATATACCGTGTGCCCATGGGGACGAGAATGATTGGTTGGATAATGCCATTGATCTTGATGCTGTCGGCAAGCTCCTGAAGTTTCTCGGCATCGAATTCCTTGCGTGGTTGGCCGAGGTTGCTGTCGATAAGGCTGATGTCAACCTCGAATGGATCCTTTGAAAGTGGCGCCTGAGCAGGTGCCGAGGCCGAGGCGGGAGATGCGGGAGGTGCCGATGCCTGCATGGCGCGACGGGTAGAGCCGGAAGGCATCTCTAGTAGGTCAGCATAATCAGTTTTGGTGCCGCCAGAGACCGGAGTTGAGTTGACGGCTGCTCCAGCCTCCTCCTCGTCGAAAATTGAGAGCAGTGCCCCGAGCCCCTTACCTAATCCCTTGGTAGCCATAATTGTTCTCCTTTGAATAAGTTCTGAAAAAGTGTGACACGTGTCACACTTTATGTCAACAAGTTATGGGCCGGGTGGAGGGGTGTGATGGGTATGGCGAGAGGAGGCGGGCGATATGGCTGGCGGTGTTGGCGCCTTTACAGTGTGACACGTGTCACACTGTTATATTTATATAACTTAGCAAAATTGTCCGTCGTCCCTGTTCGTAATGCGGAAAATACGGTTGCCTTTTTGTAGGTGTATACAAATGAAGTCGTTGCCGTGTGCGTCCTTGGCCTCGACAAGATGTGTCACGTGCAGACGCCAGTGCTTGCCTCGCTTTTTTGTTGTCATAAAAATCTTGGCAGTTGGGTTGAAGTCGGTGAAGCCGAAGTATAGCGTGTCGGTTTCGGTTTTAGTTAGGCGCATAAGAGCAGAGATTCTTTTGAGTTCTGTTTCGGTCATAGTGTTTTCCTTTCTGTATGTTTAAAAAATCGAAATTTGTGATTTCGGTTTTTAATTCAATTATTCAATTGGTTGGGTTTTGTTCGGGTTTGGGAAACAGGTGCCCGAAGGCGCGAAGCCCTTGGCGAGCGAATCGCCGGTGGTGTGTAACCACTGTGGCAAAGCCATATGAACCTATGATTTAACGTCAATGCAAAAATGGTGATGACGAAGGCACCTGCTAAAACCCAAGAGAGTTTAGCATATTGATTTGAAGTTGAACTTTGAGTGTGACAAAGTTTAATTCACTTGCCCCCCACTCCCTCTATATAGTACCCTCATATAATAGAAGGAGCTAAAATGGAAGAGCTTTACGAGAGGCTGAAAAAACATCGAATTCGATTTTATCCAGGTCAAAAGCAACGGTTTAGGGATGCGATGACGTCGGAGTTTAATGAACTTGGCTATGATGACGTAACGGTTGATAAAGCGAAGAATATGATTATTGGTGACGTGCATAATGCGAAGGTTGTTTATACCGCGCACTATGATACGCCGATGTTCTCGCCGTGGTTTTTGTTTGCGAGAGTTTTTGGGCATCTTATCGGCGGGGTTGTTTTTGGGTCGTTTGTTATGTTGGCGGCTATTGCTGTTGTTGCTGCTGGGATTGGTATTGTTTTGGAGGGGTTGGTTACGGGGGAGTTCCTTACTTTTGCGGAGCCGTTGTATTTCATGGTTTCTTTGTTTGTGCTTTTTATTCTTTCATTTGTTATTCCGAGCCCCGGAAATGCGAATGACAATACGAGCGGGGTGTTGGCTGTTTATGAGGTCGCACGCAGATTAAAAGAGAGGGGCATGGAGAAGGATGCCGCGTTTATTCTTTTTAATAACGAGGAGTTGGGGTTGCTTGGTTCAAGCGCGTTTAAAAGTGAGCTTATGAATGCCGCAAAGTCAAAGCATGGCAAAGGGGCATCGAAGGCGATATGGACATGGTTGGCGGCGGTGATTGTTGGCTTTGCGATTGCGTTGCCTATTGAAGTGATGGGATATGAAAACTTTACTTTTGTAGGTGCGCTTGTTGGGATTGTTGGGACGTTGTTGGTTATTGCTTCTGTGGGAGCAAAGATGGAATTCAAGAGCGGGCGGTATCCAAAGTTTGCGCTTATTAATTTTGACTGTGTCGGGGTTGGTGACCGCGTTATGTTGGGGTATGCTTCGGCAAACGGCAAAAAGATATGCGAGCGATTTGTCGATAAGTTTCCGTATCCGGTAGATGTTAAGAGAGGGAATATCCTTACAGCGGGCTCGGACCATTTGAATTTCAAGAACAATGGGATTGGAGTTTTTGTGACTAAACGTTCATACTTCGGACCGCTTTATTTGCCGCGTGTGCATAATCCGTTTAACATGAAAGCGGATTTGGGTGTTATAAAGAATATCTGTGAGAGTGTGTTAGATGTAGAGTTTTAAAAACGCCCGGAGGCGTTTTTTACATGAGGAATTCGGAGCCTTTGTATTGGATGTTTAGGTCTTTGCGGGCACGAATGCCGAAGGTTGGTGTGAGTGCGTAAAGCATTTTAAACAGAAGGTCGCGGTTACCGAGGAGGGATACATCAACTTCTGAGGCGGCGCTTGGGCATCCTAGTGATTCTTTGAGATATTTCATGCTTGCTATTGGGCTTCGGCGCGGGTCGAAGTCATCTACTACGTCGGCGACTTTTTCAACTTTACCCATGATGCCGTCTTTGTATGCGGCGGCTCCGCTTCGGCGGTCTTGTTTTGCTTTTTCGGCTCGCATTGCTTCCATGTGCTCTGTCACGTCGTATGATGTGATTTCGAAAGTGTTGCGGCTGTGGTGAACGCGCCCGCTTATAGTTAGGCGGTTGTTATTCATAGTGCAGTTAAGTTCGGCGAATTGGCTTGCGGCCCAGACAAATTCGAGAGGGTCGGCTTTGGCGGGCTTGAGAATTTCGAGAACTTTTTTGAGGTATGCTTCCATTGCCATGGCTCGGAAGTGTTTGCAGTCGTTGTCCAGTTTGTCCAGGATTTCTTTTTCGAGTTGGAGCTCTTTATTAAGAGAAGCGCTTGGGTTGCTTTTCATGGTTTCGGAGTCGTCTTCATGTTTCTTTTTGATGAAGCCATGGAAGCCTTGCAGCGAAAAGCGTTGACAGCCGCCGATGTATTCTTTTAGCAGCTTCCGGACTTGTTCTTGCTTTTTACTGCCCATTGGGTGTGTGTTGCCTTGGGTTTTTTCTTCTTTACCGTATGGCGGTGCGACGTAATCCACGACTTCTTTGGTGAGGCACGGTGTCATGTCCCGCCCTTTTTTGAGTTGCGCTGCTTCGGCGAAAAGTTTGTCTTTTTCTTGGTAGACTGTACTCATATTTATTACTCCTTCTATATAGTAGGTTATACCATGGAAGGTTATACTCGGGTCAAGTACTCTTTGGTCAGTTCAAGGTAGGCGATTGCCCCAGGGCATTTACGGTCGTAAAGTGTTATCGGCATGCCGTGGGATGGTGCTTCCGCGAGACGTACGTTGCGTGGGATGCGGGTGCGGAAAACTTTTTTGCCAAAGAATTTTAATATTTCGTTTGCGACTTGTTCAGTTAGTGTTGAGCGGCTTATTACCATTGTGAAGACTACGCCGTCGATGTCGAGGGATGGGTTGATGCCTTGGTTGCGGATAAGGCGGACAGTGTTGACGAGTTGAGAGATTCCTTCCAATGCAAAAAATTCACATTGGATTGGGATTATTATTGCGTCGGCTGCGGAAAGTGCGTTGACGGTTAGAAGTCCGAGTGAGGGTGGGCAGTCTATGCATATAAAGTCGTAGCTTGCGCGGACTTTTTTTAATAGTTCGGCGAGGATTTTTTCGCGACCGCTTCGCATGCGGACAAGTTCGATTTCTGCGCCTGCCAAGTCGTGTGTGGCGGGGACAATTTCGAGACCTTTAATTTGAGTTAGTTGGACAGCGTCCGAGATATCGCATTCGTTACATATAACATCGTAAATCGTTTTTGTGGATGAGCTTTTTTGCACCCCGACACCAGTTGATGCATTGCCTTGTGGGTCTACGTCGACTATTAAAACTTTTTTGCCCATCTCGGCAAGGAATGCGGCCATGTTGACGCAGGTTGTGGTTTTGCCTACGCCCCCTTTCTGGTTTGAAAATGCGATTATTCGTGCCATGTAAGGAGTATAACATTGGCATAAAAAAATTACAATATAAATTAGGGGATGCCACTGCAGGTGCTGTGAATACATTGACAAAGAATGGCAGAGTTGTATACTTAAGTATTTAGAGGAGGACACGATGGATATTGATCATTATATGAGTTATGCGATATTGGGGTTGCTTGGGATGTTCATGATAACAGTTATCGGCGGCATGCTTTTTGGTATGATGCGTGGATGGAAACGTACGGTGAAGAGGACGACTGTTTTGTTCGGGTCGTTTGTTATAGCCATTTTGATTACGCCGATTGTGTCATGGATGCTACTTAAATCGCCTCTTGGCAACATGGTTTATAAGCAAATAATCAAGGCGCTTGAAAGTACCGGAGATGGCGGTACTGTAGATAATGCGTTGACTACTATGAGGGATGTGAAGTCGTTTGCGTTGGGGCTTCCTATTATAGTTCTTAATATAGTTGTGTTTTGGATTTTGTTGGTGTTGTTCCGCTACGTATTCTCGCCGATTTTCAGCAAGGTGTTCCTTAAAAAATTCGCACCGAAGAAAAATGCAGACGGGGAAAAAATGCCGAAGGGAAATATTTGGGCGGGTCTTGGTATGGGAGCCTTGCAAGGTGCAATAATTTTTGCGTTTTTCTTTATCCCTGTTTTAGGGTTCATGTCTACCCTTAACAAAATTGACAGTTACGAGCCAAAGATTGGTAACAAGAAAGTAAACGTTATCAACAGCGGTGTTGAAGGCATGGAGATGCTTGATGATTTGAATAAGGGAATCCGTGATATTAACACCAGTGTCAAGAGCGGTAGCACCCAAGCGTCGGTGATTTGGGGAGTTACAAGGTACAGCGGAATGCAGTTGCTTGGGGATGCCGGGCTTGGGTATTTCATGAGAGTTAAGGCCGGCAAAACCACCGTTAATGTGAAGAGTGATATTGAGGTTGCTTTTGAGTTGACGCGTGACTTTGTTGTTATATACGACCTTGTTATAAATGTTGATAGCGAGATGATGGACTTAATCCCTGTGTTTAGCAGCGGAGACGATGTTGAGTATATGAAGAAAGTTGTTGATAAAACCTTTAGGCTTGGGGTTGCGAGGCTTGCGCTTAATTCGTCATGGGGTGAATTTGTGCGCGCAGAGAACATGTTGGAAGATGTAAACGAGATCAATGACCTTGTTGATGACCCTGACAAATATAGGGATAGCATGTATGACGGCATGGGCAATTTAAATGCGAAGTTTATTCGCGAGGATTTGAAATCGCTTATTGAGTTGGCGCGTCTTGTCTTTGCTGAGCATAAACTTAGCAATACAAAAGATGTTAGTCTTTACCGTGATATTCGTAATATTTTGAAGGTTATGGAAGCGAAAGAGTTTACGGAAACGAAGCCGGTCATTGTTGACGGAACATCATATAACGGTACTATTGGCAGAACAAAGCAGGATGCACTTGACCACGTATTTGACAATCTTTACAAAACTTTGACTTTGACCAAGACGGAGTTTGAGTATGTTGCTTCCGGTAAGGGCAAAAATGCGGTTAAGGGTACAAGGAATTTGTCGGAACAAATAATGTATGTGTTTGGCAACATGAATGTTTTCAAGAAGCTGTTGATTGATGAGGATAATCCGAATTTGCACAGTATGCCGTTGGCTAAGGCATTGAAAATGGATTCGAAGGATGCGCGGATAAATGATTTTGGCCGCGTGACGGATGGGCTTGCCGGCATTATTGTGCGTGTTGTGAAGATTGGACCGACAGCGTATAAGTTGGCCAATGAAAAAGACATTGCAGGGTTTGCGGCAATATTGAACGAAAAAGATGCGTCAGGGATTACCGCGATTGGCGAGATTTTGGAAATACTTACGAACCGCGGAGATGCACATGGGTTCATATCTGACGGAAGGACACGCACAATGGGCTTGGGGCATATTTTGCGTAAGTTCATCGCAGACAGTGTTACAGACCATTTCAAAAGTGATGGTGAAGAGAGCATTGTTAGTTTCGATAAGGTGCTTGGGTCGTTAGTTGCGAAACTTTCGCCGGACGGTCCGGATATTGCTTGGGCGGCGGAGCTGCGTAATATCGTTGATATTGTCAACGAATTGGGTGATATACTTAACGGTGATATTAATCCGGATGACCTTATAAATAAATTGCTTAGCGGCGAATTGCTGGGTAAGATTGCGGACAGTGAATTGCTTTCCGAATTGATTGTTGATATTTTGGACGGTGCCATTAATGAGATGCTTGGTGATACAGGGGTGCAGTTTAATTTTGATGATGTAGAAAATCCGCAGGATGTCATTAAGGCTATTGGTGAACTTGTTAAGGCTGTTGGTGATATAACCGAGTGGATGGATGGTCTTGGCGAGGAAGGATTTGATGATCTGGGAAGCATCATTGACTTGCTTGGCGGTGAGGGCGATGATAAGAGTGCTATTGTCTTGTTGGCGGAGAGTGGTATTAAGATTGAGATTGAAGACAAGGACGGAACTGTTCAGGGGCAGCTTGACGCATATTTGGACGGTCTTGACGATGAAGATCCAATGAAGAAGATTCTTGCGTTGTTTGTGTTCAAATAATCACATTTTGAGCCAGAGTAGGGATTGCTTTGTCGAGGGTCCCTTGCAATAACAAAAAAGTTGCTTGCATTAAATTATAGGTTGTTTTATAATTATCAGTAGGCGTTACAAGTGCCTAGGTATTTGCATCCGAAGTTTGGCAATACTTAAGAGGTAGTTTAATGGCAAGACTTAAAAAAGCGATATGTTTACTTTGTGTGTTTGTGATGACGGCGACATTTATGGTCGGGTGCGCGCTTTTTGAGCGTGATATAGATTATTATAACAATTTGACAGTCGCCACTGTTGGATCGGATATCAGGATTACAAAGGAACAGTTGATGCAAGCGTATAACAGTTTTGGTTTCCAGTTTGTGACGCAGCAGGGGCTTAGCGTTAAGGAAGCGTATGACAAGACTTTGGAGGAACTTATTGACCGCGAGATTATGGTCGAGCTTTCTATACATCGGTTTAGTTTTGGCAATATGAACGCAGATGCGAAGGCGAAACATGTGAAGGGGTTGCGCGGGAAAAAGGGTATTGATTCGTTGTTCTATGACGCGCTTTATGAAAATGAAAAAGCGGAAGCGCGCAAGAATGCTTTTGATGCGGTTGACAGGTTTTATGTGCAGTTGCAAGACAAAGTGCGTGAGGAGCGTAAGCTTGTGTTTAAGTCTCCCGACAATGCGGAGGACCCGAATCTTGTGACCCCTGTGCCGGCGCAAGAGCCGTTAAAGATATTTGAACCGCTTGTTAAGAGAAACGCGACGAATACAGCTTTTGATATGGATATTTCCGCTTTTGTTGGCAGAGAAGTTTTTGATGTTGCAGGCAGGTGGTCGCCGGATATTGATGATGGTGGCGATAGTATTGTTCGGTTGGTAAAGACGGAGGCGTTGGCGCGACTTGTGCGTGTTCTTGGTAATAATGAGAAGGGCATGAAGGTTGGCACAAAAGAGGCCGCTTTGGTGGATGAGCCAAATCATTTGACTTTGAAAGAGCGTGCGATAATCGGGCGCGAAATTGGGCGTATGATTGAGGAGAACAGCAAATCTTTGTTGCTTCGTCGGTTTCAGGATATTTTTGACCTTGGTATTGGGGCGCCTATTGATAGGTCGCAGTTTGAGCGCAAGGAAGGATATGAACTTGCGATTCGCGCGGCGATTTTGGGGATAACTGATATTCCCGGTAAAGCGCAGTTTGATAGTGCGAGCGCGCACGAGGCGGCTATTCATAATTTAATTAGTGCGGTGGCGGGTGGGCATATTGATGGTTGTGTCGGCGAAACAAACGGCACATGCGTTGGTTGTAAGAATTTTTTGACCACGCAAACCGGTCGTGCGGGTGCCATTGCTTTGCAAGCGCAGAACTTTTATCGTTCACAGGTTATGATGCAGTACAATCGTTTTGTGAAGAGGATGGATACAGAAGCGACATTGGCTGGCAAAGTTTTGGATGATTTGAGCAGTATTTATTGGTTGCCGAGAAATGTTGCGGAGAATCATTTTACCGTTAGCCATATATTGATACAGTATAATGATGAACAAAAGATGGAGTTTGAGAACATTAAGTCTCAGTTTGGCGTTGGTGGTTTTGTTAACGTAGGGAACTATAATGACAGGATGATGGCGTTGGCGAGCAAGCTTCAGGCACCTGTACGTGATGAGAAGGGTGTCGAGACCGGTGAGACCAAGTTCGCGACTGCAATTTTGCAAGAAATTAAGGATGCGATAGGTGGAGTTTCTACGCCTGTCAGACAGCTTGACGGAACGCTTAGGAATACTATTGAGGTGCCGAATTATGGTCACATGGATGCCGCGCAGAAGCGTGCGGAAGAGGCAAGGCGTATTAATGTGTTCCGTGATTTTATTTATAAATATAATCAAGACCCGGGGATGAATAATGCCGAGTTTGAGTACGTAATGGGCATTGAGAATTCAAAGATGGTGCCAGAGTTCACAGATATTTCGCGCGAGCTTTTCGGATATCATAAAGTTGCGCGGATGGTTGGCGGGAAGCCGGTGTTTGATGCGGAAGGTAATCCTGTTTTTGATTGGATCGGAAATGAGAAAATTGCCGGGGCGCACCTTGCGAATTGCGACTTTTTCAGAAAAGATGCAGGTCGACCGGTGTATGATGACAATGGCGTTTTTATAGAGTTCAATAAAATAAAATGTGATGGATGCAAAAATGGGTTTACTCCACATCGCAGTTCGATGAGTGCCGGTTTAGTTATGACCGACTTTGGGGCGCATATTGTGATGTATACGAGACCTCTTAGTGACTTTATATATAACACGAACCAGATGATTAACTTTGAGTCGTTTGAATCGGATTTGAACAGGATGATTAATGGGTTGACGGATTTGAATTACTTGTATGCTCCGTTGACTTCGTATGGTGATATTTTTGCTGCCTCACGCGTGGCTTTCCCAAAGGCGACTACGGTTAATGCCACTAGGAAGACTTGGTTCGACACGGCTGTTGAAAAAGCGACAAGACCGGATTTCCAAGACAGGCGCAACGGCTATATCGTGAACTTTAAGAATGAGCGTAAGGATGGCAAGGAAGACGGAAAGCTTGTTAACAAGATAACAATTCACCGAGGGAACTTTAAAGATCTATTTAAATAAGGTAGTTTACATATGGGAAAAACGAGACGCGTGGTTATCACTGGCGTTGGGGCGGTGACTCCGCTTGCCCATAATGTTTCGGATACTTGGAAGAAGTTGCTTGCCGGTGAGTGCGGCATTAAGCTGATTAAAAAATTTGATACTTCGGAGTTTAAGGTCAAAGTTGCCGCCGAGGTTAAGGATTTTGACCCGCTTAAGCATTTTGATATGACGGAAGTGAGGAAACTTGATTTGTTTCAACAACTTGCTTTGGTTGCCGCAAAAGAGGCTGTTGATGATAGTGGGGTTGTTGGGAAAGTTGTGCCGGAGAAGTTCGGGACGTATGTAAGCAGCGGTCAAGGTGGCTTTGATACTATTTTAAGTTCGTATAGTACTATGCTTGAACGCGGTCCTGGCAGGGTGAGTCCGGCGGCGGCGGGCATGCAACTTGTAAACATGGCTGCCGGACATATTGCTCTTCGGCACGGAGCAAGGGGTGCAAGTTTGCCGGTTGTTACAGCATGTGCGACAAGCGCGCATTGTATCGGCGAGGCTTTTTACGCGATACGCGATGGTCGTCAGGATGCGATAATTGCGGGAGGATCGGAGGCAGCCGTTTACGCGCTTGGTGTGGCGGGGTTGTAAAGTATGTATGCCTTGTCGCGGTCGGAGGACCCGGATGATGCTTCTATCCCT
>Ga0123353_10009703_pt1 | contig 13331 bp, 8 predicted proteins | sample TergutLab28metaG_3_FD_92763 | JGI IMG/M metagenome (GOLD analysis project Ga0123353, IMG submission 92763) | Labiotermes labralis P3 segment gut microbial communities from Petit-Saut dam, French Guiana - Lab288 P3 | ecosystem: Host-associated > Arthropoda: Insects > Digestive system > Gut ... | reverse complement strand
TTATGCTTTATTATTAAACAACTTTACAATAACGCAACAAATTTATGCCTAGTAACCCACTCCTTCCATCATCTCATTCATGCTGCACCTTCAGAGGAAACAATAGATTTTAAGCCTTAGGTCACCAATTTTCACAATCCCCAAAGGCCACGCTAAACCATGGTGCAATTGCCGACACACTTGTCCTTCAATATATGCAATTTTGAATGCCTTCAGGGCTTTAAGAGTGTGTATTATGCAGACAGAATTTATCTATATTTATTATTATTATTATTATTATTATTATGGGCTGTTTTTTCTTTTGGAGAAGCCAAGGGTTTTCTGTGAGGTAGGTATTGATGAGGTCCATGTTTAAAAATTTTAAAGAATTAAAAAAGTCTATAAATTATTTACTTTTTAGAACCAGAAGAGGAATGTAAAATGATAATTGTATGCTACGTTTCCCTACTACATACACTAAAAACAGTAATTTCAAGACCAAAGTACGTTGTATTAACGGCTTACTTTTCCCTTTTTCCGTTACTTTCCAGAAAAAGAACAATTTTTAACGGATGTAATTTTAGAATTTCCAAATGTGTTAATGTAGGAAATTTAATGTTAATGTTGCCGTTTGGTTTTAACACGGTAAAACTTGGCTATCGAATGTTCTTTTATAATACTATCCATCGCATAAAAACTATAAAATTGGCCACCACTGATTTAGGCAAAGTAAGGAAGGTCTAGAAAATCTTTGTATTTAATGTGGTAACATACGACAGGGCAATGCAAGTACCAGCACATAGATAACCTTCCTTAACTTCGTATGAGCTGAGAGAGGGCGCAGTGTGCCCTGAAACTAGTGACTTTAAACTTTCAGTTCAGTAGCAAGCATAGAATACGAATAGATTAGAATAGAAATGCACAAGTAATACTCAAGTTTGTGGCAAGTCTAAATAACAGCATTGACAGGAAAGATCCTGTACATCTGCTAATTCATGATCAGATTCACGTACACGCTAATTTTCACTTTCGGGTTTCAGAAATATTATGACGAAACATATACAGACTCTCAAACTGAATCAATCTTATACCGAACTACCGCAACAACTAACTGCAAAGTACGACGTACCACAATTTAACAGCTGACCATACGTATTGCACAAACTATTTAATGGATGATATTGCTCTGCAAACCAATTCAAAGTTACAAATTTCGTGATTCCCCAGTCGATATTGTGGTACAAATTAATTCAACAGTACATGCCGCACCGTTCAACAGTTGATGTAACTACCACTGCAGTAGTTACTTCCTTGGCACTGTAAATATCTCATCCTTAAATAGCTGATACGATTATTTCACAAGCTAATGCCATCAAAAGCTACATTTTTCAACAGATGGTATATATATATATATATATATATATATATATAGCACCATATTATTCCATAGCAAGCCTATATGATTCATACTTGATAAGGTTATACAATTATTTTAAAAACTAATTTCATGGTATGCGTTGTTCACTTCAGCGAGTAACATGATTAGTGTTCAGACTAATTCCATAATTCAACACTTGATAAAATTACTACACTAAACAATTTCACGGTGTTAGTTTTGTCCTTCAACATTAGAACTATTTGCTCAACTGATCGCGTAATACAGTTTAATCTGTCAACAGTTTCTAGAATTCTTGCACAGACTAATTCTGTGATACATGCACCTTCCTTCAAGAACTGGACAGTTACTCCCTTTTGTTATAACATTCAAAATTACACCACACAAACAGTTCTCTAAGCACCACCAAACAAAAAACAACTGGTTCACTACGTTTGTACGAATAAGCTACGAAGGTCTAAGTGAGATATGCGAATCGTCACGCAGAATGGAAATAACACTTTTAACAACTCTCTGTATCTGATACGGATGCTTACGGCCTACTACTAAGCTGGCTATAGGTTACGGCCTACTGCTAGGCTGTCTATTGGTTACGAGAATCGAATCCTCTGTCTTTTGCACGTGAACGTTGGTGAATGAAGATGGGCTGTCAAGTAGTTGTTAAAACAAGCTACAGATATCTTCGCCCTAATGCGACAAGCCAATTAAAATCATGTTCAAGTCTGAGCGGTATACAATTATAGAACACAAAATGTTGAAAGCGGACTACAGGCACGCGAGGGAATATAGCTACGACACATTGGAAAGCAGTACATGAAGGCAGTCAAAAGTTTTCAAATTTACTAATAACTAATTGTTGACCTTGGCGGTTACCATAACCACAAGCGAAAATATGAAATCTGTAAGTTAACTGTTTGGTAATCATCTCAGAAAATGAAGCAAAGTTTTCGAGAGGCTTGTAGTACCTCAGCTTAATAATACGTTAGTCACGTTTAGTCACACTTAAGAAACCTGAGTGCTCACAAGAAATTTCTACTGCACCTTGCTCGGGGCGAGTTGAATGCTGTCCCTTACTACCCAGTTTAATTAAACGAATTGTGGTGACTTCTTTGGTTCAGACGAAATCAGTACCAAACTGCACGCAGTTCTGAAAGATCACATTAATCGTACTTCGATTACTAGTGGGATGGAAGAAGAAGAAAAAATCACCTGCCGAATTCAACTTGGAAGTAGTTAGTAAAAAGTAAGAAAAACAACTACAGACACGATAAAAAAACGCCAAATATTATTAAATGTCACTCGTTTTTACACCTGATAAGTCTACAGGGGCATATCTTCTTGTTCTGGATTCGTCCGTGAAACAGATTTGAACGTTAAAATTTGGAAAAATTTCGTGGCATTTAAAGTGCCTGACAACATTAGAGGAAATAAGCTATTTGAATAGATAACTGGTATTTGGATGCAGAAGGAATAAATTTGTCCTACAGCCATGGCCAAGAATACGACAAGAAGGGCAATATTAAAGTGCATATCAAGAAAATCACACAAATATTTTAAGTGAAAACTCCAAGGTGTTTATGTTTCCTGTGCAAGTCGTATTATAAATTTACTTCATGGAGATAACAGCAAAACCTTCTGTTAGAGCATTTAATTTTTTTAACTCGACTAAAATGCAGTCGGAAATGACGCAAATTCCCTCGAATAACAACCAACCACATCCGAATTAACTGTTAGCCTAACCATCTGGAATGGTTAGTTGGCCAAAATGCATGTTGTCAGTAAAGCATTATAAGGTGCTACCATTCACACAGACTTGGTCACAGTTCATCTGAAAGGGGTTTCATTACACTATTTTACAGAATGCAGGGTTTCCGAGATTGCAGATTCTTCAGACAAATCTAAATAAATTGCAGATAAATTAAATGTGTAACACAGAATTCAAAAGAGCCCGTCGAAGGAAGAGAAAGGGAACTACTCGCGTATGAAATAACCAATGAAGCAAGAAGAACCTATGAAAGGAAGTTTTAGAATTAGCTGTTCTTTAAGATGTTGATATGGCAACAATCTTTCAAAAGAAATTCAAAATATACCAGACGAACGGCTTCTCGCCACCCTTTCTCAGTGTTCTGACCCGAACAATTATACTTATGCAGGGCCAAAAACCACCTCACATTTTTATATCCTAGGAGAGCTTGTAGTCTGGGCTGAAGGAAGAGGCGGAAAAGAAATACAGTATATTGATTACATGACGCTTTCCTTACAGCAAGGCTGATAGATACGAGTTGTGTTATTTGGTAAGTTCCGGATCCCCGCGGTCTTCTAAAACAGTAGAAGAACCGTCGCTTATAAGGCACTTCACTTTTTTTTGTCATATGAAGGAATTTTAAATCACGGCAGAAAATTCAGCGCATTTTAAGTTATTAAAGTAATATAACTGAAGCATGAATACTTGCGGCTGCCGTGGATTATTTTAATAGCAGCCATCCCGTTGTGTTGCATTATTGTAACAAATTTATTACATCAATAACACAACATACATTAATCATGTGTAGGCTGATAGTTAACTTTCAGCCTACACATGACCTATAATATAAAATGTAAACGACACGGGATCCCATAGAGTGCACAATCAATGAATGTACCAGAACTGTGTTCCTTTTTGGCCTGATGATGGCTCACTGTAGCTGAAACATGTTGCCAAGTTTTTAACTTTTAGAGGTTGCTGACTAATATATGTTGTGTTATTGACGTAATAAATTTGTTACACTGCCGTGGATTAGCATTTGTTGCATTTAATAACATTAAGTTTATACTCTTTTCTTCTTAGTATTACTTTATTGTTTATCTCGTGCTTGTCCTTGTGATTGTTCTTTCTATAATACTTATTGCTGTCACTTTATTTTGTGCCGTTATATTTGATTGCATCAGTATTATTATTTATCACCTTTTTCAGAGTATTTTCAGTTATGTTCCTGAAAGGAACTTGGCCTAGGGTAGACAACATTGCAGCTATTCTGGGATTACAATTCATGGCACAGGCAACGCTATTTCCCTTGAAAAAAGTTTTGTACTTTTACGTTAGTACACTCCGAAGTGTGTGTGCAGTGCCCAGCGTGGCTGTTCCTTGAAGTCGTGCTCTCTCCGCATGTTGTGTAAGTACCTTCCGAACGATTCTGAGAATCTTCCAGCTGCCGCAATTTATTGCTGATACCACTTTTGATTTTACATTCCACATGCGCTGTACTTCTACTGTTAGGTCTTTGTTATTATTGTTGTCAGGACGCTGTCTCTTGTCACAGATGTTTTGTTCTTGGCACTTCTCTTGAACCAACAGTGATCCCTACCGCTCAGGCTGTACGTTTCAGATCACAGTACTTTCCTTATTACGTGTGATTTTCCAAGCCTAGCTATGTTTCGTAATGGGTCTACGGAATGTTTTCCTGGTACATTTTTCAAATTTTTCTTTAAACCTTTCGTTACTATTCCAGTAACTCCAATGTTTACCGGTGTAATCATACCTTTAATGTACATGAAACACCACAACACTTCCTTCATATCATATTGGCTCCATCGGACACGTTTATTCCATTCCATTTTTTTCATTTTCTTACTCCTCTCCGTTATTATTAGTATTATTATTGTTGTTATTATTATTTCGACGTCAAGATCTGAATATGATCTAGTAGCGAATCCTCTAGCCAGGTACAGTGGCGAGTTCCATAAAGATAACCGGGTCAGTGTAGTTGCATTTGGAAGAGAGCAGTCGACCCGAGTCGCTTTCCTCAGATTACCAAAAGAAACGGTACAGGTAGGGTCTATACAAGAAGAGGTCCACGAAAAACTTGTAGGCTACTTCCTCTTCCCCTCTTTTGCTTGCTCTTGTAATAAAAACTATGTTTTTTTTGTTGCAAATAGCAACATTGCACATTTTGGATGAAGTGTCCACATGTTCAAGCAATATCATTTCTAACAGTCGTTGGCATCCATCTTCTTATGGAAGAATAATTCATTAGCGTAGTGTCCCCATTCCTTCAAATAGAGCTTCTCCATAACCCACTGAAAGAACCCAACATTGTGTGAGAAAAAAATATGGAAGATTCCTTGCTGCTAGGATACGACGCTACGTCAGTGGGTAATGGAATCCCGATGTTTCGAGCCAATGTAGTGTCTCATATTTAAGGTGCTAAATGTGCAAGAAAAACATAAATTATCCAGTGAGGCGGCGTCACATCCCAGCAGAACGAAATCCTCAGCTACACCGCTACAAAACCGTCAAAACTCGCAAAGAAAATGTTGACTTATGGTGACACCAGTTTCTTACAGCACTGACAATCAACTGACTCGTAACTGTCAAACAGAAACTCCAAAATCGGAAAATGTCAGAAAAATATTTTATCAAAGAACTTACCAAACACGATTTTTCTGGCAAAAAGGTACATTAAATTTCTACCTCAAATTATAAAAATTTTACAGCAACGAATTGTTTGGAAAAGACAAAATATTTGACCATATCAATGGGCTTCGCGCACTGCTACACACCATTTTCAGCAGATAAATTTTCTTTTTGCTCTTGTTAAAAAGCAAATTCTAGTACTCGAATATCGTCAGTACTCACCATATTCGACAATGTGTTACTACCTTGTATCCCTCCCCCCCCCAGTCTCTTTCAGTCTGTCATTTTAAATCTCCAAAAAACATTCGGAACAACGGAAAGAGTACGAAATTACGTTTGGAAATTACTACAGTGCCACTAAGCGTGCGAAATCTTCGTTAAGAAATTCAGTAATAGGTTACGAGTTGCAATGAGTTTCAGGTTCGGTTAGGTTTGGTAATATGAACTAAAGTCTGTGATAAACTAGGAGCCAAATGTTAACAAGTTGGCAAGGTTGCCAGGGAAATTGGTTAAGAGTTAAACTTAGCTATCTCTGACTTACAGTTTCGGATATACAATTGATGGGACACTGAGCTTAGTTTTAGACTTGCTCTTCATTCGTAATCCAACACATCAAGTTTTATCAAAATAAACTGATGGAAATTGTCTCTAATACGGCAATAAAGAAGACTGGTAACACTAGACCCCTTAGATAATCTGCACTTTCCTATAAGTACGAGAAACCAAATTCTTTCTTTCAGTATATAATCAAAGGATGCTGACAGCAGGCCAGTAAAACTCCAAACTCCCGACGATAATGTTGACAACAAAGACGACGACAAAGAGTGACTTAAAAATTCGTTTGTACTTCTGCTTGTTTTATGCCACTCAAATTCATAGCTTACCCCATTTTGTTACAAATAAGCAATAAATAAGAACACTGATTAAGCAATGTTTCCACCTACCTTTGTCTTTCTTTGTTGCTCGATGTGAAGTCACCCCGGAAGGAGAGTCTTGAGTCTGTTTCACAGAAGCCTTGGGTGCCTTGCTGGTCTCGCCTGATTCAGTGCTCATCGTGATACGAATAGACAACAAATACCAACTGCATCGTACATCGAAATTTCTGTCCTGTTAAGACTTTTATATAAATGTTTTCAGGTCCGATTTTTTTTTACATTTCATTTGCATGGTACATTAAATTATTCCTCGGGGGGAAAAATCTATTTCCAAATGATTCTGCGTGTCTGTTCCACATCTCACTATAAAATACACCACTGTTATTGTAACTGGCGAAATTAATACCAGCAGACCAAAATCTGCATACAGGCTTATATGTTGCTAAATACATTGCCCCTATAAACTTGAGCAACTCTTATTATAGCCCCTGTGTACAAACAAGAAACATATAAAATTAATGTCACTAAAGGCATCTCTTAAAAACTGACACTCGTAGAAAAAAATAACTTATCTTATTTCATTGAGTTATAAGAGTACAAGTTAAACATATAACTCAATATACTTCCCGTATTAACAATTAAAACGAACGAAAGAGTAGCATGTTACCAAGTACGTTACCGAAAATACAAATGCCCTCCACTTTTGTAAATAACCCAGACTATTTTGAATGAAGACATCACGGACTGCTTGGATACGTATTGTAATACTAATTTGTACGTCAGCTTAGTACAAATTAGTATTACAATACGTAACCCAGATTACATTATCCTTCACATTTATCGCATATCCATGAAGCAATTCCTTAATTTCTGATCTCGTTAAGGAAGAAATTTTATTTCCCTAAATGTATTCTTACTTTACCTAAATGTATCAACTGTACACTAAATTAACTACTAGTAACAATTTATGTTCAAACGCTCTTATTCGGCGCTTAATGCACGTATTCTGTGTACGCAATCTTACCAGGTAAACAAAAGAGAGCGTCGATGAGGATTATACAAACAGCATGTCCCTACCTAAAAAATTGAAAGTTAATCAGTGAGTTCAGCAGAAGAAACCAACCTTTGCATTACAAATCACAATTCCTCATCCCTACTAACCATATGCACGACACATACTGACAACACTGGCCAGCAAAAGACATTCTGTTCACTTGCCTGGGCTGGAGATACAGTTACAAATGCAGTTCGTTAAAACTAATTCGCCCTGTATAGAGAGGCCACGAGCGCTGCCTCCATCCATCTGTCCGTGCGGGCGGCTGACAGAGTACTGAATAAGTGGTTCGTTACTGCTTCAATATCATGTCAGTCACGACACCCCCACTATAGCCCGTCGGCAAAGCAGCAACCTTCATCAGAAACCATAGAGAATTTTCCTACTGGCAAGTAGTAAATGAAGTCAAGTTTGACTCAGAATCGTAGTAGCGAATATTATTTCATACATCAATATCAGTTCGTCTCACCCTGTGTACCTATAACAAGATACACAGTTTTGTTACCGTCTCTGATTCTGTCTTCGTCATAAAATCTGTATCAAGTGCAGAGTTTCTGAATATCAACGCGAACTGCAGAATGATCCCGCTCCGTCTCTGGGAAAACCGAAGACCAGATATCTTCCTTGAAACGGGATATAATGATAGATATTTACGTCGTTTTTCCCAGATATCCGAGGCGAACGTCATAGGTATTGTGTGTGCACAGTGCACACACAATACCTATGACACGCTGCCACACCACCGCATAACATATAACGATGTAGATTTTTACCAAATCTTAATCTAATACAACTTTAGCTAGGCTTTAATGAAGGCTCCCTGATGATGGTCGTGCTTAAAGACCGAAACATGTAGGAGCAAGTCGACGTGATTTTTAATGTAAATTTTAAAACTTTATCAAGTTTAATAAAGAGTGAATTTGTTAGTGTATGAACTTTATAGACTGCAATAACCAATTCTATGTTGGGATTATGCAGATTTGTGTCGTGTTTTGGTAACTAGCGGGTAGTATTAATTGGTGGAGGGATAAACGGAAATATCTACAGGAATTCTTTAGGTTTTCAGGAAAATTTTCTTGCTCTCCGAGTGGACAAGCAGTGTGCATTATAGACTTCGCTGCTTATTTAGCAAAAACTGACAATAAGAATATGCCAATGTCAAAAGCGCTAGCAAACCGATAGCTATACAGTCATGCAAACAGTCAACTAGACGCAACAATAATAATTTTATCAATAATTTCAATCAGCTCAACAGATTTCGGGCGAAATTATCGCCCGAAATATGTTGAGCTGATTGAAATTATTGATAAAATTATTATTGTTGCATCTAGTTGGCTGTTTGTATTATTGTGTCAGTGATGCACGGTCACACAAACATCAAATGTTATACAGTCTTCCCTCGCTTTTCGCGGGTTCGTACTTCGCGGTTTCCACAATTGGCGAGAACACACCAAGAATAAATATAAAAAAAACTACATTTTCTACTACATTCTAGAATGTTCTAGAAGATTCACATAGAAGTAGTGCATCGGAATTGTTCAAAAACTCGAAGAGATCTTCGAGCCATACCCGATGATGATCAAAGATTTTAAGGACGAAAATAAGAAGCATCCATCGCGTTGTTTCAGCAAATAGACGAAACACCGAACAGCGTAAGTGAAGCTGTTGCAAAATAACATTCAAGGTGCTTAAAATGTAATTAAATTGCTTGTTTTCTTGGTTAAATGACTAAAAGGGATTTAAACATTACAAGAAATATTACAATACATTAGTATAAAGCAAAACACTAAAAAAACACTAAAATATTGTTTTTCGCGGATTTTCGCTTTTCGTGGGGACTCTTGGAAATGAAATTAACCCGCGTGAAAAGTCAGGAGTAACTGTACAGACCGACCGCATAATATTGCGCTGTGTAATGTGAGATGCATGTATGATCGTGTGCTAAGTACTCTGGCTTACACAATTTTGAATACTTAAGCAAGAAAATCGAGTACACACTACGGACAGTCGGGGAAGGCCCATATTTGCAGTCAACAAGCTGATAAATATTACAAAACGAAAGTAGCTCACATTTCAGAAATATGTTTCATGAGATTATTGAAGAAGGAGTGCTAAGCCCAATTCATACAGCCTATTTTTCTGCGGAATAGGCTTTAAACCCTGCAGGTGTATGACTATTGTTGTTATTGTATTTGATTTTTCTGAAGAACTTATTACTTGAGTACAGGCCCAGTAAACATTAAATTTGTCGGATGCAATTTAATGTCTAAGGCAGACCCGTTGTTATTTTTGAATAAAAATATTTTATGCATTGTTATCTTCCCCCTTAATGCTGTACGCGTTCTACACCACATTCGTTTATTACGCACTCAAGTCGTACCGAAATAACTGTTAATTATCCGACCAAACACAACTTACAGATCAAGTACGATAGTTGTTTATTATACATTGCAACATGCTTCGGCTGTCTAGATCAGCCGTCATCAGGTAATGTCAGATACACAAAAAGAAATATAAAGGGAGCGGGGGCCTCTCTTTACAGTGTTGTGAAGTAAATTTTGCCCCACAACAAGAAGGCCCAGAGGAGGCGTAGAGGTATAGCCTATTCTTTCTTCAACCTCAGCGCTAGATGGGGTGGGTCGTCAGCGCCACGCCCCAGCCGCTTTACACCCGGGAAAGACCCAGTACCCATTGTAGAGGAGGTTGGATGGACCCCAGGGCCGGTCTGGACGGGTGCGGAAAATTTCACCCCCAACGGGATTTGATCCCCGAATGTGTTACGATTTATGAAAATATTATTCCAAAAACAGAATAAGGCCGCTCTCCAAATATACTTCTTTTCGAGTATCCGACATCTACCTTTCGATGGCTGATCTAGACAGCCGAAATATGTTGTAGTGTATAATACAAGACTATTGTACTTGATCTATATGTTGTGTTTAGTCGGATAAATGCACAACTTGACGATGTCACCCAAGGTCATACCGAAAGCTAAGAAAATCGTGCCGTTGATAAGATAATGTGGAAAAATACCGTACAGTCGGACACTCCACAGAGGACAAAATGGCGCGTGCACATTCCATGCTGGATACCGACAGCTACAAGCACTCTCTCACAATAAACAACACCTATAGCTCTTCCGCTGCAACAATGGTTGCACGAACGTGGCTCAATGTTACGTTTATACGCACATTGCCTGTCTTGTTGAATTTAAACCTGCTGGAGCGTCAAGTAACCAGTAACTTTAAAATGTTTAAGAAGGAAAGTAAGCTAAAGGAATTAAGTGTCTTTATATAGGCCGTACGTGTTAATTAGTGCAGGAATGTTTTGTTACAGGAAAAAATAATACAAGAAGATAAACAATATAAAAGAAAATTACGATATTTACTATACACGTGTCAACAAAGTTTCTTTACGTCAAGATGGTGGATGCATTTAAACATGCATAAATGACGTACATTTATCAATGGCTGCTTTCGATTATGTCGTCAGCAAATTATATTTAAGAGCATAGAGTCGAATGGTAGGATGGTTAGTGAACTAGGGAGTGGAAGCAGCTGTCATCTGTCTCAAGGTATTATCCCGAAATTCGCCCGAAGGATTCGAGGAAGACCACGAAGCACTCCAGGTTCATCGGTGTCCCGGCCACGACTAGAACCAGTAGCGTCCCGGACAAAGGTAAGAAACGTTACCTCTTGAGTCACCATGTTCGGTAAGTACTGTGCATCGTGCCGGTATAAAACCGGTGCATTAAAGGCGGTAACTGAGATGTAACTGTTCCTGATGACGCAGGAGATGGTAATATATTTTGCAGCGAAACTTGAAACACGAAACAAGTGCAAATTATATTCATTTGCATAAAAGATTTCTAGAATGAAAGCACAAGGAATATAAGTTCTCCATCCCTCTGCATATTCCGTCTTCTCACCTACAGAAAAAATTTCGATAATATTTGCTTTGAAAGTTGTCAGGTAAATTTCATATTTGCTCATATCGGTCCAATAGAAGTACTGCTCTATACTAAGCCTATATCTAACTAACGCTCAATCAAAAGGCTCTTCTAAAAACTGAACGTAACAGTAATACAAACGGAGGAAAACCATGCCGGTGCCACTTTTTCCACCACAAATTCCAAACGGGCGGGCCTAAGGTTATAAAGCCGGCACGTCTCAGTGAGAAGCCGGCAAACTGACTACCAAAGCCACTGGAGCAGCCGGACTAATTCTGATGGGTACGTGTTAGTGTGATATAATGGCCGAAACCAGCTGGAAAAAGGGAAAAGTTCTTCCAAACTAATACCAAGATAATGCTAGTACTTGCAAACAAAACATCCACCCGACTCATTCAGCGATGTAGCCCAGCATTTTTATTTTGGTAACTAAAATTTATTATTTTCTACTTTATTTCAATTGTGCCTATACTTATTGTTTTACTCCAGCCTAGTTTACTATACTGTGTTTTACGATATTTTGATAAATGTTGGGAAATAATTTCCTCTTGTAGTTGCATGTAATGACGATCAGAACCCACGACTGTAAAGTTCATTGTTTCCTCAGCTGCACGCTCTTACAGGGGAGACAGGTTGTTTTGGGGAAATAATGGATGAATAAATCCGTAGAATCAAACACGTAGGCCCTGTTGGTTTTGTACGGGACACATATTCAAATCTAATCTGAATTAATCTGTGACTAGAAATTCCATATGGCTATACCGTCTTCATCCTTTTTAGTTACAAGATCTTACTTGATATATATATATATATATATATACATACACATACATACATACATGCATACATACATACGTACATACATACATACGTACATAACAAATTTGAAATTATTATATCGTAACCAGTTGCTTCTAGTGCAGTGTCTTGTAGTAGCGAATTGCCTTTCTTTCCTTCTTTCTTTCTTAGTCTTGGCCTGTTTTTACCTACTCACTGTAGATGTACAACTTATTGTCACACTTGGTCACACGTAATGACACACACACTCTGCAGGACTCCTGTTGACGAGTGATCGGCCCGTAGCAGAGACCTCTACCTGACAACAAACAACACTCACAAGAGAGAGACATTAATGCCCATGGCGATATTCGAAACCCCAATCCCAGCAGGCGAGCAGCCGTAAATCCATGCGTTGCGAATTGTATGAGTTTAAACACAATGAGCTCTTCATGTCATAGTGATTACTATACAGATAATCTACTTTAAATGTAAAAACTTTGGCAGTTTTTTCAAACAGTACACAGTATTCGTGAATTTCGTAAGATTCTACGAACAAACAGCGATAATGCTCGTTAACAACATTGGTCCTTAAATAAAAACGCAATGCGTTTTCTGTGGGGTACGAAGTGAAATTTTAAATGTCTGAGACAAGCTTAATGCTTCTGACAGCGGATAACCCGTAAGTGCGTTACCAAGTATGACAAAATGGACAAAAACAAGTTGGCTAATCTTCGCGATCCTTATCACCATTCTCAGTAAGAGTGACGGAAATCTGTGACAAGACAGATTAACCTTTTGACGCCTAATGTCAACTATAGTGGTCGTACCGCACCGCTAACCTCTAAAGTTGCATTTTATATATTTATTCAACAAATATAGGTACTGAATATTTTAAACATGGTATA
>Ga0123353_10009702_pt1 | contig 13332 bp, 8 predicted proteins | sample TergutLab28metaG_3_FD_92763 | JGI IMG/M metagenome (GOLD analysis project Ga0123353, IMG submission 92763) | Labiotermes labralis P3 segment gut microbial communities from Petit-Saut dam, French Guiana - Lab288 P3 | ecosystem: Host-associated > Arthropoda: Insects > Digestive system > Gut ... | reverse complement strand
GCCGTGGCAACGTTCTGCCACCAACGAACGACACGAAAACGAATCGCCCGACGAGGCATCGACTTACGGAAAATTCATCAGTGTAAATGGACTTAGACATTGCGCTGTAGTATTAGGCTGTAGCCTAAAAAAATGTCTTTTCATAAATGCGGTAGGTTTTGTATTTTAATGCACCGACACGTTCGATGATTTTGTTGACTTTGTCGTTGTCTTCGTCGGTCCAGCTCAGTTCGGCGGACGTGTAGCCGTATTCGTTTTTTCCGTAGTCCAGGGTTTGCAAAATGAGTCGTTCGGCGATTCCCCGGTGTCGGTATTCGGGCAAGACACAAAGCACCATCATCCGTGCCGTTTTGACATGTCGCAATCTCCAGAGGAACCGGAACAGACCAATCGGGAGACCCCACCAGGTGAGTCGGCCGTTGAGCGGCTTGATCGCTTCGTTGATGTCGGGCATTGTCAACGAAAAACCGATCGGTTTCCCATCGATTTCCGCGAGGAGAGTTTGTTTTTCGTCTCCGATTTTTCCAAGTTGCTTGGCCATCGAACGGATTTCCGCGTCGGTCAGTTCGACACAGGCCCACCACCAGTTTTTTCGGGCATAATCGTAAATTTCAATGCACTTTTTGACATCCTCTTCAAAATATTTCCGGGAAAACGAGCGAATCTGCACGTTTCCCGACCGGTCGGTGAGACGTTTGAGCACGGGGGTCCACCTCTGGACGATGTCATAAGGGTCTTTGAACCACCATGCAAACAGGTCCTTGTTTTTTTTCAGTCCCCCACTCAGAAAAAGGTCGGCATAATACGGCGGATTGTGCGGCATCATGATTCGCGGCGGGGAGTCGAAACCATCGACCAGGAGTCCGCATTCGTAGTTGGTCGAATAGGAAATCGGTCCCATCATTCCGTCACGGCCTTTGATTTTGAGCCAGTCTTGGGCGGCGTTCAGGAGCGAACCGGCAACCTCCTCGTCGTTGATCGATTCAAAAAAACCGAACGTCCCGACATTGGTGCCGTTTTGGTCGTTGTAGCGGGGATCGTCCGCCGCGAGAATACGTCCGACAGCTTCGCCGCCGCGAAACGCCAAGAACTTGGTGGCCGAGCCGTGAAGGTAGAACGGATGCTTCCGCTCATCAAGAAAACTTTTGATTTCCCATTTCAATGGCGGCACCCAGTTCGGGTCGTCTTTGTAGATTTTCCAGGGAAAGTCGACAAACTGGTTCAATTCTTGTGTCGTTGCAACTTCTTTGATACTGATCGTCACTGTTTTGGTTCGCTTAATACGTGCTGTTCACTTATACGTGCTAAAGAATCATTGCCGATTCTGGGAAAATCGTAAATCCGATAGGTTTTGTTTCGGACCGCCCCTCCTTTTTCGAGACTCCCTCGGGAAAAATCATTGGATTCGAGCACCCAGGAGAACTCCGCTTCCTGAATTCCCCACTCCATCACTTTCGGGACCAATGCGTCGACCAACACGAGTCCGAGTCCGAGCATCTGGTACTCCGGCAAAACATTGGTGCTGATGATCCGGATTTTTTTAATTCGATTTTTGTGCAAAAGAAGTTTGAGAAATCCAAACGGGAACAACCGACCGTCGATCTGCCGAATCCGGGGATTGTAGTCCGGAAGGCAAAACGACGCCCCGATCAATTTGCCGTCCATTTCGACCCCGACGGCAAGTTCCGGCACCATTAAATATCGTAACGCATTGGTCATGTGCTTGAGTTCGGCATCCGACATCGGCACAAATCCCCAAGTTCCGGTGAGGGACTTGTTGTAAATCCCCAAAAACGACTCCACATCTTCCCGAAATCGCTTTTTATTGAGGGAACGAACATGGACTCCGCTTCGTTCGCGGATCATCTCACAGACCGGAACAAGTTTTTCTCGCACTTTGGGGAGCATTTCAAGGTTTCCCCAGTAGGAGTACAAGTCCTGACTTTTTCGGAAACCGTATTCCTCGATCAGTCGTTCATAATACGGAGGATTGTACGTCATCATGAAAAACGGCGAGGAATCGAAACCGTCGATCAACAACCCGAGAGTATGGTTCAGCGACGGGTTGACCGGTCCACGGATGATTTCCATCCCTTGCGAACTCAGCCAGTTCCAGGCGGCGTCAAACAGGGCGTGAGACACCTCCGCGTCGTCGATACACTCAAAGAAACCGAAAAAACCGACCTTCTCGCGGTATCGCTCCACGTGTCCCACGTTGAGAACGGCGGCAATCCTACCGACCGTTTCCTTCCCGCGAACAGCGATGAACGTCTGACAACGGTTCCGTTCATAAAACGGACAGTAGGCATAGTTGACCAGCTCTTTTTGGTCCATCCGAAGGGGTGGAATCCAGTAAGGGTCGTTTTGATAAAGTTTCCAAGGAAAATCCAAAAAACGTCGCTGGTCACGTTTGTTACGGATTTCGATGATTTGCAGTTCGTTCATATTCAAGGATCGTATCCATGAAAAACAGGGAATCGGACGAAGAATCACTCAATTATACCCGATGGTCGGCATTGAAAAAAGACAGGAACAGGATTTCTGTGAGAATGACGAAATTTTTTTGATACTTTTTTCAATGATAATCTTCTCATAAAACAAAAAGTCTGGGGAACAGCCGCCCCGAACCGCCACCTTGAGTCGCTGTCCGTGATCCGTGGTCCCGGTCTGTGGTCACGGCCCGGGTTGCGGAGTCCCTCTCGTGTTATGTTACGAAATGGATAAACTTTTGTAAAGATTTGCAGAAAATTTCCAAAATGTGTATAATGCCCGTAACCAATTTTGCCCCGTCGGAGAAAATCGAAGAAAATCGGGCGAAAATGGGAGAAAACCAGAGAAAATTCGGAGAAAACCGAAAGGTCGATAGTCGGAATCTCTGGAAAATGCGGGTCTATCATAAAAAAGTAGAAAAATATGTAAACAACCTATCAATGTTTTGTTTTTAATCACCCTAAAATCACCCTAATACGAGGTTTTCATGTCGCAACTTCCTGATTATGTCGCATCGGCGCAGCCGAATTCCACTTCCAACCGTGCCCCCTGGCTCACAACCACGGCAGCCACGTATGCCGGAATCATGCTTTGGTTCGTGTTCTGGTCGGGTCTCCCCAGCGGTGGGGGCAACGCCGCCGGTGGCGTGCTTTCGCAAGGCCTTCCGTTGGCTCTTCTTGCGTTAGTCATCGCCGCCGCCATTTGCCATTTCTGTTTCTACTACGTGCCGGGAATGCTCGGCATGAAAACCGGTCTGCCGCTTTACATCGTCGGAACCTCAACGTATGGAGTCAAAGGCGGATTCATCATGCCGGGCTTTCTGATGGGATGCCTTCAATTCGGCTGGTTGAGCGTCAACGGTTACTTTGCCGGTCTCGGTTTTGCGTGTCTTATCCGTGGAGCGGCAACATGGGAACAAATTAATGCCGTGACGATGTCTCCATTACACTTGGGGATTGGGATTGTCTGGGCTGTTGTCGCCGCATTTATCGGGCTCAAAGGAATCAAGTATGTCGGCATGGTCGCATCGTACATGCCGATCTTTCCTATCGTCGTTCTCTTGGTGCTTTTGGTCAAAACGATTGGCGGCGTCGGTTCGTTCGACAAGGAAAAGATGATGACAGAGACGGCGACAACCAAGGCGGCTGCCGTCGAAGCCATGAAAGCGTATGAAGGCAAGGATATAAGCACACTTTCCGGTGCGGCACGCGATGAATATGAAAAGTTCAAAGCGCAATCGCAAATCGGACCGGCACTCACTCTTTACGGGAGCGGTTTGCTCGGCGTTCTCTCGGTGGTCTGTGCTTATATCGTCGGATTCTTTGCGACTGCCGGGGCCGCAGGTTGTGACATGGGTTCGAACAACAAAGATGCCAAAGCCGTTCAAAGGGCCGGTCTCGTCGGGATTGCCGGGGCGACGATCTTTACCGGTGCCATTGCCTTGCTCGCCATCGCCGGTGCACAGGGATCGGGGACCATCGAAGCCATATCGATGAATCCGTTTGAAAGCTTGAAGCAAATTACCGGAGAACGACTCGGTATCATCTTCGTGCTTCTCCTGACGATTGCCGCTTTCCCGGGAGCTTGTTTCTCGTCGCTCATCGCAGCGAACAGTTTCAAGACGACGCTACCGAAAGTCAATCCGTTTGTTAGTTGTGGTATCGGAACGCTGGTTGCTTGCCTCCTGATTGTTACCGGATTCGCCGGTCAAGCGGGTGACATGTTCACGCTGATTGGTGCCTCGTTTGGCCCGGTGTGCGGTGCCATGATGGCCGATTACCTTCTCTCCGGAAAGAAATGGGCAGGTCCTCGCGCCGGTTTCAATCCCGCCGGTTGGATTTCCTTTGCCGTCGGATTCTTCGTCGGAGGAATCACGTTGATCGTGGAAGTATTCCTCAAAGGAACAATGCCGTTTGCCATCCCCTGCCCGCCGGTCAGTGCGTTTGTCGTCGGTTTCGTGCTTTACTACCTCCTCGCCAAAGCGGGTCTGGAATCCAAAAAACTTGACATGCCGCAACGGATAGACAGTTAAAAGATAAAACCATTACACCATGCAACGCCATAAACTTTGTGTTCTTTGTGTAACCCTTTGTGCCCCTTGTGGTAAAATATTTTAACCACAAAGTTCACAAAGATTTTCACAAAGGACACAAATAGAAATGCCAGTTTATTGGCTTCTTGGTGTTTTATGGTATAAAAGATGAAAGAGGACAGGTGGAAAAATAAAAAAGAAAGGCAAAAGGGAGGAAATCTTCCGCCTTCTCCCTCTCACCTTTTCCTTTTCACCTCTTACTTTCGTTTTTTTCCCTTCGTTTTTTTTTGCCGATTATAAAACGGCTGGATTTTTCAAACACTGAATACTTGGAACACTAAATATTTGGAGCAATTTTCATGTCTGATCAAAAAACGCCGTTTGTTTATTTGCGGCTTTGTTTTGCCTATTTTTTGCAATTTGCCATTTGGGGGAGTTGGGCCGGAGCCTTGGGAGGGTATAGCGCCGTCCTGAAATTGACCGGTCCCCAGGTCGGTTGGCTTTATGCCGCGATTCCGCTTGGTGCCGTGATTTCCCCACTTTTTATCGGCCCGATCGCCGATCGTTTTTTTGCGGCACAAAAAGTCGTCGCCATACTCCACGTGATCGGTGGACTCTGTCTTTTGGCCGCCGGTTGGCTTTGTGCAACAGGAAACCAGACATTTGCGGCCCTGATGACCTTGATGTTGCTTTCCGGCGTTTGTTTCATGCCGACAATTGCCCTGGTCAACTCGATTGTTTTCCGGCATCTTCCGGATTCCAACAAGGCCCCACGGGTGTTCATATTCGGGACGCTCGGCTGGATTTTTATCAATCTGTTCATCGCTGCGTTTTGCGGGGGGGCTGAAAAACCGTATTTCTTCTTCGTCGGTGGCGGGGCGAGTATTCTTCTTGCCGTTTACTCCCTGACGTTGCCGAATACGCCGCCGAAAGGTGCTCCGGCTCCCGGTGAGAAGAGCGACGCCCTTGGTCTGGGTGCAATAAAGTTGTTTAAGGACCCGAGTTTTGCGGTTTTCGTGCTTTGCGTCTTTTTTGCGAGCATCCCGGCCTGTAACTACTTCTTTCCGGGCATTGTTCCATTTTTGACCCAAAGCGGTTATCCGTCACCTTTGGCGCTGAACACGCTGAACCAGTTTTCCGAGCTGTTTTTCATGGCCGCCCTGCCGTTTTTCATTACCCGGATTGGTCTGAAAAACGTGTTGCTTTTGGGAATGTTCGCCTGGGTTCTCCGTTATGTTTCTTTCGCCCAGGGAGAATTTGGACTTTCTCTGGTCGGCTTGATCCTGCACGGTTTCTGTTACAGCTTCCTTTATGTCGCAGCCTACATTTACGCCGATAAAAAAGCTCCCGCCGACATGAAAGCCAGTGTCCAGAGCTTGATGACGTTTTTGCTCCTTGGCGTCGGGCAGGTGTTGGGAAGCCAAATGTATGGAGTTATTCATGACGCCTATCCCCCGGCAATAAAGGAAATGACTGTGGCCAAACTCGGCGACGAGGAAAACGTCAAGGGACCGCTTCCGCCGTGGAACGACATCCAACGTGAGAATTCCGCCTGGAAATACCTCGATCTGGCGGCAACCGTCAGCAGTCTGCTCAGCAACGAGGAAAACCAGACTGTTGTCCGTCATCTCGGCACGTATCTGGACACCAACAAAGACAACGTGATCATTCCGGAAGAACTCAACGCAATGACCGAACCGCTTGTTTTCAGGGTCGGCGACAAGGACGTGACGTATTCCAAGGAGAATCTTCTGGAGATTTTCGCAAAAATTGCAGAAATTTCCAACAGCAAGGACGGTTCCGTCTCCCACAAACAGTGGATGGCCGCCCAGGCATACAACTGGGCAATGATTTATTACATCCCTGCCCTTTGCATTGCTGTTTTCTTTGTTATTTTCCTGATTTTCGGTCGAAATCCCGTGGAAACGAAAAAAGACGACCAACTCGCCTTTCGTGCTGAAGTAGAGTAAAAGCCAGGAGGCAATAAGAGGAAAGGTGAAGGTAAAAACCCAAAGCGCAAATGAGCAGAGATGACATCGAAAAACTTTGTACTCTGCTCTTTGCGCTTTTCGTTTTATTTTGCTGTTGTCGTGAATGGCAATTTACTTTATAATCCTCATCAAGTAACTTTTTAAACGTGGAAGATACGGAGAGACAGCATAAACGGAAAAATGTCTCAGAAAAATTCTGTTTTTTCCATCTTTCTGTGTCTTTCGCGTGTTCTGTGTCAAAAAATATACTTAACTTAAGTATTGAGTAGAGCAAGATATAAGGAATTTTTAGTCACAGACAGTATCAATTCAATATTCTTAAAAAACATGTTTACCATTCTTTCAAAACGTGAACTCTGTCCGAACATTTGGGAACTGGTGGTCCATGCCCCCCGATTGGCACGCAAAGCACGCCCGGGACACTTCGTGATTGTCATGGCCGATGCCGAAGGGGAAAGAATTCCACTGACAATCGCCGATTTCGATGCCGCTACGGGAACCATTACCTTGGTTGCCATGGCGGTTGGGACCTCGACGAAAAAGCTGGTCCGCAAAAATGTGGGCGACGATCTCCTTGCTTTGATCGGTCCTTTGGGACATCCCAGTGAACTCGAAAATTTCGGCACCGTCATCATGGTCGCCGGTGGAGTCGGGGCTGCTCCGATCTATCCGATTGCCAGAGCCCTTAAAGTCATGGGAAATCATGTCGTCACGATTCATGGTGCCAGAAGTCGGGATTTCCTTTTTTGGACTGACAAACTGCAAGAGGTTTCCAGCGAATACCTGATCACCACCGATGACGGTTCCGCCGGTCGCAAAGGGCTTGTGACGGAGTCGCTTCACGAACTTCTTGAGGCCGATCAGGAATCGATGAAAATTCGTGCCGTTTACGTGATTGGTCCGGCTGTCATGATGAAATTCGCAACAGAAACGGTGAGGCCGTTTGGCGTGAAAACCATTGCCAGTTTGAATACGATTATGATTGATGGTACAGGAATGTGCGGCGGCTGTCGTGTCAAGGTGGGAGATAAAATCAAATTCACCTGTGTCGATGGTCCCGAGTTCGACGCATTGGCGGTGGACTGGGATATGGTTCTCGCCCGCCAAAAAATCTACTGTGAAGAGGAAAAATGCTCTCTTGCTCGATATATCGAACAACAGGTTCAATGCAGCGTCGCCGATTGAATTCTCGATTTTTGCCTGCCCCGGTTCTGGTTTTTTGTCCGCAGATCATGTAGTTTATGCAGATATTCGCAGAGAGGTTACGAAACCAAACCCTCAAAAAATTGCGCGATTTCGTGCGTAGTTCACGCCGGGCCGCCCAGCGGCAAGGAGCTAACACCTTTCCATTTCAAGAAATCAAAAACCCGCATTTTACAGTGTAAAACACGGGTTTTTTTGAATCGGGGCGACAGGCCTTGAACCTGCAACCTTCTGACCCCCAGGGATATTGTACAATCACCTGAAATTGTGCATTTGGAACTGTATCGTCAACACGGTAGAAGATGCCGGCACAGCCGCAGCCAAAAACACCCCGACGGTAGCGAAAACAATTCCCGGCAGAGCAAGCACAATTCTCAGTATAACGATGCGACCTGTTTTTCATTGTTGAAAGCAAACAAGAAGACGATGCCTTCATTATATAGTTTTTTTCGATTCGTTTGCAAGCCGGGAGACATCGTGCAGCGGAGCGACGGGATCAACCGGCGACTCTTTACGCCTATTTTTACAGTTTGAATTGTAAAAAAATTGCGAGATCAGTCCATTTATGGAAAACGTCCTGCGGAAACGCAATCCGCCGCCTATTTTGCAATCGCAAAAAAAATGTGCTATACTGAGTCCGTGCTTTGACCCCCCGTCCGGGAACTGTCGGAATCGGGGAAAATCGTTTGTTCCGATATAAATCCCAACGGAGAATTGTCATGTTACGTTGTTGTTTCGCAACATCTCTATTTCTGCTTTTTGCTCTCATCGCAACGTTAAATTCTCCAGCAAAAGAATGGACAGCGAAGAGCGGACACACAATCACCGGCGATTATCTGTCCCTCAAAGACGGCACTGTCAGGATTTCCCTGCCTGGTGGGGCGATTGCCGCAGTCCCACTCGATCAACTTTCGGAGGAAGACCAAAAATATGTCGAGTCCCTAATAAACCCTTCTCCCTTTGTGCTTGATAAGCTCGGATTCAACACGCCGCGCGATGTTTTGGAGCAAGAAGCCCAAAAAGACAATCCCGAAGCCCTGTATTATCTTGCCCGATGCTACGCGCAAGGTTGGAACGACTGCCCGAAAGACGAAAAAAAGGCCGGTGAACTCTATCAAAAAGGCTCTCAATCGGCGGATACGGGGAATCCCTTTGCCCAATGTTGTCGCGCCGGCTGTTATATGAAGGGTGCAGGTGTCCCGGAAGATGAGGCGGAAGCCGTGAAGTGGTTTCGCAAAGCCGCCGAGCAGGGAAATGCAGCGGGACAGTCCGGTCTCGGCACCTGTTATGCCAAGGGTATGGGTGTTCCTCAAGATGAGGCGGAAGCCGTCAAGTGGTGTCGTCTTGCCGCAGAACAGGGAGAAGCGGAATCGCAGTGTTTTCTCGGCATCTGTTATACCAAGGGTATGGGTGTTCGTGAAGATGAGGTGGAAGCCTTCAAGTGGTATCTCAAATCCGCAGAGCGGGGATTTGCACCGGGGCAGTTTATGCTCGCCTTATGTTATGCCGGTGGTGAAGGTGTTCGCCAGGATGAGGCGGAAGCCATCAAATGGCTCCGCAAAGCCGCTGAGCAGGGAGTTGCGCCGGCGCAGAACAATCTCGGCGCATGTTATGAAAGGGGTGAAGGTGTTCGCCGGGATGAGGCGGAAGCCGCGAAGTGGTATCGCCTCGCCGCTGAACAGGGAGAAGGAGATGCGCAGAACAATCTCGGCGTATGTTATCTCAATGGTGATGGTGTTCCCACAGATGAGGCGGAAGCCGTAAAGTGGTTTCGTAAAGCCGCCGAGCAGGGATTTCTAATAGCACAGGTCAATCTCGGCGAACGTTATGCCAAAGGGGAAGGTGTCCCCAAAGATGAGGAGGAAGCCGCAAGGTGGTTTCTCAAATGCGTAGGCCTTCTCAGTGCCGTTAAGCAGGAATTTGCATACGCGAAAAACTTTCTCGGCGTATGTTATCTCAATGGTACAGGCGTCTCCAAAGATGAGACGGAAGCCGTGTACTGGTTTCTCAAAGCCGCAGAGCAGGGATTTGCACGGGCGCAGTTCAACCTCGGCGTATGTTACAGTCATGGTACAGGTGTCCCCAAAGATGAGGCGGAAGCCGTAAAGTGCTATCTTAAAGCCGCTGAACAGGGAGAAACAGATGCGCAGAACAATCTCGCCTTATGTTATGCCAAAGGTACAGGTGTCCCCAAAGATGAGGTGGAAGCCGTAAAGTGGTATCTCAAAGCCGCTGAACAGGGCAATGTAATGGCGCAGACTAATCTCGGCGAATGTTATGCCAAAGGTGAAGGTGTCCAAAAAAATGAGGCGGAAGCCGTAAAGTGGTATCGCCTCGCCACGGAACAGGGATTTGCATTGGCACAGACCATGCTCGGCGTATGTTATTTCAACGGCACAGGTGTCCCCAAAGATGAGGTGGAAGCCGTGAAGTGGTTTTGCCTCGCCGCAGAGCAGGGAGAAGCACAGGCGCAGCGCATTCTCGGTATATGTTATTTCAATGGTATAGGTGTCCCAAAAGATGAGGCGGAAGGCGTGAAATGGTTTCGCCGCGCCGCAGAGCAGGGAGATGAACAGGCTGTGAACGTCATGCGTGAATTGGAGGGCAAAGGCGGCGGCACGCCACAGCCGACGCCGACAGAAAAGGAGGACCGCAAAGCCGGCGAACGCATAATGTTGAAAATCAAAGATGTTGAGTACGCTTTCCGTTGGTGCCCGGCAGGAACGTTCACGATGGGCAGTCCGGAAAGTGAGCAAGATAGAAGTGACGACGAGACTCAACATCAGGTTACGCTCTCACGCGGTTTTTGGATGCTTGAAACGCAGGTAACACAAGCGATGTGGGAAAGCGTTATGGGAAGTAATCCGAGTTATTTCAAGGGCAAGAAACTTCCGGTAGAAACAGTCTCCTGGGATGACAGTCAGGAGTACATCAAGAAGTTGAACGCTCATTTAGCCGGTACTCCGGGTGCTCCCGCCGGGTTTAAGTTTTCATTGCCGACAGAGGCGCAGTGGGAGTATGCTTGCCGGGCAGGTACGACGACGGCTTATCATTTTGGAGATGCTCTGGACAAAGACAAAGCAAACTATGGCGGTAACATTGACAAGACGACGGATGTGGGCTCCTATCCTGCGAATGCTTGGGGCTTGTATGACATGCACGGCAACGTATTGGAGCGGTGCTTGGACTGGCATGACGATTATCCGTCGGGTGCTGTAACTGACCCTGTGGGGGCTTCTACGGGCTCGTACCGTGTGTTTCGGAGCGGGTGTTGGGGCAGCCGTGCCACGCGGTCTCGGTCTGCGAGTCGGGACTACGGCAAACCGTCGTCCCGGTCCTACAACGTTGGTCTCCGCCTTAGCCTGGTTTCGGAGTCCAAAGTAGAAGCCGCTCCACAACCAACGCCTGCGCCGCAACCGCCGAGCGGAACCACTTCATCAGGTGTGCCGCAGGGAAATTCCGGCATTGTCGGTGTTTGGCTTGCACCACATTATTTGCTTTCAGGAATGAGTTGGAGCCATATCATATTTTACGAAGACGGCACATATCGTTTTATGATACCCTTACAAGGGTTGTATGGCTTCGACAAGGAAAAAGATAAAAAAGATAATGAAGGAGAAAACGTATGGGGAACTTATACATTTGATGGCAGTACGGGAAAATGGAAATACTATGCCTCAAACCCAAATGCGTGGAGTGAAATTAAACTTGAACCCGATGGCGGTTTATATCTGGGGAGTTCGTATGGCAGGTTTTATCGTTGCACGTCCGTTGATAATTACAAACTTGACGGTTCTTATACAACATACAGCGATACCACTCACCCTGATTTAAGCAAGCCGGGAGAAAAGTGCGTCATTCGTTTTAAGTCTGACGGTACGTTTATTGATGACGGTTTGTTTGCGGCAATCTTTGCATGGATGGGTACTGAAGCCAAGAAGCAGTATGCGTCCGGCGGCGGGACTTATGAATTGAAAGATTTTTCATTGATATTGCGCTATTCCGATGGTCGAACCATACAAACGAAGTTTACTTTTTCGTATGGACCTAAAAGCAAAGACGCATCAGGTTATGTATTGTTTGATAATAACATGCTGCTTCACAAAATGCCGGACGGTAAAGGCGCACAGCCGATGCCCACGCCGACACCACCTGTTATCATACCGTAACAAACGAAAGCCACAATGAAGCGCAATGACAGGGGGTTTTGGCTATTCCGTCATTGCGTCGGAGTACCGACTCCATTCCGGCTTTTGTCCGATTACAAAATCAGTAGAATCGTAAACAATTTCACCCTCTTTACCTTTTGGAGAATCCATATGAAAAACTTTGCTCTTTCCTTGCTTGCATTCCAGCTCCTCGTTCTCGTTGCCGGTCAGTCCCTGATGGCACAGGAGAAATACACACTCAAAAGCGGCTACCCGCCCGGTCAATACGAAAAGGTCTCGCTGGTCATTATGGACATGACCAGCGAAGCATCCGAGATGAAAATCCCCGTGAAGATGACGCAAACACGGTACATCACGATTGATGCGGCAGAGAAAAATGCCGACGGAACACAAAAAATCGTGGCGGAAATTACCCGCGAAGTCATGAAAACGATAACGACGATGCAGGGGCTGGAAATGGAAATGGAATACGACAGTGCCGCCCCGGATGCAGACAAGTCGCCGATGAGAAGTTCCGGTGTTCTTGTCGGTCTGAAAGTCACGACACTGTACGATAAAGACGGCAATCCGATCAAAAGTGAAGGGTGGGACGAGTTCTTCAAAAAACTGATGGCTGACCCGTACTTCAAAAATATGGCTGAAAGTTCAAAAGCACAAGTGACGGACGAATTGGGACAAATAACGGCTGAATCAATGGACAATCCTCTTCTCTGCGTCACACGTGTAATAATGCCGACAGCCCCTGTTGCCGTCGGTGAAACGTGGAAAACCGAAGGCACTTTTGGAACTCCGATGCAGGGAGGTAAATTCAAAACCAATGTGGAGAACACATTGAAGGAAATCAAAACGGAAAACGGCAGAAAAATTGCCGTTATCGCATTGAAAATGACAAGTCGCCCCGAGGAACCAAAAAAGATGATTGGTGCTGGTTCAGAACAGACCATGAATTTTACGAAGATGGACATCCGTGCAGATTCCATCGCTTCGGTGGACATCGAATCCGGTTTGCTTCTCAAAAGTACCAGCGATACGGAAATGGAAACGGAAATGGAAATGGACGCTGCCAGTAAAATCAAGTCGTCCGGTAAGGTAAAGACAACGGTAACGATAACGCCGAAAAAGAGGTAGTAAAAGAACAAAATCAGTAGAATCGTAAACAATTTCACCCTAACCCTCAATAGAAAGACCATGAAAACGTTACATTGTTGTATTTTTCTGTTGCTTGCCTTGACCATTTCGGTGGAAGCCCGAACGTGGACGGCAAAGAGCGGACACACCATGGATGGCGAATTCGTCATGTACGAAAACGAAATCGTCTTTATTCTATTACTGCCTTTCAGAAAAAAATTGAACCATTTTTTGTATCATGCGTACTACATTCCATGAGTACCAAACAAGGAATTATTTCCTTGCAAGCGATTCGCCGCTTGCAGGGTGGGGAACTGCT
>Ga0123353_10009701_pt1 | contig 13333 bp, 6 predicted proteins | sample TergutLab28metaG_3_FD_92763 | JGI IMG/M metagenome (GOLD analysis project Ga0123353, IMG submission 92763) | Labiotermes labralis P3 segment gut microbial communities from Petit-Saut dam, French Guiana - Lab288 P3 | ecosystem: Host-associated > Arthropoda: Insects > Digestive system > Gut ... | reverse complement strand
TCTGCCGTGGGTTCCCCTTTCCCCCCCCCCGGCCCTCCCCCGGTCGGGGGGGGGGGCCTCGCCCATCCCCCGCTTACCCCCCCCCCCCCCCACCCGGTTCCAGCTACGCCCTAGGTCAAATAGTCGAAGAAGAGCATAAGCCTGTTTTCTTCTTCAAGTAATTGACACAGCATGTTCTGTACGTGTGGCTGTGCAAAACAATGTAACAGTCCTTATCACTATCCTAAGTTTTATACGTAAATAGGGTTACACATTAAATAACACATTTCTGGACATATTTTAAGGCTAATGTCTCACAGTCAAAATTTAGATGAAGCAAAGGACATGCACAGAAGCGACTTTGGTTTACGGCAGTTTCAAGTATCTCAGTCACCGCTCTCATCATGGACTCATATGAGAAAAAGGTGCTGGTTTTAACTCATCAGTTCACAACCACAGCCAAATATAATAACATGGGATAATGTTTGAGCACAAAAAAAAGGGGGGGGGCAGTGTGATGGGGTAGCTGCCCTCATTACAGAAAGGAACCAAATGGGGGCAATAGCACTTCATTTTCGTTATCCTCCCTCGATCAGGTATTGTTGCAAAAGTACTGATATTACCAAATTACTTTTGATAGCAATGCTTCAAAATGTCTCCACAGCAAATCAAAACAATTCACTGGCCAATATAACAGTAATAAAACCAGTGTAATAAATTGATTTGCATAGGTGTATTCGTCTTTATATCAGTTCTTAATACAGAATGCCTACAATGATCCTGTAAGGGGGAATGCGCGTAGCGTGTCTTCATGTTTCAGAAACCGATTCCGAATAAGATCGGGGTATCGAGTGGTGGGGAATGATGTGGAAGGAAGCGGTCGTGGTATCCACGAAAAAAGAAACTGGATTGTGAAGTCTTGAATTTTGTGTGGTGATAAATCGCTAAAAAATTTGAGCTGGAAAAGAGCCATTAATTTTTATGAAATGGCGATTTTCCCAACATTTTCAACACTTCACAAGTATCAAATAAAGATTACAAACTGAACTGCTCAATTTGTGAGCTTCTTGTGGTAAAGTAACATTAAACGACCCACGCGCTATCTTTTAAGTACTGTTACATGCATCCTTTACCGAGGGGTTAAGTGGAATCTTAAAAACTTATTTCTTAAACAACATGAACTTTCGACACACACACACACACACACACACTCACACACACATACACATACACACACACACATATACACACACATACACATACATACACACACACACACATACACATACATATACACACACACACATACACACACACACACACACATATACACACACATACACACACACACATATACACACACTCACACACACATTACACACACACACACACATACACATACACACACACACACAGAGAAAGGATTTGTTACACACAGTTCAAACTGCATAATTATGCCTAGAAATATTCATTCGACTTACAGTATTGGATTGTGAACATTTCTAAAATTAAAGTTTGTCGGTAATGCAAAGTTCTACTTTGCTAAAAGTTCCTGGCGCCGAGAAGCAGCAGGGGTTTTATGACTGACGTTTCTATACCTTCATCACCCTCTTAACAGGGTGGGTAGAGCATAGTGTTCACACTCACTGAACTGTGAACGAACTGTTCCGAAAGGACCTACCAGGTGTGTAAGATTTCAGTATTCTTTACATTCTTTTCATTGCAGAAGTAAGAGAGAAACGTGTCTCTGTACTAAGCATGTGAGTGCGCCACGCAGACGTAGCGAAGGTACACTCCAGCCCTATTGTACTTCGTGACATGCCACTGATACGACACTCAATTCGCCACGAAATTAGGTGCGTGCCTGTTCTTGGCAGAGACTCATAATCGGAGAATTCTATAAAAAAAAAAAGGTAATGTTACGAAACGGGGCTTGTTTACTGTAGCTCGACACTAGCGGATGGGATAGGTTCAAGCAGAAAATATTTTATCCCAAGAAATGAGTCCCAGATGCTCCTTAGGTAGAAGGAACTTACTTACTTACTCCACGGAGCAGAGTTCTTCTTGAGAAGCTAACTGGTTCTCGGCTACTCAAGAAATTCCCCGCATTTTATGGTACCCAAACGTTCATTACTGCATTTACAAGTGTTCGCCACTTGTCCCTCTCCTGAGCCAGAGAAATCTAGTCCATGCCTCCCCATCCCACTTCCTTAAGATTCATCTTAATATTATCCTCCTATCTATGCCCGGGTAGATAGGAGGCACTGAGGACCCAAAAACATATGACGAAGAGAAAAATCCATGTTCTTTCTATGAATTTAAGCTTGGCTATCTAGTTGGAAGCCAGCCATTGCAGCGTTCAGCTCTTTTTATGGTGACGCAGCTTTGAAACGAGGAGTTGAGGGTCGGTCGAAGGTAAAATGTAGAGCTGTCCCTGTAGACGCCTTGAAGGCATAGAGGGGGAGTCATCCTTCACCTCGGCACTGGACAGAGGCAAGTAGTCGGCGTGAAGTCCCAACCACTTTACCCCCGGTGAGAGAGCCCGCCCGGTACTCATTGAATAGGAGACTGGGTGGATCCCACAACCAGTCTGGACTTCTCGGGGTAGAAAAATTTCGGTCCTTTGAGAGAAAGGAACATAAACAACTGAACGCTTACATGACTTGTACATACCTTATACTTAATGTTTAAGGGCACTAAACCTCTCCACTAATTTCATACTGGTGTAAAATTTGTTCCCTCACACTAAAGAAAGTTCATGCAACAAGTGTTACAAGAACTGGGTATTCCACTGGCTCATCCATGTTGGGTTCAAAGAAAGAAGCGGTGACACATTCACTACTTTCAAACACACCCCTGCGTTGGTCTCCGTTTCTGGATTTATCGAACAGACCCGCTGACATTCGTGCATGAGATATATTTCCTTGTAGCGTTGCGTCATGCTGAACCGGCTCGCATTAGCGGAACCTTGAGACGTGGGTCACGGCTGTTCACGTGACGTCATCACGGGAGATGAATGAAATGTGAAGGAAGCCGAGCACTACGGCTGCAATCGGAGCTCCATAGCCCACACAGTCTGTGCCGTGTTGCTGCTGAGTACCCCAGTTGATGTCCGAAGTTTCAAAACAAAAGCAAACCGAGTGCGTCTCAGGGGGTTTGACACTTCACAATATGCTGTTTTATAGGCGAACTCATACGTTCGTCTCTACAGTTACAGAAATTACACTAATGTGCCACATTCACATCCTTTTTGTTAAAGGTCCATTTTATTATTATTTTTCTGTCTCAAATGTGGATTCCTAATCAAAATGTTGTACTTCTTTATCATTTCTCCATACGTTTTACACGTGAATCCTGTTTAATCTATCTCTAATAGCCATGGTTGTATAAGGTTACATGTACAAATTATGAGCTCTCCATCGTGTCATTTCCTCCAGCTCTCTGACAGCACCTCTGCTGTAGGCCTGCATCTTCAGCAGTTTACTTACAAACACCAATTACATTCCTTCTTCGGGATGACAGACTAACATTCACGGTCATCATCACATTAAATTACAGGTTCTTTTTTCTACAGGTCGTAAATAACAACCACCAAATAGCATAACATGTGAAGGCGTCTGGTGAATGCGGACATAAAAACGTCACGTCTATTTAACGTCAGAATCATATGGAGGTACAGAGAAGTCTTCAGAGCTTTGCTACTCCCGCCTTTACTCCTGGATATCCGTTAAATATAAGGCTAGGCTAGTCTCGCAACCGTTTGCAATCTAAACTTTAGGTGCCTGTAGTAAAAAACGCTTCTCATTGTTTCTGTGGGTAATCGAGACTTCCAGCCAATACAGGGCAGTCGCTTTCAATTGTAGCCTTACACAAAATAAGCAAACTGTGACCGTCAAACGTCACGCACATTACAATTTGGTGTGTTCACTTATTATCTTCGGAAATCAACCATACAAAATTTAAAGAAAAAAAATAATAAAAAAAAAAGAGGAAAGACATTTAATAGTAAGAGAATGAGCTGGAAGGAAAGCATCTAGATGGGTCTAATGGAAGTAGGTTGAGATGTTGTGAAATGGGTGAAACTGGCTCAGAACTGTGTGCAATTATGGGCTTTGATATTAGCAGTGTTGAATCTGCGGCTACTACTGAGTGTTAGTTCTTTGTTGTGATTGTGATGTACTTAAATAAACACAAGTAAACTGGAACTGTTCAAGAGGTTTAAACTATTCTTGTAATTTGTGTCTGCCACACATCGAAATGCTGCGCCTTCTGATGTCGAAGGGCTGCAGCAAATTAAAACTGGTAAAAACTACATTTGAATCTGCACAATCATTGTTTAAAATAACCTGTTCATAACGCAGTCACTTTTTTAGTTCATGGTACTTCACAAAATGCTGAGTCTTACTCCATTTATGAACGGATTCCCTACATCAAATGTTCCTAATGGACGAAACGTAGAAGCAAAGTAGTTCGATTTCCAACAACAACAATTCCATACCGACTCATCCAAAATTCTGTTGAACGAGTACTGGTGTAAAGTAGTCGGGGAGTGGGGGAATGGGGGGCGGGTGGGGGGGTGGTGAAGCTGACCAAACATTTCCATCTACTGGAGCTTTACCTCCACTCCCCGTGTGGTTTGGTCCTTACGACATGCTTAGTATATTCGGGTACAACACAGTGCAACTGCTTGTGTTGAACCTCTGAGTATGGGGGTTTTCACCCCGTAACAGGACCAGGGATATTGAATGGGACCGGGTTTGTAACAATGGCATCGCAGGTAAACTTTTTGCCCTTCCATTTTCCGTCTCTTAGAAAAGCAAGCCCAGCAATTCAAAGGGCTTGTTAAAGCACCCACACCACACATACAAAGTCTTGGTATTAGAAACTGCATTTCGCAAACAATCTATAAAGAGAATGTTTACATAGTTACGTGGAGCGGCGTTCACCTTACAGTCCGTTAAAACTGAAATAGACACCTTTGTGATAAAATTAATTTCCTGTGTATGCCATCAAGGCTTATGGTCGAGCGGAATTATAGGTCCACAAATTCTTAAACTCCAGTAGTAGGTGGACGTGAAAGTTCCGTTTCACTTCGTTTCTACTATATCAGGGGGCAAAGAGCCCCAGTCACCCATTCTGTAGGGGGTTGCATGAGCCCCAGCACTTTTCTGGACACCGTATAGAAAAGAAAAATATCGCACCCTTGTCGAGTCCTCGTGATAATGTCATGAGATATTTACCATGTTGTTAAAAGGCTGTAACGACAGTAGCGTACACTACCGACAACTTCTGAAATCTCATCATCAGAGATAACGTCCTATTAGTCACTTGTAACGAGTAAAGTCAGATAATTCTAATACTTCCCATTTGTGTGAGCTTCTTCACACGAACTGTGTGGATATGGTTTATTGCCCTCCCCTTATCGGGAAATCTGTGTGCGTAATTGGCATCATACGTTTTATGTTCTATTAACTTCATGGAGCAGAGTTCTTCTTTAGAAGCCATTACTGTTCTGCTACATTTTCGTCATAGCATATAAGCCCCCAAATAACACAAGGGACGAAATGAGGTGTGTAATTTTGCTCTGTACACCTCCAGTACCCGTGGTAAGAAGATTTCTGTCACCACGGCATACCGTGTCCTATGTTTGCGGTTGGAGTAGGTGGCCTCTGGACATCAGAGCTACCTGTGTATAGGTTGAGTAAGTGGTGGCGGACAATCAACAAGGGGTGGTGTCCTAGCTTGTGGGTAAGTCGAGCGGCTTAAACTTCCTCACCGTGAAAATCAACATTCTATGAAATAATACACAGCGCCTCGGACTCGGAAAATCTATTTGAAACCACCTACGCAAGAGAAAAGAACACGACATTTGAAACTTGGGACAGAAAGTAATCGCAAGAGTTGTTGGTACGGTATGAGGGCTGCGTTGATCCATCAGAGGATTATACTGCTTTCTACATAACAAGAAAAGAAATTCACGAATTATGAAGACGATTACTTGCACATCACACGATCATATCGGCAGTAACGAGAGTAGAGCTTGTTAGTGATGGGATGGCGTAGGAGGCCCTCCCCCCCCCACCCGTCATACAATTGTTCTGAATGTGCATGTAGCCCCTTAGAAAAAAGGTGATAACTCAAAGGATAATTTCTGTGAGGAATTAGAGCAGGTGTTCAGACTATTCAGACAGGTTGGAACGACAGTAAATCACAACTGTATGCCTGAAGAAATTAAGGGCATATTAAAGTCAGGGAATATTTGCTACCATTGGTTTAGAATCTTTATTTTCCCGTTCGTTTTATATGGGTGTGAAACTTGGTCTGTAACCTTCGGGCAGTAGGCGTGTTTGAGAACAGGGTGCTGAGGAAGACATTTGGGCCTAAGAGGGAAGAAGTAACAGTAGCCTGGGAAACATTGCATTAAGAGGAGTTTCATGATTTCTACTCCTTAGAAAATGTTATTCCAGTGATCAAATGAACGTGAAAGAGATGGGCGGGGCTTCTGACGCTTGGACGAAAAGAGTAATGTATACTCGCTTTTGGCGGGAAAACTTTAAAAAAAATTGGAGAACTTAGGTGAAAAAGGTAGGAGGATGTTAAAATGATCTCAGAGCAACAGAATGGGAGGGCGTGGGCTCGACTAATCTGGCTTCGGATAGGGGTAAGTGGTGGGGGGGGAGGGTTGCTCTGAACATGGACGTTTCGGGTTCCATAAAATGTTGGCATTACTTGACGAACTGAAGAATTGTTAGCTGCTCAGGAAAGACACGGCTCGGACACCGCGGTTGTCTTTGTCTCCAGTTGCAGTTATGACGGCTCAGCTGTAAGATATGGGAATGGAGCAGTTGAAACTTGACTCCTTGTTTCGGAATGTGCTGATATGGCTACGTCACTACCGGCTTGCACTACAGTCCTCCCGGAGTTGCCCAGCTACTCATACTACATCCTTTTATGGAGTCCGAAATCTAACTACCGCGTTATTCTGAGCAAGACGAATCCGGTCCGCATTTTCACACCTGATTTTTTAAAATCCATTTCCATTTCCTCTCATTAATCCCTCCGTCTTCCATTTCCTCCGTTTCTTTATTTGTCTTTCCATTCATTATTAATTTATTTTGTTGTTTTTCATTTTTTACCTCTTCCTTCTTTTCCTCGTGTCCTGGCAGTAGTGTGCATTGTAAATTAGGAGGGGGTGGGTAAGTCAAAACACAACTATCTTTGTATCCTATTTATTAGGATGACGACATGTTTCGTCCGCTGTGGGCCATCCTCAGGTCACAAAAATATATAATGAGGAGAAAATATACAGTATAAGAACATTAGTTTTTGTGCATATTTTGAGCTTTCGACGTTGTGTTTTGACGTACCCACCCCCTCCTAATTTGCACAAAACACAGCGGGGATGATGCATGTAAGGAGTATCGTGCATTGCATGCAATTCACGAGACTCCACTTCTTGCCTGACATGTCCTACTTATGTCACGTTACTGTACACATTGAGAACATGAAAGAATGCACATGGTCCCTTGTTGGCTTGAAAGAAAATTCTCCCCCTCGCGTTTCCATTGCGAAACTATTGCAAGAACAGACAGACGACATGTGTTGTGCAGCGAACACGCCTATTTTCAAGAAGTGCAGAATTGGCGGTGTTTGCAGGATTAAGCCGCTCTTTACGTTCAAGATTTTGGATTTGAGTCACGGCTCACATTAATAAAGACGACACGACTGTTATGTGTTACTTCCACAAAGTTCCAAAACTGAATGCTTAAGCCTGCTTGACCCTGAAAATGAAGGCACAACGATCCTTCAAAACGTCGATAAATATTTACCAGTCGACGCGACGTTACATCCCAAAAAAACTCGAATCTTTACCAACACCGCCGTGAAAACCTCGAATCTCGCGCTACCTACAGAATGTCGTTGTAGTTTGGTAGTCAGTAGCAGATTAGAGATTAAAATTGTGGAATGTAATTAAGTTTGACTAGTACTACTTCACTTAACGTGGAAATCAAAGTAAGTTTGACTGACACTGCTTCACTTAACGCGGAAATCAAAGTAAGTTTGACTGACACTGCATCACATTAAGCGGAAATCAAAGTAAGTTTGACTGGTGCTGCTTCACTTAACGCGGAAATCAAAGTAAGTTTGACTGACACTGCTTCACATAAAGCGGAAATCAAAGTAAGTTTGACTAACACTGCATCACATTAAGCGGAAATCAAAGTAAGTTTGACTGGTGCTGCTTCACTTAACGCGGAAATCAAAGTAAGTTTGACTGACACTGCTTCACATAAAGCGGAAATCGAAGTAAGTTTGACTGACACTGCTTCACATAAAGCGGAAAACAAAGTAAGTTTGACTGGTGCTGCTTCACTTAAATAGGAAATCAAAGTAAGTTTGACTGACACTGTTTCACATAAAGCGGAAATCAAAGTAAGTTTGACTGACACTGCTTCACATAAAGCGGAAAACAAAGTAAGTCTGACTGGTGCTGCTTCACCTAAAGCGGAAATCAAAGTAAGTTTGACTGACACTGTTTCACATAAAGCGGAAAACAAAGTAAGTTTGACTGGTGCTGCTTCACTTAAAGCGGAAATCAAAGTAAGTTTGACTGACACCGCTTCACATAAAGCGGAAATCAAAGTTTGACTGACACTGCTTCACTTAAAGCGGAAATCAAAGTAAGTTTGACTGACACTGCTACACTTAAAGCGGAAATCAAACTGAAATAGAGCTTTCAAAAATTAGTAACAATGGACTAGATAACTACATACATGACTAGCTAGCAGCTAGATGACTGACTGTCCAATTAAGTAAAAAAAAGTTTCACCAAAACGGCTATACACTTTACCGGATTAAACGACGTCATATCCAAGTAAACATTAATCTTCAAACACCCCCTCTTTAGAACACGAAATCTCACGAAGTTCTTGTCTCCCTGTTAGAGGTTAATCGGTTTCTCGGATGCAGGTGTCTGGGTGGTGACGCTGTGTACCTGGCTGAGTGGTGCCCGAAGTTTTGGAGGAACACAATGCCTTCAACTTCAGGTTGAGGCATTTCAAGAAGAAGCTGCTTGACCTATACAGAAGAATGCAGTAACTTCTTTCGAAACGTCGGGAACCAACCAACCAACTACACAGCGGTCACATCCTTCAAGACTTGTAACCTTGGCAATATGGATGTGAGAACCTAATATCTCGCAGTGATCTATTTCCTTACTCTAATACTCGTATAGGCAGGTAACTTGAAGATACCCATTATTAAAACTTCTACAATGAAATAAGTTCCCAAATCGTGATGAATGAAAATTGTTAAAGATTTTGATTAGCTGACACAAAAAATCAAAGGTCTCGTTTTGTGTTAATGAGTTGGGTGAACCAAATGCAATCTCTGGTAACGACCACCTGTTTGATATGGCCATCTGGACAAACGACCGTTGTTTTCAGTAAGGGATTTTATGCCACATGCAAAATGTTCCAAACCTGTTTCTCAGACGCTTCCCCCTTTTCACTACGTCGAGGCTTAACCCAATTCTACTGTTTGGTGCAAACGTGGCTTAACTCCAAGAACACTGCCAAAAACTTTTATGTTGATGTGCGATAAAATATTCAGTCTGGGTGTTTGGCACAAATATAAAAGGGAATCGGGCGCCTGTGCATGAAGTTCCAACTTACAGAGAGCTGTTAAATGATTCAGATTCTGCTTGTGTTCAAAACGCTAATAGAACTGAAGTACATACAAAACCCTCCAATCGTCGTGAACGACAACCTAAGCAATACCAGTTTCTTCACAAAACTGAATACAAAAACTGCCATTAACAATGAACAACTGTACTTTCAGATACTACTAAATGTATACTTTAAAAAGGGAATACATAAACGTATTTATTCCGTGTTTTGAACCTTTGTGTACTTTAGGCCTATATATTCTGCTAGAAAGATAATTTATCTTTAATGATTCCTATTTTACCCTTCAAATGACAAACGATAGGATGTAAACAACGCATTAAACCATTATAAGGATTATATTCAAATTTTAGATACGCTTTTAAACTCCATTTCGCTATAAAAAGAACAGCGCATCCTGTTGTCTGTTTTTTAGATAGACTTACAAAAAATTATTTGTGAACATTTGGGCATGTCTTTTGTAAGAAATCTGACAACTTAATGGTTTTCTTTCCCTCAGGTTTTCGCACCGTGTATATATTGCGACAATAATTGACCCTGAAGCATGTACAGCGTGCCGAAACTCTGGGAAAACTTCAAAAAACTTTGCGGTTAAATCCCGAAAGCCGAAACCATACATTACGTAATTATACCTGATTTTGACTGTTGGAGTTCATAGGATTAGAAAAGAAAGATAGAGCTGAAGTGACCAGATAAGAACTTAATGATAGGTACAGTACCAGGAGAGTCCTTAAGCAAATGACAGTCACCCAGCTTCTTAAGATATCTGTTGTTATGCAAATCCATCGTCCACCATAGCATCTGCAGCGGCCTTTTCGCGAGCCTGTACTGTGCCATTTCAACCCAGACTACACATTTACATTCATCTCCTCAAATACGCTTTAATAATATTCTCCCTGCAACATAAGCGGTTTATTCACGTCAAAGTTTTCCAAATAATTTTGCATGCACTACAGATTGTTTTCCTTCTCAAATAATCTTCGATGATTTCATTACCCGAAGAATGTTTGGTGTGTTTCAGTACTGCTGTTTTGTTACTCTTGGGTCATAGGAACTTACGTTTGCTAACATCGTGTGTTGTTACAGTTATGACGCAGGTGTGCCACGCAACAATGGTGGGGAGCCAGGTGCAGGGCTGCCAATATAATGGTACAGGATGCCTACAGGCATGAGGCGACAATACGAGGAAGGGCGATGGTGTGTCTGTATTCCTGCTATGACGTTCAAGTAGGTCATGACAAGGCGTAATGTGATATATATATATATATATATATATATATAATCTGCAGGAGTGCTGAACAGTTCCACAGGACACAAAAACAACAGTAACAATAAAAATGTTCATCACAGTGTTCACAGGCTTCCACCGGTTCAACCAAGTACACATCTTGACAGCCTGTTGCTCGAAATAAGGTCTTAATTTTATCTACACCTAACCTTCCAACAGTAGAAATGCTTATGCACACCTCTGCCTGGCGTCAGACTGTCTGCTTGAGTGGCACAGTGGAGCCTCTTTCAAGCCTGTTTATCATTCTACCTCTCGCAGCACTTCTCATATGTATCGTAGCATTTAATTGACATCCCATGCTTACAATACTTTGTAACATATTTCGAGGTTCCATAATATAAATTTCTTCTTCTTCTTCTTCTTCTTCTTTTCTTCTTATTCTACCTACTTCGCACCTTTCATTTGCATTTAGACGCAAGCTTTAGGGCTTAGTTGCTTTATGTTACGTCACAATGATTTAACCAATTTCGTCTACAGTCATTTACCTATTATTAAAAGAACAGATATTTAATTCTGTACAAATATATTCACTTTTAATGTTATTTAATTCGGTATAGTACATCTTTGATGTGGGCCGCCTAGCTCAGTCGGTATAGCGACTGACTAAGAGTTGGTCGGTCCAGGACCGAATCTCGGTGGGAACGAGCTTTTCCACCCGTCCAGACCGGCCCTGGCGCCAACCCAGCCTCCTGTACAATGGGTACCGGGTCTTTCCCGGGGGAAAAGTGCGATCGGGGCATGCTGCTGACCACTCACCCCCTTCCAGTGCCGCGGTCATGGAAGAGTAGAGCTATACATCTACCCACCCTCTGGGCCGCACCGGGCCTGTAACGAGATCACTTTACCATACTCAATGTTACACTCAGTTTTCTATGAAGGCCTCTAACAGGAACACACATCCTTTAATACTTCTTACTAAATTCATATTTATTCGTCCAGTTTGGTTGGTGTTTTTATTGCTAGGCCATGTTTCAATGCCACAAATGTGAAGATTGACACTCTGTGATAACATCGTAACTCTGTTGCGTTCCTTACTTTTCAAATATAATGTTTTCATTATGAAACTATATATGTCAGTATGTTTCAAAGGTTACCGAAACAACGAGTTTTCTTACATTCTCACGTTGCCGCAAGTGGTGTTGTTCTACCTACAAATGTAACGTACGAGCTACCAGCGGTGCATGATTATTTTAAACTGCAACTCTACATATTACAAGGCCCTGGTCATGTTTCTTTAATAACTCGTCCCTCAGCATGGAACCCCGCTGTCGAGCGGTTGGTTCCTCTACGCAGTTCGATGATCCTGGGTTCTACTCTTTGGGTTGACACGTGGCATCTCGAGAGAGGTTTGTCGCCATTTTCCTGATTCCTTCGAAGCCAATGCTAGGTTGGTACTTTAGAACGCACCATGTCATCTTCCTTCCGTGTCACGTTTAATGTCATTCATGGTAATCACATTGGATGCTGTATATATTACACAGATCAGGTCATGTAATATACAACATTGAACATTAAAATTCGACAAAATATCGTATATACAACAGCTCATTCCAACCTCACAGAGAACAAACTATGTCTCAATGATGAAGACAAATCAGTTCACGATATTTAGGAAGACAACAGCTGTTTGCTGTGAGAAACATACTGTGTGGGCAAGATGCAGAATTTGTAAACGCTACAGGAAGTGACACATGTGGGTATCACTGGGCTTGAAACGATCAAAGGCTCGAGATGTAATTAGTCAACCAACGATATTCACATTACTAGTTTTATTCCGGGACATAACCCAGACAAGCAACAATGCCTGTTAGTTACAAGCGTACAGGTAAGAGCCATATGGCAAGTTCCCTCTTATTAGCAACAGCAGGTATTCTCCTTGACAAAGGGCACAGTACTTCCAGCAGTTATAATCCCGATCAAGCTGGCTCCAGTAGTAACTCTTTTGATGCCGAGTATCCAGACAGGTTTTGAGTGGTTGTCATCAGTGGCACAGACAATAAAACAACGTTGTGCGTCTGCACGCCAGGAAGGCATAATAGGGAGTGGATACACACTAAAATTAGAAATATAGCTCGTCAGTGCACAACTTTCCTGTAGCAAATATGAATAACAGTTACATGTTTCATCTACAAAGGAGCCAGCACCAGACTTTACGTATCAAAAGTATAAAAAGGAAATTGTGTACCTATAGTTTATATACAGTAACAAATAATTAGTGGAAGAGTTCTCGGCCTTACATATAAAGGTATATACAATTACACATACTTACTTACTTACTCCATGGTGCAGAGTCCTTCTTGAGAAGCTAACTGGTTTGCAGCTAGTCAAGAAATTCCCCGCATTTCATGGAACCCGAAGGTTCATTACCGTACTCACAAGC
>Ga0123353_10009699_pt1 | contig 13334 bp, 15 predicted proteins | sample TergutLab28metaG_3_FD_92763 | JGI IMG/M metagenome (GOLD analysis project Ga0123353, IMG submission 92763) | Labiotermes labralis P3 segment gut microbial communities from Petit-Saut dam, French Guiana - Lab288 P3 | ecosystem: Host-associated > Arthropoda: Insects > Digestive system > Gut ... | reverse complement strand
GCTCCGCTTCGACTACAGGCTCCGCTTCGACTACAGGCTCCGCTTCGACTACAGGCTCCGCTTCGACTACAGGCTCCGCCTCGGCTACTGGCTCCGCCTCGACTACAGGCTCCGCCTCGACTACAGGCTCCGCCTCGATCTCCGGCTCTACGACAGGTATTAACTCGCTCCCGTCCTGTACGAGCAGCGCGTCGTCAAAATCAAAAATTTGCGGTATATAAGGTTCTTCGAGTTCCGGCGTTATTATTTCTATCCCGGCCGGAGTCTCGGGCGCTACGATATCGTCGGCCGTAGTTTTCTTCGGCCTTCCTCTTCTCGGCGCTTTAGGTACTTCTTCCGCAGCAGGCTTTGGTTTTACAGCCGCGGCGTCTGTTTTCGGTTTCGCCGCAATAGTTCCGGCAGCCGCCTTCGCTCCCGGCTTTACGCTTTCTTCCGCCGCCGCGGCTTTCGTCCGGGGCTTTGCGGCCTTAGCGCTTGTGTCCGGTTTGGCCCGCGGCTTGCTCTTTGCGGGCTCGGCGCTTGTTTGCGGTTTGGTGCGTGGCTTACTCTTCGCCGGCTCGGCGCTTGATTTAGCTCTTGTTTTTGGTTTATCGGCTTCCCCGCTTGCTTTTCTTGGCTTTGCCGGGGTTTCTTTCGTTTCAGAGACTGCCTTTTCGGTTTCAGCGGGCTTGGCTTCAGCGGTAGCGGAAACCTGCGTACTCGGCTTTCGCGTACGCGGCTTTTTAGCTTGCTCCGGCTGCGCTCCTGCCTTCTCTTCCGATTTGGCGGTGCGGCCCGGTGTTTTTTTCACGTCTTTTTTTGTTACGTCGTTTTCGTCCAATTTTCCCTCTGTTCGAACCCTTTTAACATGACAATTAGATTACCATATACGGCTCACCCATTCAAGCACAACAACCTTAAAACAAACATAAAATACGGCAATCCGCGCGCAGCCGCACGTCGGTTTTTTCTCTGTCCGACACGCCGGTCATTCATCTTTTAACACCTTCTTTTCCGGCAGTTTCGGCGTGACATAAAGTGTACGGTTATTTGTGAAAATGACGTAGCCCGGCCGGGCGCCCGAGGGCTTTTTGACATGGCGTACGCGCGTATAGTCGACCGGCACCCCTTCGGATCCCCTGCCCTTGCTGTGCCAGGCGGCTATCTCCGCCGCGGCCCTTAGCTCGTCGGCGCCGGGCTCCGCTCCGGCGGGCTTGAGTATAACGTGCGACCCCGGGATATCTTTCGTATGCAGCCAGTAATCCGTCTTCGCGGCCGCTCGCATAGTCAGCTCGTCGTTCTCCGCGTTGTTTCGGCCTACGAGCACCTTGGCTCCCGAATCCAGCTCGTACTCGTAAGGAGAGAACAGACCGCCGTGAAGAGTCTTTTTATTTCCCCTCGTTCCTTGTTTTTTCGCCGCCCCGCTTCCTTTTGGCGCCCTAAGATAGCCCGTAAGAGTAAGTTCAGCGCGAAGCTCTTCGATCTCCTGAGGGTTTTCCGCCTCGTCGAGAAAATGCGACACCCCTTCAAGATAAGCTATCGTTTCCTGTGTCTCATCGAGCTGTTTTTTCTTTACGACAGCCGCGGTCTTCGCTTTACTGTACAGCTTGTAATACCGCTGCGCGTTTTGCGCCGCCGTCAGCCGCGAATCGAGATCGATCGTTTTCGTCTCGCCTTCATGCAAATAGTCTTCGAGTGAAACACGTTCGGCTCCCTTTTCTATACGCCAGATATTCGCCGTTATGAGGTCGCCTGTCTCACGCAGCTTGTCCGCGCGCGACGCTTCTTCGGCTTCCTCCGCCAGGCGCTGCTTTTTTAAGTGCAGCCTGTCCAATCGTGTCTTCAACGCACTTTTGATCTCGTTTGTTTTCGCCGATACTCTTCCGCGTTCCTCGCGGCTCTCATACCACGTCTCGAGCATTTCGCTCACGGCGGTCTCGCCCGTAAATTCGCGCACAGGCAGCCCGTCGTAAACAGCAAGTTTAAAGACGTGAAAGTCGGCTCCCCGATCTTCGTCAAAGTATATTACAGGAGTATACTCCCCCTTCCCGGCGAGCCCGTCGAAGTATTCAAGACTCCTGCCGGTTTCTTTTATCTCTTCTTCCATTAATGGCGATATACCTTTCCCGGGCGGAGGCAGCGCGTATTCCATGCCCGGAAGCATCTGCCGGGCCCGGCTCATGTCGCCTGTGACGCGTTTGATAACGTCAACTATTTTCGCGCCGTTGAGAAATACGATGTTACTGTGTTTTCCCATAAGCTCAAACACGAGCGTCCGGTTTTCTTTCAGGCCAAGCTCACTTGACGTCAGAAACTCAAAGCGTATAATCCGTTCTTTCGGCACTTGTGTGACACTTTCTATTCTCGCGCCGATAAGATACTTTCTGAGAAGCATGCAGAAAGCCGGAGGTACTTCCGGCCCCGCCTCGCGGCGGTCGGCCAGATAGATCAGCGGCCTGCCCGCGTTGGCGGAAATAAGCAGATTGTAGCGTCCGGGCGGCCTGCCCTCAAACGGTGGGCGGTTCACGCAAAAAATCAGCTCCTCGCGCTCCGGTTGGTATATCCTTTCGACGCGCCCGCCGGCAAGTACGTTATTCAGTTCAAGGGCTACAGCCCCGACTACATAGTTGTCAAACGCCATACGATCCTTTCCGTAACCGACTCCCCATGTCAGATATACAAAAAACACTTGCAATAACACTGTTATTATAGTATATTTCCCGCTGTACGTTTGATACGAAACCGATCGCATGCGGATGCGGTGTGGAAAGGGCAATTAATAACGGAGGGTACTTAAATGTCAAATAAATGTGAGATCTGCGGGAAAGGCCAGGCGAGCGGCAACAACGTCTCGCACTCGAACCGCCACTCGCGGCGTAAATGGAACGCCAACATCCAGCCTGTTAAAGTCAATGAAAACGGCGCCGTGAAACATATCAAGGTGTGTACTAAATGTCTGCGTGCCGGCAAAGTCACGAAAGCGGTGTAGACCCGGTAAGTATGTATTGTATCCCCTGCGTATTTCCCAAGCCGGCCATATAGCCGGCTTTTTCATTTACGGCTATTAAAGGCTTATTTCAGGCGCTTCTTATGCTATACCTATATTATTCCTATGTTATACTTGCACCATGAAAACCATTTGCGTTAGCGGCCTGAAAAACAGCGGCAAGACCGCTCTCATCGAGGCGATAATCCCGCTTCTGGCGGCGCACGGAGTCCGCGCAGCCGTCATCAAGCATCACGGTCATGGGTTTGCCGGTAAAATTCCCGATAAACCCGGTTCGGATACATACCGCTTTCTCGCGAACGGAGCCTGCGGGACGGTCATCTACGATGACGAGACGTTCGCCCTCGTCAAAAGGCAGACTGCTTCCGTCGAAGACCTTGTCGCCCTTTTCCCCGACGCCGACCTCGTGATCATTGAAGGCGCAAAAGCCGAATTGTATCCCAGGATAGCCATGCTCCGCGCAGGCCATACGCTGACAAGCGATGCGGATACGCTTCTATGCGCCGTCACAGACCCGAACTACGCGCAAGACGCTTTGCCGAAGAACCTGCCGCGCTTTGATTTCGGCGACTTTGTAAGCGTCGCGGAATTTTTGCTTAAGTATATTCAATCGGCCGGGTAAGTATTAAATCACCGTAATTGTTCCAGCATCTCCGTGAAATCCTGCGGCAGCGGGCTTTCGAAACAAAGCCTTTCGCCTGTTTTCGGGTGGTAAAACCCAAGCTTGAAAGCGTGAAGGTACTGCCCTTCACGCGCGGCCGGGCCGCGGGCTGGCCCGTACAGGTCGTCGCCGAGTATGGGATGCCCTATGCTTGCCATGTGGACCCGTATCTGATGTGTCCGCCCCGTCTCAAGTGAAAGTTCGAGCTCCGTATAGATTCCGTGGCGGCCGCTCAGCCGTTCTGTTACGCGCCAGTGCGTCACGGCGTCCCTGCTGTTTTCGAACACTACCGCCTGTCTTTTCCTGTTTTTGGGATCACGCCCGATAGGCGCGTTTATCGTCCCCTCTTCTTCACCGAATCCCCCGAGCGCAATGGCTTTATAGAGGCGGTCGATGGTATGGGCGGCGAACTGTTCCGCAAGCGCTGTATGCGCTGCGTCATTTTTCGTGACGACAAGAAGCCCGCTAGTATTTTTGTCGATACGATGCACTATTCCGGGGCGTACGCCGTCTACGCCGTGTTCGCTGTGTTCGTTGTGTTCGATGTGTTCGATGTGTTCGCTTTTTTCGCTTTGTTCGCCGTGTTCGCTGTGTTCGCCGTGTTCGCTGTGTTCGCTGTGTTCGCTGTGCCCTTGCGAAGACGCCGTGTGCCACAGGAGCGCGTTCACGAGCGTACCTGTCGTATTTCCTTTGGCGGGATGGACTACCATGCCGCGCTCCTTGTCGACAACGATTACGTCGTCGTCCTCATATACGATGTGTATAGGTATATCCTCGGGCTCGGCTGTCAGCGGAACCCGTTCGTTTACAACCACCGTGACGACGTCACCTGCCTTTAGCTTTGTATTCTTGCTCAGACCCGGAGGGCGAACCGCCCCTTCCTCGATCAGGGTCTGTATCCTGGTGCGGCTCAGATCCGGAAAGCGTTCCGCGAGCGCCGCGTCAAGCCTCTTTCCGGCGTCTGTCTCGCCGAAGACAGCCTCGCGCTCCTCGTATTCGCCGCTGTCTATATACAGGGTCTCACTCATTACACAGGATCTCACTCATTATACAGGGTCTCACTCATCGGAAGTCTCTGCGTCCGAGACCTTTGCCGGACTGCCTCCTTCACCGTGAACATAAAAAGAACCGTCCCCGTTATGTTCTACTTCATCATGAACATAAAAAGAACCGTCCCCGTTATGTTCCCCGTTATGTTCTATCTCATCGTGAACATAAAAAGAACCGTCCCCGTTATGTTCTCCGTTATGTTCTCCGTTATGTTCAATAGAACCGTCCCCGCTGTGTTCTTTCGGGTAGATTTTCAGGATATATATCGCGATCAGGATGCAGCCGCCGACTACGCACATGTCGGCAAAGTTCCAGACGGGGAAAGTGCCGACGGATATGAAGTCCACGACGTATCCGAACATGGCCCGGTCCGCTAAATTGCCCGCGCCGCCTACGGCGATCCAGCACAGGGCTGTCTGCAGCAAGGGATGCCTCAGCTTTATGTACGTCACGAAGAAAGCCGCTGCGACTACGGTAAGCAAGATCGCCTGCATCGCGATGAGCGCTTCGGTATGACCTTCGAGCATAGAGAATGAGACGCCCGTATTCAACGTATAACGGATCGCGAAAAAAGAATCCTGCGAAGGTATCGCTTCGCCGACTTCCATACTGCGCATCACAAGACTCTTCGTTGCGCGGTCGATATACAGAAGGCCTGCGAACATGACGGCGTAGATTATGGGGATGATTTTGGATTTCACGTTTGTTTCGGCGCTTTAAATGTTTTATCGGGACTCAAGGCGGATAGCGGATTGTCGGATGTTTTCCCCGCGGCGATAGTCCCCTTCCTGCCGGCCGATTTTTGCGGTACCGTCTCGTCGAGCAGCAGCCCCGCCGAGAAGCTGTCAAACCGGTCAAGCTCTGTTTCGAGCAGGTTGCGGAAGCGCGCGCTGAAAAGCTCCCACCGACGCGAAAGCGAAACGGCCTCTTCTGTCATGTGCTCGACGTTTTCCCGCGCCTCGCGTTTTATCCGCTCCGCGTCGAGCTCCGCGTTTTTGAGCACTATCTCCGCTCGTTTTTCGGCGCTTGCGCTTATCTCCGTCATGAGGGCTTTAGCCGCCTCCAGCGTACCGAGTATGGCGCTGTCGGAACCCCGATGGCTGTCGATCTCCGCTGTCAGGGTTTTAATGTTTTCTTTAAGAGACGCGTTTTCGCGCAGAAGGGTGTCCAGGTCCTTCGCGATCAAGTCGAGGAATTGATCGACCTCTTCCTCCTTGTAGCCGCGGACCCCCCGCGTAAAGTCTTTTCTCTGTATCGCGCCGGGCGTAATCATACCATTCTTGCCAATCCAAGCAGGATAGCCGTCAGCACCCTGCTTATTATCATAATTATAAAGAAAGTTGCGAGCGGCGCTATATCAATGGGACCGGTGTTGATAAAACGGGAGATGAGCCGGCGGACAGGCGCCACGATCGGCTCGGTAATTGCCGACAGTATTTGGTATATACGGCCGATCGGCGTGTTGAACTGCCTCCCGTAAAACACGATCCAGCTTAGGATCGCGCGCGCTATCAATACGATGATCAGTATCTGGCAGATCCAGTAGACAAGCTGTGCGAGGATGAGGAATGCCATCTAACTCCAGGGGTTGTCCTTCTCGTCCCCGTATTTGAAATTCTCCGTACCCGAACTCGCTTGCACATCAACGTTCTCCGGCAGGAAAACGAAAATGTTTTGCGCTATCTTTTGCACGTTGCCGCTAAGCGCGTACGTCGCGCCGGAAAGAAAATCGAAAATTTTTCTTGCGGTGTCGTTTTCAATATGCTCAAGATTTATGATGACGGGTTTCCTGCTCTTCAGGCTGTCTACCAGTTTCGGGCACTCGTCAAAAGTCTTCGGATCGATCACGACTATTTTGAACTTTGCCGTGATCCTTTCGATTGCTTCGGCGCCCCTTAACGGAATCACGTTTTCCCGTTCGCGTTCCCGCCCAAGAGGTTCTCTTATAGGCTCGCGTCTGGGCAGAGGCTCCGTTGAGGACGAGAGGCCGTACGTTGTTCGCTTCGGCGGCGTGTATCTCGTTACGGGCTCGTCGAAATCGTCCTCATCCTCGTAGACATCTTCGTCTTCTGCGGTAACAAAATTCTTGATCTTGTCCAAAAAACCCATTTCACACCCTCCTCAGTTTAATGTCCGCGCGGCCCGAAAATCGCCGTCCCGACGCGTACGATCGTTGCCCCTTCTTCGACAGCGACCTCAAAATCGTGCGTCATCCCCATCGACAAATGTTCAAATCCTGCTTCCGTACCTCCCAGTCTCTTCGCGAGTTTATCGAACGTATGCTTCGCGTCCCGAAAGTACATACGCACGTCTTCCGGGTCGTCCGCGGCCGGTACTACCGCCATCAGGCCGCATACTTTTACGTGCGCCAGCCGACCCGCGATTTCGCGGACGAGCGCCTCGCACTCCGGAAGAGCCACTCCCGACTTCTGAGTCTCTCCGGCCGAATTGATCTGCACCAATATCCGCGCCGGTCCTTTTGTCCCTACAGCTCTCGCGTCAATCTCCTCGGCAAGTTTAAAACTGTCGACGGAATGTATCAGCGAGATCTTTCCTGCAAGATATTTTACCTTGTTTCTTTGTACTTGTCCAACAAAATTCCACATTATATTGGGTTTTTTACCATAAGATTCGACTATATCTTGGATTTTGTCATATTTTTCTAAAAACTCCTGCGCCCGGTTTTCGCCGAGTTCATACTCCCCCGCGGCGACTGCCTCGGCTATCTCATTTACCGTTCGGGATTTCGTAACGCAGACGAGAGTGACGCTGCCGGCCTTCCTTCCGGCGCGCGCCGCCGCCGCCGCGATACGGGCGCGAACAGAGGCAATATTCCCGGCGATCGTCCCCACTTTTCTTAATACCCTTCCCCGGCCGGATTGGCCATTATTTCGTCGTAATATCTCACAGTCGTTACCCTTTCACCGTCTTCGTCCTCGAACTCGGTCTCGGCGATCAGATATCTGCCGCCGCTTTCCTGCTGCACTTTCACCGGAACCCACTTGAACGCTCCGCTTTGCTGTTTCACGTAGACGCCCGTTTTCCCTGCTTTTAGTTTCACGGATTTCTTCTCGATCACCGCGCCGCGTACCTCGGTAAATACTACCGACAGATCGCGGACCCTGTATTTATCGAGATCTTTATAATACATGTCCGACCTCAGTATGACGAAAAGGTCGCGCCCGTCCGGCTCGGCCGACTCGACCGAAGCGCGTACCTTAGTCGTATTAAGATCGATCTTGACGTCCCGCCCTTCCCGGTACTTGTCGATAACGGTCTTGTTCGCATCCGGGATCCAGAACGCTATCCGCCAAAGATTGTTGTTCGTCATGCGGTAAATCGGGTCTCCGCCTCTCACCCAATCCCGCGTAAGATCCGTAGCTTCAGCCGGAGCTTCATCCAAAATGCTCTTCTTGAGCTTCTTTATATTCTCCGGCGTCACCTTTTTTTCCCATCCGTCGCTCGAGTAACTGACGATCGCCGTCCACGGCGTCACGCCGCCTTCGCTGATTTCCGCGTTTGATCCCGCCGTCCTGAGTATCGCGTCAAACTGGTTCTCGGGCTCCGCGGCCTCGCCGTCGCCCGACGACAAAGGCGTGTCGTTCTCGTAAATCGTTTGACCGTCCGCGGGCTGCGCGTTCGGGGCCATATAGACTACCTGGGTTCCGGCGCGCACCTTCGTGCCGCTTGACACCATGTATTCAGGATTCCCCGCGTACGCGGCCGTATACAGAGTCTCGTCGCGCACGAAAATGGCCGTCACTTCGTCGGCGATCGGTAATTCGTCGTATTGCACCACATCGGTCCTGATCCCAATGCCCTCGATGCGAGGAGCCGCGTAAATGATCCCGTACAGCCCGGTCACAACGATAGCAAATACGATGCCCCCGATGAGGACACCTGCCCTTCCGTTCTTTTTCATTACTGACGAGTCTACGAAAAACGCCCCCGGCTTTCAATAAAACGCGGCGCTTTGTAGGACAACGGTAAAATACCCGTAATACAAATTCAAAAAAGACCGGCTTAGATCTCCGCCCACCCCGCCGGCGGCGCTATTATTATTCCTTTTTCTGTATCTACATCGATCACGAACGCGTCGATGAAAGGAAGCAGCCTTATTCCTCCCTCCGTCTCGATCTCAAGGACGTCGTGCGCGGGATTGTCTATCACGCTCTTTACGCTGCCGAGAGCCGAGCCGTCCGCTCCCGGGGAAAACACCTTGAGCCCCACGAGATCGGAAACCAGCCACGCGTCCTCGTCGTCCGGCCGCGATTCGCTGAGCAGCGCGTATACGCCCGCGCCGGTAAGAGACTCAGCCGTATCCCGGTCCTCTACCCCGCTTAACTTTATTATCGGTGTGCGTTTTTGCATCCTAAGCCATTCGATGCGATATTCTTTTTCGCCCGAAGCGCCTGAAAGAAAAAGGGAGGACAGGCGCCTTAGGGCCTCTTCGTCGCCGGAATCATGGAACAGCCGCACCTCCCCGCACATCCCCTGCGCGGCTGTTATTTTCCCTATAGGAATTTTTTCCTCACTGCACAATTTCGACGCCGATGCTCTTGTTTTCCTTCGCCCCCGCGGCCTTGACCACGACCCTTATCGCTTTCGCGATGCGTCCTTGTTTTCCGATGACTTTGCCCATGTCGCCGGCCGCGACTTTCAGCTCGAGTATTATTTCTCCGTCTTTTTCAATCGTCGTTACACTGACTTCGTCAGGGCTGTCGACGAGCGCGAGCACGATCGATTTTAAGAGTTCTTCCATATGCGTAGCTCCTTTGTATATAATGCGTCTTTTGACGCTACTCGATTACGCCTGCCTTTTTAAGCAGTGTTTTGACGGTCTCGGTCGGCTGCGCGCCTTTTGAGATCCACTGTTTTGCCTTCTCTCCGTCGACCTTTATCTCGGACGGTTCCTTAAGCGGGTCGTACGTGCCGAGTTCCTCGATAAACCTTCCGTCTCTGGGGCTGCGCGAATCCGCGACTATAATCCTGTAAAAAGGTTTTTTCTTCGCCCCCATTCTTCTCAGCCTGATCTTTACTGCCATTGTTTCCTCCTTTATTACTGCATGAAGCCGCCCGGAAGTCTCATTTTGCTTCCCGGCTTCATAAACGATTTCATCATCTTGCGCGCTTCATCGTAACGCTTTATGAGGCTGTTGACCTGTGAAACCGGCTGCCCCGAACCCGCCGCGATGCGCTTTCGCCTGCTCGCGTTCAGTATCGACGGATCTTTGCGCTCCTGCTTGGTCATCGACCGCATTACGGCCTCCATCTTTACGAATTCAACTTCGCCTTCCGCCATCTGCCCTTCGGTGATCTTTCCGGCCCCCATACCCGGTATCATGCCGACGAGCGAGGCAAGCCCGCCCATCTTCTTTATTTGCGCCATCTGATCGAGAAAGTCCTCGAGCGTGAACTCCATCTTCCGCAGCTTGCGTTCGAGCTCGGCCGCCTGTTCTTCCTCATAGTCATCCTCGAGCTTTTCGATAAGCGTCATCACATCGCCCATGCCGAGTATGCGCGACGCCATCCTCTCGGGATGGAACGGCTCGAGCGCGTCGAGTTTCTCCCCGACGCCGATAAACTTTATGGGCTTGCCTGTTACGCTCTTCGTGGAAAGCGCCGCGCCGCCGCGTGAATCGCCGTCAAGTTTTGTCATAATAATGCCGTCGACGCCAAGTGACTCGTTGAACCCTTCGGCACTCGCGACCGCGTCCTGACCCATAAGGGAATCCACGACTAGCAATATCTCGTGCGGCCGTATTGCCTTTTTAATATCGCGCAGCTCTTCCATTAAAGCGTCGTCGATCTGCAGCCTGCCGGCCGTGTCGATTATCAGCACGTTTTTACCGAGCCTCCGCGCTTCTTTCACGGCCGCCTCGGCGATCTTTACGGGGTCTTTGCTTGCGCGGTCCGTATAGACCGGTACCTGCGCGCCTTCGCCGACGATTTCGAGCTGGTCGATAGCCGCCGGCCTGTATACGTCGCACGCGCAAAGCATCGGCTCTTTCCCGTTCTTTGTAAGATAAATGGCGAGCTTGCCGCACGTCGTCGTCTTGCCTGTGCCTTGAAGCCCCGCCATCATGAGAATGGTGAAGCCGCTCGGGCTGAACGTCAGCTTGCTGTTCGTGCCTCCCATAAGGGACGCGAGCTCGTCCGCCACGATCTTTACGACCTGCTGCCCCGGATTGAGGCCTGCGTGTATTTCCGTCCCGAGCGCTTTTTCGCGCACACGGGCCACGAAATCCTTTACCACCTTGAAGTTGACGTCGGCCTCGAGCAGGGCGAGCCTTATCTCGCGCATCGCGTCGTCGATATCGCGCTCCGAAAGTACGCCCTTGCCTTTTAGCTTCTTGAATACTCCCTGAAGTTTTTCTGAAAGTCCTTCAAACGCCACTATGTATCAAGCTCCTTGACCAGCTTTTTTATCCTCCTTAGTGTCTTTATGGTGTCCGGATCCAAAGATACGGCGCGCCATTCGTCTTTTAATATCGCGTCGATCTTCTTCTCTATCTCGCCGGCGGCCTTTTCGTACCCTTTGTGCCTCGCGATAAGCCCGAGTTTCTCCTCGTATGCCGCGAGTTCCGCGCCCGCCTTGTTTACCGCGATATGGACGGCTTGCCGGCTCACGCCGAGATTCGCCCCTATTTCCGACAGCGAAAGGTTTTCTTCGTTGTACAGCTCAAAGACCTCGCGCTGCCGCTCTGAGAGAAGCGGCCCGTAAAAGTCATACAGTATCGAATACTCTTCATTTGTCTTTTTCATAATCCACCTCGCTGTCAACATGCGATATTGACAGACATATTATCGCACGCGAATACCCGCGTTGTCAATATAAAGGGCGCGGAAAACCCTAAGACATATAAAGGGCGCGAAAAACTTTTAAACGCGCGTGTGGCATATTCCGTGCCACAATTTGTCAATGACAAATCTTAAAATCTATTGAAAAGGAAGGCGTATTTTTATTAGAATTTCTTTAAGAGGCATTACTTACATAAAGTCAGTTCGCTGACAAGAAAGGGACACCGGCCAGAAGATGAACAAATCCGGAATAAAAAGACTTTTGTCAATTATTATAGTGATCGTATTGCTCGCGTTCATTCCCGCGGGCTGCGGAGGCGGGGGAGAAGGCCCGGGCGGCAGCGGCCTTGAAGGCGGCGCGAACTCCGTCCCGATAGACGTCAACGGCGTGCTTTCGCAAGCGGAATTCGAGATCCCGGCGGCGCCGGCCGAGTACATCCTGGCCCAGAACGTAGGGGCGGCGGCCGTGCAGCAATATGTCTACGCAAGGCTGAAACTGGAACAGCTTTTATCTCAGGAAACGGTAGAGATGTTCAGCGTAGTCCTCGATGAAACCGTTGTGGCGTTTGAGTTTGCCGACGAGTTTGCGGGAAAAGCGGCGAAAATGGCGGAATACGCCGAGCTGGCGCTGGACGGCGAGGCTCAGGCCGTGCCCGCAAGCATGATAGTGCGGGGCAAGACGAGCAACCCCTTTATCCAGGAAGCATACGCCGCAGACAGCCCGCAGGACGCGAAGAAATGGGCGGAGGAGCTTTCAAAGAAGTTTGACGCGGCGCAGGGAAACCAAAAAATAAGGGTTCTGTCGGAACAATTGGGCGTGGACGCAAAGGAAGCGTATAAGCAGCTGCTGGCTGCTCAGGAGATCATCAAGAAGGGCGCGGACGCGGACGCCGCTTTCTTTGACACAGCCATGAAAGCCGCGATGGTCACGAAAAGCACCTGCAAGGTCGGGATGGTCGTCACAAGCGCTATCGCCACGGGCGGCTTATCACTTTCCGTATCCTCGGTCGCCGTGGCGGCAGAGACCTCCGTACTGCTTATCAACGGGATAGACGCTATAGTAGACGTGGCGCAGACGGCGTCCACGATCACGCTCGGAGAGGATCACGCTATTACAAAGAAACTCGACCAGACGGCGGAAAATATCGCGCCGATCGTGGCTGTCACAGGGCTCTTGACCTGCAATTTCAAAGCGGCAGCGAATATAGGAAAGCTCACCACCATTAAGGATAAGGCGGAGGCGGTCGGGGCTATTCAGTATTTCGCTGAAACGGGCGTAGGGCTGTCGCAAGGACAGTTCATGGGATTTGACCTGTCAAATCTTCATAAAGGAGAGCTGCCAAAAGCTGTAGTGACGCAGATAGAAACGCCGGTGGAAGCCGGCCAGGTCGACGTCCCCGCGCTGAACGAGGCGCTTAACGGGGCAGGCCTGCCTCCTGTACCTGCCGCGGATCCCGACCCGATACCGATGGACGACTTCATTTTTGATTTCAGAGATGAATTTCCGCACGACCCCGTCGGGGTATCGGAGCAGATAGCCGAGGCGCTTCAGGAACTCGAGAAAATGCTTATAGAACTCGGCAAACTCGAGGCGCTTATTGATATCGAGGGCGCCTACACCGGAACTACGGACGTAGCGTTGGTTTTTGCAGGAACCGAACAAAGGGATACCTTCTCGGCAAGCGTAGTTATAGGCGAGGTCGATATCGAAGGAGGAAGCGCGCCTATCGAGATATCGATCGGCGGCACGACATGGAATACTACCGCCTCGATAGAAATGCTCGACGACAATACAGTGAGACTTACCGGAAACAATATTATACAGGGCGATAGTAT
>Ga0123353_10009698_pt1 | contig 13335 bp, 17 predicted proteins | sample TergutLab28metaG_3_FD_92763 | JGI IMG/M metagenome (GOLD analysis project Ga0123353, IMG submission 92763) | Labiotermes labralis P3 segment gut microbial communities from Petit-Saut dam, French Guiana - Lab288 P3 | ecosystem: Host-associated > Arthropoda: Insects > Digestive system > Gut ... | reverse complement strand
TGAGCACACCGTCGGGCAGGCCTGCCTCTTTGTAGAGCGCGGCCATGCGCAGGGCCGTGCGGGGCGTGGGGCTGGCGGCCTTAAGCACCATGGTGTTCCCGCAGGCGATGCAGATGGGCGCCATCCACCCCATGGGGATCATCGCCGGGAAGTTGAACGGCGCGATGCCCGCGAACACCCCGAGGGGCTCCCGGTAGAGCACGCTGTCGTAGCCCCGTGAAGTCTCCATGAGGCTTTCGCCCATCATCAGATTTGGCGCGGCGATGGCCTGCTCGGTACCCTCCTTTGCTTTGAGCACATCACCGAGAGCCTCGTCCCAGACCTTTCCATTCTCTTCAGCCACTAAGTAGGTGAGCTCATCCATGTGCTTGTCGATCAAATCGCGCAGCTTATACAACACCTGCACGCGTTTCATCACAGGCGTATCCCTCCACGCGGGAAAGGCCGCATTGGCAGCCGCAATCGCCCCGGCGACCTCGTCTTTGGTGCAGCAGGGCACTTTGGCGATAACCTCGCCCGTGCTGGGGTTGTAGGCGTCGTTGTAAATCTCTGTTTCGGATTGTACGTATTCCCCGTTGATGAAGGGCTTCAAAAATTCAGGCATGGCTGTGTTCCTTTCGTATCGTTACTGACACAATTGTAACACAGCCATGCCTGAAATGCAAGGGGTTTATGCTTCTTGTAGGCGTTTATATGGCGGGCGGCAAGAATGCCGCCCCTACAGGTTGTGCGAATATGCGGGCGGTTTTCTGCGGGGGATCAGACGCAACCACAAGCACCCCCACCGTTAACAGCACAGACGCAAGAAAAATCAGCGCAACGGCAATGACCAGCGGCCAGTTCTTTTTCATGTGATTCACCTCCTCTTGATTCTACCACATTTTCAAAAAACGTCAACTCATATGAGGCGACTTTTTTAGTTCAAATGGGCTAGACTCATATGGGAGGGATGGCATGAACATTACAACCGCAGTGAGGATACGCATTCTTGCGTTGTGCCTGCAAAAAAACATAACAATCAATAAGCTGGGAACTATTTGTGGCATCACACAATCGACTCTGAAGAATATGACCTCCGGTCGCAATGGTATCACGTTGATAACATTGAAAAAAATATGCGACGGCTTGGAGATGTCACTTGTAGAGTTTTTCAGCGACGAACTGTTCTACGCTTTGGAGCAGGAGATCGTATAACTGAAGGCATACTAACAACAAACCAGCCCGCCATCATCGCGATGGCGGGCTGGTGGTTTTAGTTCCACATTCTTATACAGTTCTCGCCCAAATCTCCTTCGCACTGCGCAGACCGCTCTCAATCAGCGCACCCAGGGTGTCCGCGTCGAAGTACGCGCGCCACTGCCCGGGGATCAACCGCAGCAGTTGCGTGAACACGGCAGACTTCTTGATCTCCCCCTGCCCGGGGCCATATTCGTTTTCCGCCTGCGTCACCAGGCCGTAGACCGAGCCGTTCAGCAGCGCTTCTAATGTTTCGCAGGCGCTGTCCCAGCGGGCCAGCTCCTCCTCCCGGGCGCCTATGCGCTCGCGGTGCAGGCGCAGCAGTGTGAACAGCACGCCCGCAACAAACAGCAGGAACGCGGCGGCATTCATAGCCAGGTTTACCCATTGTGTAATTTCGGTTTTCATAGTGTGCTCCCTTCAATTCATATTTTTTGTCCGCACGTTGGGCAGGTCTTGAGAGATTTCTCCTCCTCCAACCAGTCCAATCTGCCCCAGGTGTCCCAGGCCCGCTCCTTGAGCCTCGTCTCCACCACGCCGTGGCTGTAGCCCCGCGCCTCCATCACGCGCCCGCCGCCTATATATACCCCCACATGCGTGCCGCCGATGAACACCAGCAATCCCGGCTCCTCCGGTATCGACGCGATCTTTCCCTTCACGGCACAGCAAGATTTCAGCATCGCAGCGCTCTTATCGTACTGCGCCAGGTATTTCGGCTTGGATGTGGGCGTCTCCATCATCCAATAGCTCTTCACCAGGCCCGCGCAGTCAAACACCCGCGCGCCCGGCTTGCCCACCTGATGCTTCTTCGCGTAGTCAACGCGCTCGGACGTGTAATATTTCGGGTACTGCCTGCGCTTTTGCTCCAGCAGGTCGAGGGTGGGCGCCTGCCCGAACGTGCCGTACCAGTAGATCTGCCCCAACTGCGCCTTCACGTGGACTACAAGGCCCTCAGGGATTTTCGCGCTCATTCCGCAGCCTCCCATCCCTCCATGGCGTTGAGCCACGACCGCTCCAGGAGCGCCCGAATGGTTGCGTATACTTCGTTGTCGCCGGTGATAAAAATGCGCAGCGTTTCGGCGTTGCCATCCCAATTGGACTCAAACCCGTGTTCGATGTTGAGCATGGCCCACATCAGAAACTCCGTGGGGTCCGAGGAAAGGCTAAGGTCCAGGCCGGGATAGTGGATTTTTATGCCAGTGTACAGGTCGGACTGCGATATGTTGATTTCGATGGAAATGCGTTCGTCGTCCTCCTCGTCGCGCCGCGTTTCCAGCAGCAGCCTGTACCAGCCGTAAGGGCTTGAGGGACTGGAAAAATCAATCACAATCTCGCTGCCGGATATGGTACCGTCGTCATAGGGATTGATCGCGTACGTGTAATCCACACCCTCATCCAGTATCCGGTGCACCACAACGCCGGACGGTAGGGCGGCTGAGCCGGATTCGCCGGGCAGGCCCTGGGGACCCGCGGGGCCGGTGGCTCCGGCATCGCCCTTGGGACCTTGCGGCCCGGTGCTGCCTGTGTCACCCTTTGGTCCCTGCGGGCCTGCGAGTCCCTCGAACGCAACGCCGCCCCCATACGCGGGAAACCCGTTTTTCCCATAGATATACAGCAGCCCGTCCTCGTGCACGAAGTACGCGTCGCCCTGTGCCGCGACCGAGGGCAAATCCGTATACAGTGCCACGCCGTCCCGGTAGATGATGCCGATGCCGGGTGCCCCGGTATCGCCCTGATCGCCCTTCGGCCCCGCCGCTCCGGCATCGCCCGTATCGCCTTTTTCGCCCTTTGGGCCTTGAAGGCCCGTCGCACCCGCGCTGCCCTGCGGCCCCGGGTCGCCTTTGTCACCCTTGTCGCCCTTCTGGCCTTGGGGGCCTGTATTTCCAATGTCGCCTTTGGGGCCCTGCGGGCCGGGGTCGCCCTTGGGGCCGGGCATGAGGCTCAGCGCCAGTGCTTCCGCCGCCTTCTGCGCGGCAACCGAGGCAGCCTGTTCGGCGTTTCCGACGGCCTGTTCGGCCCGCAGGAGCGCCGGCTCGATGGCCTCCCGTACGCCCTGTATCTCCACCCGCAGCGTGCGCCGCATGCGGTTGAGACGGGCCATGAGCTTATCCATATGCCCAAGCGCCATGGCCGAAAGCGCGTCGCCCTCCCCGGCCACGGCATCCTCGAAGGCCATCGTGAAGGGCGGCGATTTCTCCAGGCGTGTACACAGCCCGTTTTCCTCGCGGCAGGCCTCCACCTGCGCCCGTAAGTAGCTGCACTGGGTCAGGCTCTGCGGCAGCTCGCAGAAGATTTCGCCGTTCTCCATCCATGCCAGGCCCGCGAACCCATCGTCCTCCCCGGCCGGGTAGACATTGCCCAACGGGATGCGTTTGCCCGCGCCCATCACGTCGAAGCACAGGTTGTAGTAGTCGAAGCCCTCCCGCAGGCGCTCCGGCAGGGTGATCTCCAGCCGGGCCGCGCGGTGCTCCCCCATGTAGATTCTTTCCGGGGTCACCAGCGCCGTGCCGTCGTCATGCAGTACAGCTTTGATGGCGCGCATGCGTCCCCCTCCCCCTGTCCGTTTCGCTGGATCTGTAGTAGTGCCGCAGCCACGCCGAGAGCTGCAGCAGGTCGGCGCGCTGCTGCCCGTGCAGCTCCATGAGCTTTTCCTGGCGCTGCGCCTCGGCGCTGTTCCCCCCGCTGATGGCAAAGCGTCTGCGTTCCTTGCATGCCGTGATCATTTTTTCCAGGTTATCCGCTTCCCTTGCGTATTGCTCTCCCAATGCTTTCAGGCTCGTCTCGTTCATTCTTCTCTCCCCTTTTTTGTGTCGTTTCAGTCCTGTGCCAGCTGTTCTAGCAGCGCTCTGTAGCGTATCACGTAGCGCAGCCCTCCCCTCAGTTTTTCTTCCGCGCGCTTCTTGCAGCGCCCCACGGCGGAGTGGTGCAGCCCCAACTCCCGCGCCAGCTCGTTCTCGCTTTTGCCCTCCAGCAGCAGTGCGCGTAACACAGCCTGCTCCCGGCCGTCCAGTTCCCCCCGCCAGACCTCCCGCACCAGCGCGCGCATCGCGTCCCGGTCCTGCACCGTGTCCTGCTCTAGACAAGTCTCCTTCCAACGCGAAAAGCTTTCGCACTCCAACAACGCGCCCGCATCCAGCGAAACCGCCCGACCGCCTTGCGCGCCCTGCAACAACCACGACCCCAATCCAACTGCCGCACGGTTCACCCGCATCCCTCCGCACTTCATCGATTTAGCGCTTTATTTAATAGTCATACTATTATCTTAACATCCCGTTTTCATTTTGTCAACCCAAACATGCTAAAATTCGACACATTTTTCACTGTGGATATCCGGCTCTCTAACGTGATACTTTGTCACTTGATTTCTTTATGAGTACGGCTCATAATAGAAGCAACCAATCCTCGAAAAGAGGAGTAATTTATAGACTTCCACTCATAAAAAGGAGCGATACAATGTCCGTGATATTAAAGCAACTGCGCAAGCAGAGGGGCCTCACCCAGGCGCAGTTGGCCCACGAGCTGCACGTCCACCAGACCGCCGTGAGCCAGTGGGAGTGCGGCCGCACGTATCCAGACCGTGAGACGATCATCAGACTTGCGGCGTTTTACCGCGTGAGCGCGGACCTCCTGTTGGGGGTCCCTCACCATCCCCGCTAAAAGCGCTGTTTTGGCGCACTTTTCTGCGCAAGAGTGAATAGTTTTCGATATTTCTAGTTTCGGGCGGCAAGCATGCCGCCCCTACAGGCTGCGCAAGCTGCGGTGCCGCAGTTTTGCCGGAACTGTAGGGGCGTCATTTTTGTTGCCCGTGTATCAACCATGCCGCCGCGCTTGCGGCAAAAACAGTTCCCCTTTCCCCCGGCGCGGCATATGATGGGAACAGGCGGGGCAGGCTTTTGGACCTGCCCGCCGTGGCAGCGATGATTCGGCAAAACAATTCGCGGCTTCAGCGGCGCAAGGTGATGGCTTTACGCTTGACAAGAGGCGTTTCTGCTGTCCGGGGAATAGCCCTGCGCACGGCGCCGGCACGGCGCCGACGGCCGCTTGCGATAATAGCGCGGTCGGCATTATACCGCCCCTCACCACGAATCATCACGAAAAATGCCACGCGATAACCATATGCCAGAGTTTTCGCTTGCATTTTTCTATGATTCTGTGCTTCGGTTCGGCATAATGCCGCCGCCAACGAATCATCCCGCCAGGGGGTCAACATAGCAGGCGCCGCAACCGGCCCCGCGGCGGCGGCGCCGTCCTTTCAGACCTCCGGCCATTCCCAAAACTGATGCATTTGCAATGGAGGAAGCCCTATGTTCAACCTGTTATGCGGCCTGTTTTCCGGCGGCAGCAACCAGTGCGCCGCCAACGTGTGTTTCCAGGCCATCGACCCCAACGACTGTCCCATCTGCGGCGCGGTGTATCGCCTGGAGTGCGGCTGCGGGAAGTTTATCCGCGCAATCACCGGCAAGAACGGCTGCGTTACATTCCACGGAATCTGTCCCGGCACCTACACCCTCTTCCAGGATCTCGCGCCCTACGGCTATTTGCCGGACAACGCGCCCGGCGGCCACACCGTGACTGTATCCAGGAATTGCTGCGTGAAGATCGACGGCCTGCCCATGCGCTGTTTCCAGTCCATCAACCAGAGGGACACCACGCCGAACGCACAGTCAGTCCAGCCCGGCGTGAGCCCCATCACCCCCGCCACCGACACCATCGAGGGCACCGGCGTGGCCGGCTGCAAGATCAAGGTGGAGTTCCCCGGCCCGGACAACTGCTTCTGTTGCACCTGCGTGCGCCGCAACGGCACCTGGAGCATGGACGTCCCGGCCAGCGAGACCCTGCTTGTGGGAGAGTTTGTCGCCGTGACGCAGTGCTGCCCGTGCCTGCTGCCCAGCGACCCGCTGAACGTGCCCGTCACGCCGTTCACGTAATGCGCTTGGCCATCCCCCGCGCTGCGCAAAAAAACAGACCGGGCGGGCCATGATGCGTGGCCTGCCCGGGTGGTGTTTGTTTATCTCATAGCATGTGCACGGCGGGGCAATGCCTCGCCCTAAGAGGATTCCGCCCATGGCGGGCGGAGCTGGAACACATGTGCGATTTCGCCATTGGCAAAATTTTTGTAGGGCGCGCCATTGGCCCGCCGCTGTCAAGCCCGAAAAGTCAATCCCTACACCAGTTCCTGTTCCAGCTCGTTGAACTCCTTCGTGTCGAAAAATTCCGCCAGCGTGATCTCGAAGCCATCGCAGAGCTTCTTCAGGGTTGATAGCCTGGGGTTTTTGCTTTTGCCATTTAGGATACTCTGAGTAGTGGATTGCGGCACACCGGCGATATAGCTCAGGCCGTTAGTCGTGATGTTACGCTCCCCACACAACTGCAAGATTCTTTTTGCAATAGATTCACAAACTTTCATCCGGAAATCACCTCCGGATTTAATGATACACCATCACTTCAGGAGATGTTAGTGATATGTCACTGTTTTATATGTTTTTTTCTTCGTCTCCGAAATCTTGTCTGAGGCAAATAGCCTCAATTCCTAAAACTCGTCACCGGCGGCGGCACCCGCCCCCCGCGCCGTATAAACGCCTCGCACGACCACCCGTTCACCGGCATGACCGGCGCGCTGCCCAGCAGGCCGCCGAACTCCACCACGTTGCCCACTTTGCTTCCAGCCACCGGAATGATGCGCACGGCGGTGGTCTTGTGGTTGACCATGCCGATGGCCATCTCGTCGGCAATGATGCCGGCGATGGTCTCGGCGCTGGTATCGCCTGGCACGGCGACCATGTCCAGCCCCACGGAGCACACGCAGGTCATGGCCTCGAGCTTCTCCAACGTGAGCGCGCCGCATTGCACGGCTTCGATCATGCCGTGGTCCTCACTCACGGGGATGAATGCGCCGGAGAGGCCGCCGACATAGCTGGAGGCCATGATGCCGCCCTTCTTCACGTTGTCGTTGAGGATGGCCAGGGCCGCCGTGGTGCCGGGGGCGCCCGCACGTTCCAGGCCCATCTCCTCGAAGATTTCGGCGATGCTGTCGCCACGGCGGGGGTGGGGGCTAGGCTTAGGTCGATGATGCCAAAGGGCACGTCAAGGCGCCGGGCGGCCTCCTGGGCCACCAGCTGGCCCACCCGTGTGATCTTGAAGGCCGTACGCTTGATAGTATCGCACAGGGTTTCGAAGTCCGCCCCGCGCAGGTCCTCCAGGGCGCGCTTCACCACGCCCGGACCGCTGACCCCCACGTTGATGACGAGATCTCTCTCGCCCGCCCCGTGGAAGGCCCCGGCCATGAAGGGGTTGTCCTCCACGGCGTTGCAGAAGACCACCAGCTTGGCGCAGGCCATGGAGCCCTGGTCTTTCGTCAGCTCGGCGGCTTCTTTTATGACCCGGCCCATGCGCGCCACGGCGTTCATGTTGATGCCCGCCCGGGAGGAGCCAAGGTTCACGCTGGAGCATACGCGCTCCGTTTCGGCAAGAGCGTATGGGATGGCGTGCTGCAAAGCCCTGTCGCTCTCGGTTGAGCCCTTCTGCACCAGGGCGCTGAAGCCCCCGATGAAGTTCACGCCAACTTCGCTGGCGGCTCTATCGAGGGTTTTCGCGATTTTGACGAAACCCTCTGTACCTATATGAAGACCCGCAGCGGCCTGGGCCACCGGCGTGACTGATATTCTCTTGTTGACGATGGGCACGCCGTATTCCAGGGCGATCTCGTCGCCCACGCGCACGAGATGTTCCGCGCTGCGCGTGATTTTGTCATATGTTTTTTCGCAGAAACGGGGCAGGGTTTCGGCGGCGCAGTCCAGCAAGCTCACGCCCATGGTGATGGTGCGCACGTCGAGGTTCGCCTCGGTGATCATGCGGTTGGTCTCCTGAATTTCGCGGCGGGTTATCATGGGGGGCCTCCTGTTGGGGGTTGATTTTTCTCCTGCGATGGTGTATAATAGGGGGGAGGTGATTGAAATGGAAGAAAAGATCTTTTCTGCAGCAGAGCTTGTTCCCGGCGCTTTGGAAGGCGTTTTTGGCAAAATGGAGGAACTGCGTATTTTACAGCTATTGGAAGAATCCGAACGGGAGGCTGAAAAAGGTATATGGCTAACCCATGAGGAGGTGTTTTCTTCACTGCGCAAAAAGCTGGCAGATTTGCAAGCAAAGGGCTTTGACGAGGAAAGTGAGTACCTTGAGGTGAGAGCCAATGCCGTATAAGTTGAAGTATTTACCGAGCTTCATCAATGATTACTGGCAAACACTGCACTACATTTCATATACGCTCTATGCGCCTCAAGCTGCATGGAGGCTGTTAAATCATACAGACATCGCGATAGCCAGATTAACTGACAATCCCCGTCTGGGTAAGGTATACATAACTCTTGACGGCAGGGAAACACCCTATAGGCGGCTTATCATAAGAAATCACATCGTATTATACCGGATTGACGAAGATGCGCAGCAAGTGAACATACACAGAATTGTATATGGCAGACGTGATTTAGACCGCATCGTGGGTGAACTGCCTCGCGGCTAGACATCATATCCTATGCATACTCTCAAAAATATCTTCGCGCTGGAGCTTGATCTCCAGCTCCATGCCCTCGCCAACCTCCCGCAGGCCCTGCGCGATCTGCGTGAAATCCGCACCGGTGGGCATGTCCACAATCATGAGCATGCTGAAGAAGCCCTGCACGATGGTCTGCGAGATGTCGAGGATATTCACTTTCCTCTCGGACAAAAACGCGCACACCGCCGCGATGATGCCGACTTTATCTTTGCCCAGAACTGTAATGATGCCTTTCATATGCTCCTCCTACTGTTTCTTCAAAACCAGCATCATGACCTGATGCGGAACGGTGAACTCCTCGGGCAGCGTCTCCAGATAGGCCCTGTGCTCCGCCTCGAAGGCGGCTATTTTTTCGCCCGGCAGGCTGGACGCCCCTATCCCCCGGCATGCGATGATGCGCCCGTGCCAGGATTCCCTGGTGAAAGGGATTTCCTCGTCGAAAAACACGCAATCTTCTCTTTCGAACAGTGGTTTCGCCCATTTTACCCAGGGTTTGATGCGCTGCTTACGGAAGCCGCCGCCTGTCCACTTGGGGTTGTATTTGAGCACAAGCCGCTCGCTGTCGCGGGCGATTTTGCTCTGGCGCGGCAGCCATATCATGCTCATGATAGCGAATTTGCCGCTAGGCTTGAGAACACCGTGGATTTTGGGCATTGCCCTGGCACGGTCAAAGTAGTGGAAGCACTGGCAGGCCATCGCGGCGTCAAAGGTGGCTGGCGGAAAGTCGATGTCCTCCGCCGCGGACAAAACGTACTCGATGTCCATACCCTGAGAAAGCTCACGCGCCATGGCGATCTGCTCGGGGGAAATGTCCGCGCCGGTGAAGCGCGCGCCATTGCCCTGCATGGCCCGGGGCAACACGCCGGTGCCCGTGCCCAGATCAAGAATATACTGCCCAGGTAGGCCGATGCCCAGTGCGCGTAGCCTTTCGTAGAAGGCGGGCGGGTAGATGTCCCTGAACTTCGCGTAGTCCTGCGAAGCGCGGCCCCAATCGAAAGGGGCGTTGTGGTCGATAGATTGCATATTTTGCATGGGATGGCCTCCTTAACATGTCACCGGGTACTGATCAGTATAGCGACATACTATACATAAAATATATTTTCATACTCGCAGAGAAATTATATTTGTTGGAGTAGAAATAATTCACTCCATCAAAGGGGGATGCGGAAAGACTGCATTCTCACTTGTCTTTTTGAACCACACTATATAGGGTTAATAAAGCTTTTGCATACAATATATAGCTTCTCTCATTTGACTCTGGAATAGCGCTATTGACATCGAGGGAATTACATACTATAAATAGCAGAAGCAATCCCGCACAGGGATTCTTTTTTTATTCCCGGGGATACTATAGCTTAGAACAAGAAAACAATCAGATAAAGTCACTTCATGTCGCATATACATATATTGAAAGTAATTGAAAGCACAAGCTCTTAGAGCCCAAGAAAGGGGAATAAACATAATGGAGATCAACTTTTCTCTCTCGCCGCAGGTCGCTATCGCGCTGGCGGTAATCGCGCTCGTGTTTTTCGCGATGTGGAAGGGTGTCTACCCAATAATCAAAAACCGACGTATTCGGGAGCGCTCTCGCGGAAAAACGAATCTAAAGGAAGAATCAGTAACCGTTTTGGAATGGGAAATACCCATGACCAAGGTGGGGGCCAAAGCCGAAAAAGAAGGTAACGATTAGATGTTGATATATCGCTTCAGTTTCAATATTGTACTCCATGCTCAGATAGATGTCAAGGATTTTCGCCCACTACCAAATAGCAGCGCTCCTCTGGCGAACAATTTTTTTCTTGAACTGACGTGGTTGGTATTATCCATCATACGTCTCGTCGACAAAAAGGTATGAGCTAGTCACCTGCCCACAGCACTTTGCCCAAAATCCCCCCTTCCCCCTCACAAAACTTTTTCGAAACTTTCTGTGAATTCTCCCCGGCCCATCTTGCCTTGCCGTAATATATCTGGTATAATAGAAATGTTGACAAGAAATTCAAATCGAGGAGGACAAACCCCTATGGCTCACAAGTATGTTTATCTCTTTTCCGAAGGCAACGGCTCCATGAAGGAGCTGCTGGGCGGCAAGGGCGCCAACCTGGCCGAGATGACGCGCCTTGGCATGCCCGTGCCCCAGGGCTTTACGGTATCCACCGAGGCCTGCACGCGCTACTACGACGACGGCAAGGTCATTGCCGAAGACATCCTGGCGCAAATCTACCAAAACCTTGCCGAGCTGGAAGCCATCGAGGGCAAGAAGTTCGGCGATGCCGCGAACCCCCTGCTGGTGTCCGTGCGCTCCGGCGCGCGCGCTTCCATGCCCGGCATGATGGACACCATCCTCAACCTCGGCCTAAACGACGAGGTAGTTGCCGGCATGATCGCCGGGAACCCCGACCCCGCCTTCGAGCGTTTTGTTTATGATAGCTTCAGGCGCTTCATACAAATGTTCGGCGACGTGGTGATGGATGTCTCCAAGAAAGATTTCGAGGAGATCATCGACGAGCTCAAGGAAGAAAAGGGCGTGGAGGACGACCTTCATCTGGACGTCAACGACATGAAGGAGCTCGTGGCGCGCTTCAAGGCCTATTACAAAAAGCAGAAGGGCAGCGACTTCCCCGCCGACCCGAAGGAGCAGCTCATCGAGGCCATCAAGGCCGTGTTCCGCTCCTGGAACAACGAGCGTGCCAACATCTATCGCCGCATGAACGACATCCCCTACAGCTGGGGCACCGCCGTGAACGTGCAGACCATGGTCTACGGAAACCTCAACGACATCAGCGGCACCGGCGTGGCCTTCAGCCGCGACCCCGCCACAGGCGAAAACGTGCTCTACGGCGAGTACCTCATCAACGCCCAGGGCGAGGACGTTGTGGCCGGCATCCGCACGCCCAACCCAATCAGCCAGCTTGAGAGGGAAATGCCGGAGGTCTACGCCCAGTTCGTGGCCACCGTGAACAAGCTCGAGCAGCACTACAAAGATATGCAGGACATGGAGTTCACCATAGAGAACAAGAAGCTCTACATGCTCCAGACCCGCAACGGCAAGCGCACCGCTGCCGCCGCGCTGAAAATCGCGGTGGACCAGGTGGCCGAGGGCACGATCACCACGGACGAAGCAGTGCTGCGCGTGGACCCCCAGCAGCTGGATGCCCTGCTGCATCCCCAGTTCGACGCCAAGGCCCTGGCCGCCGCGAAACCCATCGGGCAGGGGCTTGCGGCCTCCCCCGGCGCCGCCTGCGGGCGCGCCGTGTTCAACGCAGCCGACGCCAAAGAGTGGTCCGACAAAGGCGAGCAGGTCATCCTTGTGCGCCTTGAAACCTCCCCCGACGACATCGAGGGCATGGCTGTCGCCAAAGGTATCCTCACCGTGCGCGGCGGCATGACCAGCCACGCGGCCGTTGTTGCCAGGGGCATGGGCACCTGCTGCGTCTCCGGCTGCGGCGAAATCGTGATCAAAGGCAAGAGCTTTACGCTGGGCGGCAACACCTACAACGAGGGGGACTACATCTCCCTCAACGGCTCCACCGGCAATATCTACGGCGAGGCGATCCCCACCGTGGAAGCTGAGATTTCCGGCGACTTCGGCACCTTCATGGCCTGGGCGGACGCCAAGCGCACCCTGAAGGTCCGCACCAATGCCGACAGCCCCCACGACACCGCCACGGCCGTTGGCTTCGGGGCCGAGGGCATAGGCCTTTGCCGCACCGAGCACATGTTCTTCGAGGGCGACAGGATCAAGTCTATGCGCAAGATGATTATGGCCAAGGACGAGGATGCCCGCCGCGCGGCCCTGGCCGAGCTGCTGCCCTACCAGCAGGCGGACTTCACCGGGATGTTCCAGGCCCTGGAGGGCCGCCCGATGACCGTGCGTTTCCTCGACCCGCCCCTGCACGAGTTCCTGCCCCAGGAGGAGAAGGACATCGTCGAGCTCGCAGCGGAGCTTGGCGTCACCCTTGACGAACTCAAGGCGAAGGTTGCATCCCTGCACGAGTTCAACCCCATGATGGGCCATCGGGGCTGCCGTTTGGCCGTGAGCTATCCTGAGATCGCCGAGATGCAGACCACCGCCGTGATCAACGCGGCCCTGGCTGTGAACGCGGCGCACCCAGAATGGAACACCGTGCCGGAGATCATGATCCCCCTTACCTGCGAGGTGAAGGAGCTCAAGTTCGTCAAGGACATCGTCGTCAAGACCGCCGACGCGCTGATTGCTGCCAGCGGCTCTGACCTGAAATACATGGTTGGCACCATGATCGAAATCCCCCGCGCGGCCCTGCTGGCCGACGAGATCGCCAAAGAAGCCGAGTTCTTCTCCTTCGGCACCAACGATCTGACCCAGATGACCTTCGGCTTCAGCCGCGACGACGCCGGGGCCTTCCTGGACGCCTACTATGACACGAAGATCTTTGAGAACGACCCCTTTGCCCGCCTGGATCAGAGTGGCGTGGGCCAGCTGGTCAAGATGGCGGCGGAGCGCGGCCAGTCCGTGCGCCCGGACATCAAGCTGGGCATCTGCGGCGAACACGGCGGCGATCCCTCCAGCGTGA
>Ga0123353_10009697_pt1 | contig 13336 bp, 8 predicted proteins | sample TergutLab28metaG_3_FD_92763 | JGI IMG/M metagenome (GOLD analysis project Ga0123353, IMG submission 92763) | Labiotermes labralis P3 segment gut microbial communities from Petit-Saut dam, French Guiana - Lab288 P3 | ecosystem: Host-associated > Arthropoda: Insects > Digestive system > Gut ... | reverse complement strand
TTGGAGCGGGTAAAAGACAAACTTTCCGACACGGTACAGCCTTTGTTTCGCAATAAAGATTCTATTCGCTCCCTCACTTTTCGATCTTGGTTGAATATTCCTGATTCTATTGCGAATTAGTATGAGTTATGATAATGCGCCGCTTGCGCTGCAAGCTAGGGTAAGTTTTACCGTTTCTGTTTGTACCGGTATCAGTAATACATAGCGTTTGACGGTAAAATCGCCAATCGCTTTATTTCCGCTCTTTGAGGCAACAGCAGAGGTCACTTTCCAATCATTGACGTAGATCACAGAAGAAACGCTTGACGCTGTGCAAGTGGCGCTGCTTCCGTCATAAGAGAAAGTGCCCGAGACCGTTACTGTCCATTGAATCACATTGTTAGAAGAATAAAAGCTAATGCTTTTGGAGCCGGATTTTGTTTGGGCGGCCTTGGTTGACGATTGCGAATCAGAAAGAACGGGGTCTTCTGAGATGGTTACTATTGCGTAAGAACCATCTTCAAAATACACGACTTCATGATCCCCAAGAATTTGCTCTTCACTTCCATTGCCGCTGGCCGAAACGCTTAGCGAAAGTGGGAGCACAATCAGTAAGAGAATAAATACCGTTGACATAACTCGTTTCATAGAAAATTTAACCTCCATCTATTTTTTCATGTACGGTTGTTTCACCGTAATAACCTGTGGACCTCGAATGCCCATCAATAAATGAAATGACCATATAAATAACAAGGCTCATTAGGGCTACAATTACCCCAATAATGAGAACCTTTTTCCACTTGGTCGCTTTCTTGATGGATTTTGGATCAACGCTGTCTAAAAATCCTCTTGCAATTTCATCCGGCTTCCCGAATTGATTGTAAACGGAACTTATATCATTGACATCATTGTTTTCAACAAATTCGGTGATGTCGTTTTTTAAGTCCGATAAAAACTTTTGCTTGATTGGTTCTTGGCAAAGAAGATGCTCGTCCACTTCTTTAATAAAGCTCTCTACTTTCTTTTCCGGCAAAGCCATGCTATCACTCCTCTCTATCCAATATTAGGTTGATCCCCGCTGATATATTATCGTATTCCTTTAAAACCTCCTCGTAATATATTTTTCCGTTGTCTTCAAGATGGTAATACCTGCGCTGCCGTCTCTTACCCACCGTTTCAAAATAATCGCTCAAATAGCCTGCGTCGACCAGCCGATAAAGGATAGGATAAAGCGATCCTTCTAACATCGTATAAAGCCCGGTGCTTTTTTGAGAAAAACGCTGGGTAATTTGGTAGCCGTATAAATCCTCTTCTTGCAGTAAATGCAGAATAAGGAGTTCAGCGGTCCCTCTCTTGAAGTTGTCTTGGTTTTGGCTCAAAAGGCAACTGCCTCCTTTGCGACAGCACAATAACCCGTTCCTGCATTTAATATAGCACAGATTATTTGCACTGTAAATACTATTTCTGTAAATATAATGTTGACAAGCCGGATTCCGTATGTTATCATGGAACCATAGTCGGCAAGTGTCTGAACAACAACGATAATGCGACAGTGGTTGCAGGGGTTTGCCCCGGCACGAAAAATATTCCGTAAGCGTTGTAAAAATAAGTGGTGGGAGGTTGTTGCATATAGGCTATAAAATTATAAGCTCTGTGGGTATGACTCTCTGTGGCAGATGTGCCACAACACCCCTTGTCTGGAATGGGCAAATTTTTTAAGGAGGAATTTAGTTATGCAAAAACGGAGCTGGAAAAAAGTCCTCGCAGTTGTACTCTCTATCGCTATACTGGCACCGGTTTTCTCGACGCTGGTATGGAATACAGGCGCGGAAGAATTGCCTGACGACATTGAGATTTCTGAAGCTCTCCCAGCTGAAATAATCGGGGAAGATCCGGCATTGCGCACAGAGGATTCGAAATCTTTTCGACTGGAAAACACCGGTTACATTTATTCCACATATAACACCCCAGTGCATCGCTGGATAGACGGCGCTTGGGAGGACATTAATAACAGCCTGAAGCTTTCTAACCAAGTTCTAAGTGCGTCAGGGAGGGCAACCTATGTGCCCCAGGCAGGCAGGAATCCCGTGAGCATCCCCCAAGATTTCGCGAATGGGCAAAAAATAACCCTGAGCAACAAGGGCTATACTGTCAGTTTCGGTGTGAGCGCGGAGAATGAAAGTGTGCGCCTGGATCGCCCGGCAAAGGTAACAGATGTTGACGATTTGCGTTCTAACAACTTGGACAAGGATTCTTCGATCTGGGAAGAGATCAAGGATACCGTAACGGGCTTGTTTGAAAAAGATGAACCGAAAACCGTAGAAGAAATCAACGCGGAAAAGATGCAGCTAAAAAATCTGACTTCCGCTGTGACGTATAAGAATGTTTTCCCGGATACGTACTTGGATTATATCGTGAGCCCTAAAGGGATCAAGGAAAACATTGTTGTTGAAAAATCACAGGAGTCCTATGGTTACCAATTTACATTTGACACTGCGGGTTTAATTCCTGCCGCGCGAGAAGACGGCTCCATCTGGCTGGTCGAACAAGACAAGCGGGATGAAGCTGTTTTCATTTTACAAGCACCGTATATGTACGACGCGAAGGGCGAATATAGCGACGCTGTGGAGATGAAACTGGAAGACGGCATCCTGACAATTACGGCGGACACGGAATGGATCAATGACGAAGACCGGACTCTGCCCGTTGTCATAGACCCTACCTTGAACTTGAGTTATAACACTTCCAACGTCATTGAAGACACTTATGTCTCCACTTTTTTCCCAAATGGAAACCCCAGCAGTAACATACTGATGAGCAATACAATATTAAATGTTGGACAGGGAATGCTTGAACTGAGCCGTACCTATCTCAAATTCAACCTGCCGGTACTGCCGGATTGCAGCATTATAACAAATGCCACTTTTCAAATGCAAAAAGATCCATTTCTCTGTTATTCCGGAGTAAAGATATATGCCTATGATTTGAAATATGATATTGCGCCAGACAAAATTCCGGACTGGAATCCAACCACAGTCACATGGAACAACCAGCCTGCCAATAAAGGCAAAAATGCTTGTATGTGGAATCCTTTCTATGATTTCCTGGACTACGATACCGGCATTAAATATGGTTCTACGTTTTATGAGTTTAATCTGACCAGGGCGTTCGCGAGTTGGTATACTGGCGGAAGAAATAACGGTATCCTGCTTACTTCGGAGGATGAAAATACTTGGGATCAGGTTGACCTGTTCTCCATTAGGCATGGGACCGCCTCTAATCGTCCGGTCTTGACATTGGAATATATCAATAATACCGGAATGGAATCCTACTGGACAAACGAACGTGTCGATCTGGGCCGCTCGGGTACAGCTTTTGTCAACCATTATAGCGGCGCGCTGACCTATATGCACAGTGACCTGAGCATGAGCGGTAACCGGATGCCGCTGAGCATCGGGCACGTATACAATTCCACAAAAGGAAATTCTAGCGGCACCTACGGAAGCATGAAGCTGGGTAATGGTTTTCGATTGAATATTCTGGAACAGATTATTTCGTCCAGTATATCAAATTTTCCATATAAACTGGTGGATGGCAACGGGACGGTGTATTACTTTAAATCGACCGGAGTCGCGAACCAATATGCGTATGAGTTCGACAGCAGCCTGAAGCTGAACAAAACTGTGAGTGGGTTTACGCTTAAGGACGAATTCGACAACCAGAAGGAATATAACACAAGCGGGTTTCTGACCTCTATTTCAGATACCAACGGCAACACGCAGGCTATTACCTGGTCTGGAAATAGAATCACACAGGTGAAGGATGCCGTGCTGCGTACCGCTACCTTTACGTACAGCGGCGACTACCTGGCGTCTATCACAGACCCGGCGGGGCGCGTGACAAACTTTACCTACTCCGGAAACAATCTAAGCCAAATCACGTACCCGGACGGCAAAACCACAAAATATACATATGATGGCAACGGCAATGTCACCAAAATCGAAACGGATGACAGTTCGACGCTAGAAGCCGCATATAAAACAATCAGCCAGGTTGGCGGCACCAAAATTTACCGTACCGAAATCCTTACGCGTTCTGGAAAGCTGGTATCCGGCTCGCGCCAGTTAGTGGACAAGATTACTTTTAACTACACAAACGTGCAGACTGTTGTAAAACACAATACAGGTTCAGGCGGTAGCGAGAATGTAGAGGAAAACACCTATGTCTTTGACAATACCGGCCGATCTGTCAATGTATGGGATAAACACGGGCGCGCGACCTTTGCGGAGTATCACGATTTCAACGCCGGCAACCTGAATAACAAACTCATATGGGATTCCACGCCGCAAACAGCGGTGGAGAATCTCGTTAAAAACAGCAACTTTGAAACAAATTCTACCAACTGGCCAAGCTGGTCGAATGACGGCACGCAGACGTCAGGCCGCAGTACCGACTATGCCTATACCGGCGACTACAGCCAGTGGGTACAGAGGAATACATCAGGCTACTCCAGTATCTATCAAGATGTGCCACCAGCAGCGTTCCAAATTGGAAAAACATATACTTTCTCGGCTTTTGTGAACCTGCCGGAAGCTGTGACAGGCGTAGGTGTAAAAGTAATCCTGCAAGCCTGGAACGGGGGCACCATATTGTTACAAAAAGAGAGTGAAGCGCTGAAAAATACCTTCGGTGAGTGGGAACGCCTGTGGGCCACACTGACAGTCCCGGCGAATACCACGGCTTTACGCTGTAATGTATATTTGGATAATGGAACAGGTAGATTCTACACGGACGGCTTGCAGCTGGAGTTGGGCGAAGCGGCCAACAGCCTGAATTTGCTGGAAAACGGCGGAATGCATTATACAGAACCTTCCGGGAAGCCCAGCGGCTGGAGCTGCAGCGGCAATATGGACGCAAGTGATAAAGTGTATAAGCATAATCCTGACGAATTTTATATGGGCATTTTTGGCTATCCGGATTTGCAGAAATCCATGAGCCAGACCGTGCAGGTCAACGCAAAGGCGGGAGAAACACTGAGCTTTGGCGGCGTCGCGGTGACTGCCGCGACCGGTCGGGACATTGATACCCGGTACTTCGATATAGAGATGACGCTCACCTATACGGATAATTCGACAAAAACGATCCCTGTGAGATTCTATCGTAGCGTACTGGGACGCCAGATGGTAGCGGATTCATTCACCCTGCTCAAGGACTGCAAGCAGGTCAAATACAATTTCCGCTATTTCAACCAGGGCAACTCAGCTTGTTTGGTGAGCGCCTTCCTGTACCTGGACAGCTTCGGTTCTAACTACAGTTATCTTCCTAGCGGGAAGCTGAAAACGACAGAAAGTGACACTGGTGAAAGCGTAAAATACACATATACCAACGATGGCTATGTGGATCAGGTAGTCTACAGCAAAAACGGGTCGGAGCTGGGAACTGAGGAATATACTTACGACAATAACGACAACCTCATCAGCCAGACTACCACAGATGGCGTTACAATAGAATATTCCTATGACTCACAGGGCAGTACGGGTACGACCTATGGGCTTCCCACGGGTATAAAAGTCACTGGGGCGAACGGCGAGTTTTCAGAGAGCAGTATGCATTACCTTGATGACGAATACAACTATCTGGATACGATTACGGACGCCCGCGGCGGCATAACAGCGTATACTTACAATAAGCAAAAGGGCCTATTAATGAGCGTGACCGACCCGGAGGGCAACACGGAAAGCTACACTTACGACGCGAACAACGACCGGCTGCTTAGCACCACCGGTAAGGCGGATAGTGTCACGCCCATTACCAACAACTATGCCTATCAGGACGGCGCGATCAGCGGCATCACCCGCAACGGAACTACTTATTCCTACGAGCGGGACAGCTTTAACCGCATTACAGCTTCGAAGGTGGGCAATCAGACGCTGGTCAGTAATACCTATGACAACCGAAACAGGCCGGCGCAGCAAACGTATGCCAACGGTGCGGTTCATACAGCGGTGTACGACAGTCGCGACCATCTTAGCGGCGAAAAATGGGATAACGTGCAGACAGCGGCGTATTCGTATAACGACAAAGACCAGCTGACGCGCATGGAGGATAAGCTCACAGGTGTAACTTATAAATATGACTACGCCTTATATGGGCTATTGAACAAAGTCCATGGCAGCGACGGCACCCTGACGGCATACGACTACGATACGACGGGGAAACTGAGCCGCTTGAACTTCCTGGACAATGGTGATAAAATACATATGACGCGGTACTATACCAATCAGGTAGGAAACCCGGAAGATGTCATTTTGGTGTCTCTGGGCAACACGGCGCTACATTATGAGTATGACGGGTTAAACCGCCTGACAGGAAAATCTATTGGGCCGTTGCTCAGCACCATCACATATTTGGAAGGAGGAGGACAGGGCAGCACCGCCAATCTTGTGGAAACCTACACCAATGAAGACGGCGACGGAAACCCACTGCAACAGTATACCTATACCTACGACGCAAACGGCAACATCATAGAAATCGCAGAGGCTGTATCGGGTATGACGGTCAGTTACATCTACGACGGCCTGAACCGCTTAATTAGTGAGACGTATGGCAGCAATTCGCCGGTGGAATACAACTACGATGCGGGCGGTAATCTGATTTCTGTGACGCAAGACAGCAGTACCCTTCACAGCTACACCTACGACGACCCCAACTGGCCGGATAAGCTCACTGCCGTTGACGGTATCTCCATCACCTATGATGCAATGGGCAATCCACTGGCCTGTGATGTCATCTTTGACTTTAGCTGGCAAAAAGGCCGCCAGCTCACGGACGTCAGCCTTTTTGGTACCCCAACCCTCAGTTACGAGTACGACGCTTCGGGCCGTCGCGTAAGTAAAACTTTCAACGGCATAACCACCGACTTCCTGTATTCGGGCGACCTGCTCATGCGTCAGACCGACGGCACAGATACCCTAGACTTCCAATACGACGTCAGCGGTAAAGCAGTTGGATTCAATTACAACGGGACGCCCTACTACTACCTGCGCAATTTGCAGGGCGACGTTGTGGCCATTACGGACGCTGACGGCAATCTGGAAGCTCAGTATGGCTATGACGCTTGGGGGAATACGCTTTACTGCTACGGTGGTGCAGTGGCCTACATCAATCCCATCCGCTACCGGGGCTACTATCTCGACGTTGAACTCAATGTCTATTTCCTGCAAACCCGCTTTTATATCCCGGAATGGGGCAGGTTCCTCAATGCGGACGGCACGTTCATTGCCGGTAGCGATGCCATCAACGGCAGCAACATGTACGCCTACTGCAATGACAATCCTGTGATGTATGTTGACCCTAGCGGCAGAGGGCCGATTCTGAGAACAACGGTAGCTTGGGTCGCATTCAACTTGATTGGGGGAAATATCTCACCAATCCGGGACTTAGTAGATAGAGTCACTGTAGCATATGTGCATTCGTCGTATAATCTTTTCCAAGAAGATTTTTGGCGCGGGGCGGCGGAGTTCGTATTTGGTGGCCTATCTAATGATTTTTCACATTTTTCAGGCAGTTGGCTTGGGCGGTTCATATTTGAACAGGTGGTACCTGGGATGGTGGAATCCGTCATGAGCTCTCTTGACCCCTACTTATCGCGCCGCAACGACAACTGGAGGATGAGAGACGCAAATTTATGGTTCTTTGGTTTTGGCCTTCAAAATTTCCTCTGGAACTATACCATGGAGGAAGGGGCAGCAATAGGGGCGTTTTTCTTGGAGTTTTTCCCTGAAGAATACAACGGCCATACGAATTACTACACCCGAGAAGGCCAGTACCAATGGCAGTCTAATGTCGGATACAATTACATCTATGACTTCTTCTTTAGTGTAGGCGGCCCCATAAAGAAGCTGGTTTATGACTTTGAGGCTAATGGTAAATTTTATGCCCTCTGGTGTTGGAAGGCGGATTACTGGAATCTTGGCGCGGGCGCTGAGATCGGGATTTATTGCCAGGAGGATCAAGGTAAAGCGGATCGAGGCTTCTATGATATCGACAAAGACAACCTAAAAGTCAAGCTCCATATGAAAATCAACTACCAGAACACCACCATATCCGATATCAAACAAACTAACTGGTGGGTCACCTCGTTTACACCGAAACACCAAAGGATTAAGATCGCTGACTTGGATGTTTGGCAGGCCGTTAGCTTCTATAGTGCTGCATATAATCCCGATCACTCGCGATATCTGGATGGAAATGGCGTTCCGTATATCGAGGACCCCAGCAAGCATGGATATCCAGACACGATAACGACTGGTAAGGCGGACTTGTTCACGTATTTCTATGGAGATTGGAATCAGGCTGCCACAAACAATCATGGTGATGGGAAATATTTAAGCTGGAGTCCCACTGCCGGACAGGGCTGGGAGTATCGTGATACTAATTATGCCCAGTATGAATTCTACATCAAGTTTTAAGTAATTTTCTCACCCCAACCCCTATCGACAGAAGATAGGGGTTGGGGATATGGGTTTATAGGTTCCACAAAAAGCCTAAATATATTTTAATTAGGAGATATATTATGTTTTCAAGAATTATAGCAGCAATTCTCGCTTTTTTCATCTGGTTATTCCCAAGTTTACAAAAACCACAACCGCTTAACGCGGAAACCGTTGCAAACAATCTGATGTGGGCGGTTGAAACAAAAGATATTAACCTGTTCGAAAAACAGTTATGTCTCAACATCAAACAAAACGTGGAAGACTTGCCGAGTAAAATCACTGGACTATTTGATGCCATTGATGGTGATTTAGTTGGCTTTACATGGCGTACAATGGGAGGATATTTTGAAAGGGACGGAAGCGGAAAGAGCATAAGTCAGAACATCTTGATTATTGATTTCACTACATCTGCGGGTAGCTATCGAATTATGGGGACGTTGGAATATCATAATAGTTTTAAACCAGAAGAAATGGGAATACGAGCGATAACACTATTTGACCCTCCAACAGCAACGACAGGTGTAGTGGATATAAGAGCAACTGAAGGCGTTGGTGACTGGCACAATTGATTGAACAACTACGTGTTTGCCGGTTGCCCCATTATGCCATCTGGGTTTGGAAAGCTGACTACTGGAATTTGGGCGCGGGAGCGGAAATTGGAATTTACTATCAGGAAAACCAAAGAAAAGCGGATCTGGGGTTCTACGACATAGACACAGACCTGAAGGTACATGCCGTTATAAATGTCGACTATTATCCCAATGGGCCCAGTGGTGCTGTTGTTCATTTAACACCCACGCCAGTAGATCAAGAAAACTGGTGGATCACTACATTCACGCCTCGCATTCAAAGACCTAATATTGATTATTTGTATGTTTGGCAGGCAGTTGACTTTGTAGATACCGCAAAGCATCCAAACTTGTTGGCAGCTTTTGATGCAAAATATAATGGTGATGAACCACCTGAGCTAAGTTGGAGCGGCGGAGGCTCAGGATGGGCGTACCTAAACAATGTCAACTATGATTTCTACATCAAATATTAGGGAGGAATAATGCTATGTTGAATAATATTATCATCGGCTTTATGGCCTTTCTGCTGACATTGTTTCCGAACTCTTTAGGCCTAAGAGCCTCATATCAATCCCGAACGTTTAACATGGATGCTTCCATAAGCACTGTAATGGATGCTGTGAAAGCTAGAGATGTCGCAACTATTGAAGCCTTGATGTGCAAGAACATTAAGCAAAATGTGCCGAATCTGTCAGGTGAAATCGGCGATTTGATTGATGCGATTGACAGCAAAATAATTAAATATCGCTGGGAAAGAGGATATACCTATCAAGAAAAGAAAGGAGACGGAAGACAAATAAGTCAGCAAAGTGTTTATGTTGACTTTGAAACCTCTGATGGCAATTATTTGCTAGTTGTACTGTGGGAAATTGTGTGTAATTTTGCGCCAGAGGAAACTGGGATTCGCAGAATAGTTCTTTATAGCGGCTCAACATATGATCCTGATAGGGTTAGGTTAGCTGAGATAGCAGCGGTAGTGGGTGATAACAGCTGGCATGACTGATTGAAACAGGGGGCAACTGCGCGTGTTTGCCAGTTGCCCCCTGTTTGCCACTTGGTGCGAGAAAATAAACCCGCCTATGAATTAAGGAGAATTGTTATGTCAAGAATTCTAATTGGCTTTTACGCCTTTCTATTAATGCTGTTTCCTAGCAGCAAACAATTGATAGCTCAATATCAATCGATAACATTTGACAGTATTAAAACTGCAAATGCTGTGGTAGATGCCATAGCAACCAGAGACATCGAAGCAATTAAGGCAATGATGTGTAAAAACATCAAAGATAATGTGCCGGATTTGCTGGGTGAAATTGGGAAACTATTTGATGCCATAGATGCCATAGGTGATGAGGCAGAAGTTACCTGGGAATGGTCAGGAGGTTATAGCGAAACCCGCGATGGCGGCAGGAAAATAGGTCAAAGTGGTTTGGATATTTATTTTAAGGACTCTGGTAGAAACTATGCTTTGTTCATATCATGGGAAATCATCAACAACTTTTCGCCGGATGAAAGGGGTATGCGAAGAATCAGTTTATTCGATATAGAACAAAAGGTCACCGTGTTTACCATAAGTGCAACTAATGGTGGAATCGGTTGGCACGATTAATTGAAACTGGGGACAACTGGGAGGTTGCTGGTAGCCTTTCACGTGTTCTAAAACCTCATGCAGACAATTCCGACTCTCCACAGACCCAAAAGAGCCAAAACACGGCTTAGGGATTTCACCGGGTTTTGGCTCTCAGGGCCGCAGAGCGAGGGATATCGACTGTTTGCGGATTGTCGGCCTGCGAAGGATGGCGACCCATTCAACTTAAGGACAGTCTACAAATAAAAAGTCAAATAGGGAGATGATTCCAAAGAGCTGAGCAAGCGCTTAATCTCGCAACACAAATCAAAATAATGAGAAGAAGGAGCATCAGTGTGAAAAAGAAAAGAAGTTTTAAAAAGATTCTGGCAGCGGTTCTTGCCCTCGCGCTTATTGTGGGGATTATTCCGCTGACCATCAGGGCCGTTAAGGAAACGGAAGAACCGCTTGGTGAAGAAATTTATTCAGCAGGCATGATATCGGCAGAAATCGTCGAGCTTAGGGATGAGTGTGTAAAGCATTTTCTTCTTGATAACGGCGCTCATATCGCCGTATCATACGCAAACCCTGTCCATTATGAAGAAAACGGACAGTGGAAAGATGTCGACAATCGCCTCATGCTTTCGAACAGTGTAAAAAGCGTTTCGGGTGAAGCCACCTATGTGCCCAGAGCGGGCACGATGCCGGCCAGCATTCCGCAGGACTTGGCAAATGGGCAAATGCTGACTATGGGCTATGCGGGCTATACGATTGGCATCGGTGTGAGCGCAAACAATCCGGCCGTCTACCTGGAAAGTGCCGCACAGGTGATGGCTGTGGAGGCGTTGACTTCAACCATATTGCAGAAAGAAGCGGCGAGGGAAAGAGAGAGCACAAGCAATAACGCCGAGAAATCCCAGGAAGAACTGATCGAAGAACATAACAAAGAGTTCACCACGCTGAAAAACCTGTCCTCCGCGGTTACCTACGAAAATGTGTTTCCAGACACAGATATTGAATATATATTATCGGTGAATTGCGTCAAAGAAAATTTAATTGTAAAAACCACACAGGGAAGTTACATCTACCGTTTTGACCTGGAGTTGGATGGGCTGATCCCTGTTCCGCAGGAGGACGGCTCCATTTGGCTGACCGAGCAGAACGACCCGGATAACGCGATATTCATTCTGCCAGCGGCTTTTATGTATGACGCAAATGGCGAATATAGCGACGCGGTGACCATGACCCTGGAAGACGGCATCCTGACCCTGGAAGCGGACGCAGCCTGGATAAATGACCCGCAGCGTACCCTACCCGTTGTAATTGACCCTACCATAACCTCGATAACCGATCCATCCGCGACTATACAAGATGCTTATGTTAAATCATTTCCCATTGTTAATGGTAATAATTATAGCACCGGAACTCGTTTGTATGCGGGACGGTCATTAGCCGGGGAAATCCACCGTACTTATATAAAGCTTGGTTTTCCGGCTTTACCGAGCGGGGGCGTTGTTACAAAGGCAACACTCGACTATCGTAAAGATATGTTTAATGTTGCGGACAACACTTTGAATATTTATGATTGCAATGATATAGGTACTTGGGAAATATCGCAAATTACATGGAATAATCAATCTATATCAAAGACCGCAAATGGCCACAATAACAATCCGAATTTACCGCTCTTGGATTTTGATTCCGGTGTAACATGGGGCTCTACAACATACAGCTTTAAGATTACGACGGCTGCGGAAAGATGGTATGAAAACGGCGACAATAACGGACTCTTAATTACGTCGGAAGACGAAACTGCGACGGGGAATGTTTACCTGATTTCTATCGGAGCCATCTTACCTTCCAACCGGCCGCTGTTGTCGATCCAATATAAGGTTGTCGGTACTATAACCGTCAACTACGATGATAGTGAGCGCACCAGTGGAGATGTTCCCGCGTCCCAAACTTTCTCGACACCCACACTGCCAGCGGGAGTTGAGTTAAGTGGCCCCGGGACGATGGAAAAAACAGATTATGTCCTCAGCTATTGGTTGCGTCAGGACGGCGCAAAATTTGCGCCTGGCGAGACTGTTCACGTTGGAACTGCAACGAACGATACTTGGACACTAGCTGCCGTATGGGCTCAGCCAACGGGTACGGTGGACATCAGCTACGATGTCGATGGGGGCAAAGCGCCGGGCGGGGGCGCCGGATACGTAGCCCCCCAAGCAGCTGGGACGCCCGGCTCTATTGCGCTGAGGCCGATAGGGGATATAACAAAGCCAGGTGGCTATCCGGGCGGTGAGCCTTTCAATTATACTTTCGCTGGCTGGCTGTGCCCGGACGGCGTTATCCGATTGGGTGGTTCGTTTATGTACTGGGACACAGTGACGGACGACCAAATCACGCTGGAAGCTATATGGTGGGATCCTATTGATGGATTGTTTAACCGGGTTGGCCCCGACGGCTTGATTGAATCCTTGCCCTCCGATGAGTACAGCCATCGGCTTGCACTCAACGTAAGTGATGCTACTGGTCCAAATAGATACGGCTTGAACTATGGGTTTGAAAATTATGGGCCGTTTTTGAATGCCGATCCGAATCCCGGGGAAGCCGCGTATAGAATCATGCACAAAAATAATATAGTAGGGCCAGCAGGTGACAGGAGCCTGATTGTGGTGTCCATTCGCGGGACGGATACAAATACTGGTGATTTATGGACCGATCTCGCC
>Ga0123353_10009696_pt1 | contig 13337 bp, 10 predicted proteins | sample TergutLab28metaG_3_FD_92763 | JGI IMG/M metagenome (GOLD analysis project Ga0123353, IMG submission 92763) | Labiotermes labralis P3 segment gut microbial communities from Petit-Saut dam, French Guiana - Lab288 P3 | ecosystem: Host-associated > Arthropoda: Insects > Digestive system > Gut ... | reverse complement strand
CAATGTTTCTACTACAATTTTACACAGACTTACAAGACGCATTTTCTCGGTAGTCTAAATAATGATAGTAGAATCCTGATACAAGAGATATCCCGCTTTGAAAACAGACGATACAAATATAAAAAATGTATATATAATTATAATGATTATCTTATAAATAAAAAAACTCTTGACAAAAATCTATTGTTATAGAAATTGTTCAGCTTAAATTTAAAAAAAGTAATTGTAATTTCTAACTAAAAAAGATTTGTATCATATAGGAGTTAAATATGTTTAATTCAAAATTAAAAAATTCACTACCACCTTCAGAATCAATGATTGTAGCTTTTAAAATGTGTGAAAGTGAAGTTACTCCCGATATTTATGAGACTATATGTGCTTTTTTAAATAGGAATGGAGGTGATATCTATCTAGGAGTTGGAGCAAATGGAGAAATTCACGGTGTACCTGGGGATGCAATAGATGAAATAATTCACGATCTTACAGATTTAGTAAGTGAACCCGAGATTATTTCGCCTACAGTAGTCTTGACTCCTGTTGTTCTTGAGTTTGATGGTTTAAAGGTTATTCGCATTTTCATTTCTCCGTCCTCTGATGTTCATATGTATAAAAGTGTGATTTATGATAGAGTACGAAATGAAAATATAGAAATTACAGCTACAAACCAAATAGCTGCTTTTTATATTAGAAAACAAAAAATTTATACAGAGCGTAGAATTTTTCCTTATGTAAAAGAAGACCACCTTCGTTTAGATTTATTACCGCGCATAAGAAAAATGGCTACGAATTACAATAAAGACCACCCCTGGAAAAATATGTCTGATACAGAGCTTTTTCATAATGCTGGCTTAATTAGTGAAGACATGGAAATTGGGAAAAAAGGTTTCAATTTTGCAGCGATTATGTTATTAGGTAAGGACGAATTAATTCGTTCAGTTAGCTCTACATATAGAACAGATGCCATCGTGAGAAAAGTAAACATAGATAGATTCGATGATAGACTGATAGTCCAAACCAATTTAATAGAAAGTTATGAATTGTTAATGAAATTTACAGAAAAACATCTTTGGGAAAAGTTTTTTTTAGAAGGGGATACTAGAATAAACTTACGCAGTGCAATCGCAAGAGAATTACTCGTAAATACTTTGATTCACCGTGATTTCTTCAGCGATTACATTTCAAAATTTATCATAGAAAAAGATAGAATGTTTATCGAAAACGGAAATCATACTATTACAAATACGACAATATCTCTCGATAATTTTCAACCAAATGCAAAAAACCCAATAATAGCTTCTTTTTTTCGTAATATAGGTTTAGCTGACGAACTGGGTTCAGGAGTAAGAAATTTGTATCATTATGTAAAAAGATACTCTGGAAAAGAACCAGAATTGATTGACGGTGATATCTTTAGAATCATTATACCACTTGATGAAAATTTTTCATATGACAGCCATAAAGATTCGAATCGGATAAATAGCTTACTATTTTGCGGAATTACTTGCACTCCAAATGAAATTTCTGTGCTCAATCATTTAAAGAAAAATCCAACTGCATTGCAAACAGAAGTTGCTGATGTTGTTAAAAAATCACTAAGAAGCACACAAACTATCATAACACAACTAAAAAACAAAGGTCTATTGAAACATGAAGGCTCAAAGAAAAAAGGGACTTGGGTAGTTAAAGTAGAAAAAAATGAATAATAAAAAGTAATGTATTCTATCTAAAGGAAAAAAGGAGTTTGTATCAAAAAAAAATATATTTTTTTTATAATTGTGTTTTTTGTTATTTCAATAATAGCTAATGAATACGAAAGTATTTTCACCAATAATTTGAAGACTTTGTTAAAAGATGTCTCAAAATCTGATATGATAGGTATCATTTATATCAGCATAGACGATTTATCTACTGCTCAAAATATTTCATATGACCTGGAATACTCTCTAGGAGAACTTGGATATAATACTGTAAGCCATGATTGGCAAGAATTTCTACCTTATTTTGAAGACAATTATGGATGGAAATATCAATTAAATACAATGATGAATGATGATTCTGTATACGATATCAGTAATTTCATAAGAATAGATATAGCTATCGTAGGTAGAATAATCGAAAGAGAGAATAATAGAAGATTAAACTTGAGAGTACTAGACATTAAAACAAAAAAAATTATAGGTAGCGTGACATATGATATTTAATGAAATTTTACCAAAGTCAATTTACAAAATGAGGAAAATAAACTATCACTTAGTACGGATCAGATGGTAATAATCAAATAACAAGTAGTGGAATCTATTTTTATCGAACGAAAACAGAGGATAAGACACAGATAAAGATAAAGATAATGGTATTGTTGAAATAATGATAGTAGGGCAGTGCGTACAACAGCCTCTGTCATATTACGGAAACAGGTGTTATTTGATACTCGGAAATTGTGTCTCCGCAACCTGTTTCCATGCTCGGTGGTGAGGGAACGCAATCATGTTCCGATTGCGAGATTTCCCCCTCTCTCCATAGTGAAATAGGATGTTTTCATTCTATTTTTAAAATATGAGTAAACATCCGAATTTGTTGGGGAAATATCTGTATTTCCCTCATATATAGATAATTAGAACTCCCCTCCTAATAGATCAAGATGCTAACCCAGGTTTCTTAATATTTTTTCTTCATTGATAGCAGTACATCATTCTAAAATAGGAGTGTTTCATAGTGATCTCCTTATTTTCGAGTTTTGGTCTTTTCTGTTTTTTAAAACTAGTCTTTCCATGTATATCTGTTGAAATGCACAAAAACAATGTCACGTTTTTCAATGAATAAGTTACATAAAGAAAAAGGAACATTTATGAAAAAATCAATTCTTTTAATATTTTTTAGTGTAATTGTAAATATGTTATTTTCTGCTTTATTTATTACTCGAAATGAGGCAGATATCATAACGAAAGAGTTGTACCATGACAATTATTTTGCGGAGTTACACAATGATGCTATTGTATCAATATGGGATTTTAACGAATTTGAACTCACCTTAATCAACCATTCTTTGAGAGTTTACACTTGTATTGACTTCGAATCATTCAAAGCCACAATGCAAAGACAAAACCAAGCACAAATAGAAAAAGAATTACAATCTATTGACAACGATAGACAAAAAATGATAGTAAATGCAACTTTAGCTTTATATAACACTATGAAACCCCGATTTATGTTAGTAGATACGTTAAGAGTACATGGTTTTAAAGCCTTTGAATTTCATGTTTATAATGGAAATATCATTTCTCAAAAGTTATGGATCAGTAAAGATTTACAAGAGAAGATTAATACTGAAGTAAATTATGAATCTATACAACTCGCTGAAAATATCTTAAAAGAAAATAGAGAAAATTATTTTAAATCTCTTGGTATTCGATTAGACCCTATATCAGTGATAGTCGAAGACATAGAAAAAATGGGATATGTCACAAAGAGGATAGATTATGGTCTACGTGATAAAATTGATCCTATTAAGGATAAAGAAATAGAATCACAAGTGAATGAAATATCATACATATTAGAGTCGAAAATAGATCCAGATATTTTTACTTTTCATAAAAACTATAGAAAACTATCGTATAATGATTATCAAATGATGATGATAAGAGAAGCTGAGAAAAGATTAGAATAAATATTTGATCTTAATCATTCATAAGCAATTTTATAGAATTTCTATTACTTCTTATGTGCTTTGTATGTATGTCAAAAATTTAAAAATTACTCAAAAAAGTATTGACAAAAAAAGGAGTTTTGTTTTTTGGATTTGGTTTAAAAACAAGGAGTTAAGATATAAATTTGTGGATTTAGAAAGATTTGATGACATTTTATTTTTCGGGTATAATTTATAGGTTTATTGCACTCTCGTACTAATATTACCACCTTTAAAGCATTATAAATTAAGCACTTACGCACATTTATCGTCCAGTTCTATTCTTTCTTTACAGGATAATTACGCCTTGGCTTTAGACACATATCCTCGAAACACAAGAACCAATATGGTTGATCTTAGAAGGCAAGCAACCTCAAGAGCTATCATTAAAGCTGACGCTGTTATTTTGGCAGAACCAATTGTGAATATAACATCAACAATTAATACCAAAACGAACAAAACCGAATTTACTATTTTAGTGAGAGGTTATCCTGCAACATAAAAAAATTTCAGACAAGTTACACAGAGGGATACATTAGCCCCGAGGTAGGTTCGACAACTGCGCATGATTATCCTATAGATATGACACAAACAGAGCAAGGATTGATTACAACAGAAACAGAAAATTTCACATCGACTTTTACTATAATAAATAATACAATGGAACCTATACGATCTATTCATATTAAAAGGACAGATTTGTCTACATGGGGAGGCAATTTACTACATGCTTCTATAAGTCCAGGGAATCACGCTACTATAGAATTTTCTTCATTGGAAGAATATCCTTACTTCGACATTCAAGCAAGAAATAATGTAAGATCCTATACCATAAAGAGTCATAATAATGAAGTAAGAACGATAATTTTTTAGGCAAACACCAAGAATAGTGAGAGAGAGTAAATGAGTTATGGGGTAGGTATCGAGCTTACCCTTTTTTCATTCCATTAGGAATGATTCCATCGGTAGAAAAAGAATATCCCCACAAATGTCAAACCCCCATCACCAGCGGAATTGGTGATAGGGGTTTGACATTTGTATGTATTCGGTTTTTTCTACCAAGAGATATTTCCTACAGAAAATTTTTTAAAGGTTTTATTTTACGATTTTTACTACCATAAACGCAATAAATATTACCTAAAACGCAAAATTATATTGACAAAAACAACTAATTTTATTCTTTTGAACACTTAAAAAATGAGGATAAGGTCCTCATAACATACTTAAAATTAAATAGTTATATATGGGAGAGCAAAATGAAAGACAAAAAAAGAGTCTATTTGTTTGGAGATGGCAAAGCTGAAGGCGATGCTAAAATGAAAAATTTGTTAGGTGGAAAAGGTGCAAACCTATGTGAGATGAACTTGATTGGTGTGCCTGTACCTCCTGGGTTTATTATTACAACAGATGTATGCACAGAATACAACACACTCGGAAAAGAAAAAGTTCGCAAATTACTCGACAAGGAAGTGAAAAATGCTATTGCTTATGTCGAAAAGTTGATGGGGAAAAAATTCAATGACTTAAAGAATCCTTTATTAGTATCGGTAAGATCAGGTTCTCGCGTTTCGATGCCAGGGATGATGGACACTGTTCTAAATCTTGGATTAAACGATGAAACAGTTGAATCTCTTGCGAAAAAGTCAGGAAATGAAAGATTTGCATGGGATAGTTATCGTCGGTTTATCCAAATGTATGGTGATGTAGTGCTTGGGATGAAACCTAAGTCAAAAGAAGAACACGATCCTTTTGAAGTTATACTCGATGAAATGAAAGAAAGTAAAAAAGTGAAAAGTGATACGGACTTAACTATTAAGGATCTTAAAGAGTTAGTAAAAAAGTTCAAAGCAGCAGTAAAGAAATCCCTAAAAAAGGACTTTCCTGCGGACCCTTGGGAACAACTTTATGGTGCAATCTATGCTGTTTTTGAGAGTTGGATGAACGATCGTGCTGTATATTATCGTCAAATGCATGGCTATCCTGAAGAATGGGGTACAGCAGTCAGTGTTCAAGCAATGGTATTCGGAAATATGGGACAAACAAGTGCTACTGGCGTATGTTTTTCCCGCGATGCAGCAACGGGCGAAAATATTTTCAATGGAGAATATTTGATAAATGCCCAAGGTGAAGATGTGGTTGCAGGTATACGTACACCTCTCGAAATCACATTGGAAGGTTCAAAACGTTGGGCAAAACTCCAAAATGTAGATGAGAAGAAAAGAAAGAAAGAATTTCCTTCTCTCGAAGAAGTGATGCCAAAACTATACAAAATCCTCTATGATACTCAATTAAAACTTGAAAAACATTATAAAGATATGCAAGATATGGAGTTTACTATAGAAGACAATAAACTTTGGATGCTCCAAACAAGAAATGGTAAAAGAACAGGATCTTCTCAAGTTCGTATTGCTATGGAAATGCTAAAAGAAAAGATGATTGATGAAAAAACTGCTCTTAACCGAGTTGAACCTAAAAAACTTGACGAATTACTCCACCCTATCTTTACCACCGAAGCCTTAAAAAAAGCTAAAGTGATATGCAAAGGTTTACCCGCATCACCAGGTGCTGCTACAGGTCAAATAGTTTTCTTTGCCGATGAAGCAGAAAAATGGAACAAAGATAAAAAGAAAGTAATTCTTGTACGTATTGAAACTTCCCCCGAAGATTTACGAGGAATGAATGTATCTGAAGGTATTCTAACAGCCCGAGGTGGTATGACTTCTCACGCTGCTGTAGTTGCTCGAGGAATGGGCAAATGCTGCGTTTCAGGTGCTGGTTCTTTAGAAATAGATTATAAAGCACGCACTATGAAAGTGGGAACAAAAGTCTATAAAGAAGGCGATTTTATATCTTTAAACGGATCCACAGGTGAAGTTTACGAGGGTAAACTAGCTACAAAAGACCCCGAATTATCAGGCGATTTCGCAAAACTGATGAAGCTTTGCGACAAATACACAAAATTGGGGGTTCGCACAAACGCTGACAGCCCCAAAGACTCAAAAATCGCTCGCGATTTTGGCGCTATGGGAATCGGACTTTGCAGAACCGAACACATGTTCTTCGAAGATGAAGCCCGCATCACTGCAATGCGCGAAATGATTCTTGCCAACGACGAAGCAGGTCGTAGAAAAGCACTCGATAAACTACTGCCAATCCAAAGAAAAGACTTTGAAGGTATCTTTGAAGCAATGAAAGATTTACCCGTCACAATCAGACTTCTTGACCCACCGCTTCACGAATTTGTGCCGCAAGATACAAAAAGCCAAGAAGAACTTGCCAAGAAAATGAAACTTCCATTGAAAGATATACAGTTCCGCATTGACTCGTTACACGAATTAAACCCAATGCTCGGGCATCGTGGTTGCCGCCTGGGTATTACCTACCCCGAAATCACCGAAATGCAAACCCGTGCAATAATCGAGGCTGCATTGAATTTAAAAAAGAAAAAAATCGTCACCATTCCCGAAATAATGATACCTTTAATAGGCACCGTCGCGGAATTTGAGAATCAAGAAAGGGTCATCCGCGAAACTGCTGAAAAAGTATTCAAAGAAAAGAAAGATAAAATCGACTATCTTGTTGGTACAATGATTGAAATCCCAAGAGCTTGCCTCGTTGCCGACCAAATCGCCGCTAAAGCTGAATTTTTCTCTTTCGGCACAAACGACCTTACGCAAATGACTTTCGGCTATTCAAGAGACGATGCTGGAAAATTCTTACCTATCTATATCGATGGTAAAATCCTACCCGCTGACCCATTCCAAACCATTGACAAAGAAGGCGTTGGCTTGCTGGTCGAAATGGCTGTCACGAAAGGACGAAAAGCACGCAAGACCCTCAAAGTGGGTATCTGTGGTGAACACGGTGGTGACCCCGATTCTGTCGTATTCTGCCACTCTGTTGGCTTAAACTATGTCTCATGCTCACCATATAGGGTTCCAATCGCAAGACTTGCCGCTGCTCAAGCTGCTATAAAGTAACAATAGCATCTTGCTTTCGAAAAATAATAATACTATCCACTATATCCCCTCTGAAAAGAGGGGATTGGGATTGTTGAGACAACATAGGATTTAAAATTGATAACCAAAGAAAGCAATTTATCGAGAGTGCAAATGAAATTAACAGACCAAAAAACGAGGCAATAACACCTATCTTGTCATTGCGAACTTGCATGGCAATCCAGAGAAAATTACATCGGCTTTAGCCGTTCCATATAAAAAATTCCCCTCTATCAGAAGGGGCAGGGCGTGTGGAATAATGAAATTTAAACTTTTAAATAAAATCAATATCACAATCGAAATTTCCGGTGTTGATAAAGCTTATAATGTTGCGATAATAAGAATTATAAAATAATTATTAAGGAGAAAAAATGTCATTCCTTTTTTCAAAACCAGATAATAGATTCCTGAAAAAGCAAAATAACACAGAATCTGATTTAAAAAGATTCTTATGTGAAAATTGGAATACTCTATTTTCAAATTTAACATTTATAAAACTAGAATTTCCTTTGAAAGGCATTGTCAGAGCATCTGGAACAGGTGGTTATATCGACATTTTTGCATACAATCCTTCAACCAAAAGATTTGTTATTTTTGAACTAAAGAAAGATTACGACAAAAATGTTACTCAACAAGCTGATGATTATAAATATCATGTTTTAAATAATTTATCAGAAATATATTTGAAAACAACCCAAGAATATGATAAAAAATTACCCAAATACACTGAACTATCTAAAGATAAAATCGAAATTATTGTTGTGGCTCAAACGTTTAACAAAACTCAAATTGATAAAGCATTACAATACACCGACACACAAATAACTTTAATTAAATATCATTGGTTCGAACACGGTCTTTTTTATGTTGAGTATCTGAATAATCAACCAAATATTGAAATAATTATAAAAAATGAAGAAATAAAACCTGTAAAAAATACAGAAAATAATTCATCCAGCCACATTAAAACCCAAAGTAAATACGCAAATAATAATCTACAAAATTATATACTAAACCTTGACCGAATTACCACCAATGATGTAATAAATCTAAAAATTGAGAAATACTGGTGGAATCCAAATGGTGGAGTAAAATTAGCTTATAACAATTTTATTCGTGTGAACAAAGACACATTTATAAAAGATAAATTTATCCCTTTTGATATTAAATCTACTGATGATGTAATAGAATCGTTTATGAAAAATGATGTGATACCTCTATCATATATTAAGGACTTCGATACTTTCCCAAAAATCAAAGACTTTTCATGGAATAGTTACATCCTTGAAAGTTATTGCTTAAGATTTTCTAAAAGATTCATGTTTAAATGCATCGCACATAATAGTTATAATATCGGTGCCATTTACAGACAAAATTTAGATTTGATAGAATATCACGATGTTTTAGCTTATGTGATAATTAATGCAAAAATCAAATTAGATAGAGAAAACATTAAAAAATATTTAGATGAAAACAAATATCTCAGTTCTCAAAATGCCACAGGTTCTAGCATCATTAGCCGAATAATTAAAAAAGCAGAAGAATTAACTAAAAAAGGAAACTAAATAGAAAACATTGATGAAACAACCCCAGAAACACCAGAAGAAGAATTCGAACATTGGATGTGCCGAAATAAAAATAGGCACGGTGAAATTTATAGTATTCAAACAGTTAGAAACATTGTCCACGCATTAAAGTCATATCCTGCGTTATACAGCCTACCCGAAAATATAAACCCTAATCTATTAACCTATCCAACTCTTGATGCGTTTGGTTGAACGGACGATACGGAAATCACCCATATGAAGAGTAATTAAGGAGTTATTTTCTTATATTTCTTCTAATACTATTTCAAGAATTTCGTTTATATGACTAACAAATTTTACTTCAAGACCTGATCTTATATCTTCAGGAATCTCGTTGTAACTATCTTTGTTTTCTTCTGGAAGTAAAACCATATTTATACCTGCTTTTTTTGCAGCTAAAACTTTTTCACGGACCCCTCCAATAGAAAGAACCTTACCATAAAGTGTTATTTCACCTGTCATAGCAATATCATGACGTACTTTTCTTTGAGTGAGTAGCGACACCAATGAAGTCGTTAAAGTCACACCGGCAGAAGGACCTTCTTTGGGAACAGCACCAGCAGGAAGGTGGATATGTATATCATATTTCTCGAAAACTTCATAATCTATTTCAAAACGAACGTAATTAGCTTTGATGAAACTTAGAGCAAGTTTAGCTGACTCTTGCATTACTTCACCTAGCGAACCTGTTAGAATCATTCTTCCTTTTCCAGGAACTTTTATAGATTCGCAAAAAAGGATTTCACCACCGAAAGAAGTCCATGCTAAACCCGTGACAATTGCAATTTCAGGTCTTCTACCAGATAGCTCTAAATTATATTTTCTAATACCTAAATATTCTTTTACATTTTTAGCTGTAATAGTAATCTTTTTTTCTTCTCCACTAGCTACTTTTCTTGCTTTTTTCCTCATTATTGAGGCTATATTTCTCTGTAAATTTCTAACACCCGCTTCGCGTACATAATACCGTATGATTTCTTGTATAGCTGATGTATGAAATTGTATGTACTTTGAATGTAATCCATTATTTTTTGTTTCTTTTTTTATTAAGTATTTTTTTGCTATCTCTATTTTTTCTTCCTCAATATAGCTAGAAAATTCGATTATTTCCATCCTATCTTTTAGAGGAACTGGGATATTTTCCAATGAATTTGCAGTACTTATAAATATTACATCAGAAAGATTAAAGGCTAAATTTATATAGTTATCCATAAAAGTGCCATTTTGCTCTGGATCTAAAGCTTCCAATAAAGCACTTGATGGGTCACCTCTAAAATCTTTACACAACTTATCGATTTCATCAAGCATGAAAACAGGGTTTGAGGATCCGCATCTTTTTATTTCTTGAATAATTTTTCCTGGCATAGCACCTACATAAGTCCTTCGATGACCTCTTATTTCTGCTTCATCACGAATACCACCTAATGAAAGACGAATAAACTTTCTATTCATTGCTCTCGCTATCGATTGTCCCAAAGAAGTCTTACCTACTCCAGGGGGACCAACAAAGCACAAAATTGGCCCTTTCAATAAACTTTTTAATTTTTTTACTGCTATAAACTCCAAAATTCTTTCTTTTGCTTTATCTAGACCATAATGATCATCGTTTAAAATCTTTTCTATTTCTATTAAATCAAGATTGTCAGTAGTGTTGTTTTTCCATGGAATGCTCACTAACCAGTCTAAATAATTCCTTAGTTGAGAATACTCACTTGAATACTGTGACATATACGACATCCTATTCAATTCTTCTTTTGCTGCCTCATTTACATACTCAGGCAAATTTGCATTTTGAATTTTTTTAAACCATTTAGAAACTTCTTCATCAATTTCATCTGTCTCACCCAGCTCTTTCTTTATGGCATCAAGCTGTTCACGTAAATAATATTTCTTTTGGTCTTCATCAATTTCTAATTGAACATTATTACGAATCGAATTTTCCAATTGCATTTGTTTTATCATTTCTACTAAATGCTTATTTAATAACTCGAATCTCTCCATAAGGTCTATAGTTTCTAAAATATTTTGTTTTGTTTCCGCTAAAAAAGGTAAGTTTCCTGCTATTAAATCGGCAATCCTGCTATGTTGTTTTATATTTTTTAACCCAAAAATAAGTTCTTTATTAAAATCAACACTTTCTGTCATTACTTTTTCTAATAATTCTGTTGTTATTTTTCTTATTGCTTTCAATTTGGCATTGTTATCATTATTTTCTTTTATCTCTTGTATTTCAACTATCATAAATGGATTATGCTGAGATACTTTTTCAACCAATATTCTTGAGATTCCTTGTAATAATAAACTGATTGTTCCATCTTGATTACGAATCATTCGAACTATTGAAACAGCAGTTCCCATTTGAAATAATTCAGGTTCTTCCTCCCAATTATTATTATTTTTGGTTAGAAAAAAACCTAATAATTTATCATTTTCAAGAGCATATTCTATCACTTTTTTATGGGAATCTTCAGAAATGAGAATAGGTACCATTATGTAAGGGTACATTACCATGTTGTTTATGTGTATCACTGGCAAAGAGCGAGGTATTCTAATTATGTTGTCTTCCATTTTTTCTCCTTATTGATTTAATTAGACTAACTAATTGTAATATAATTACTTTGTCAAAAAATAAATTCAATATTATTTGTCAATCAAAAACTCTTGATATCATGGGCGATGACCATTTAAAGTATACACTCCTTTTTATACTTTCAACATACTTTATATATTTATCAACCATAATATGTGGACGTAGAAAACTTTTTTCTTAATATAAAAAACTCTATGTTTTACTATGTGTATACTTTTGATGGTTAGTTTATAAAAACTCTTGATGTCGCATTTTCTACTTGACAAAAATAGATAAAAAATAGAGTTAACACTCTAATCATTATGGGAAAAATAAAGATATTATCGGAAGAAGTAGCAAATCGGATTGCAGCTGGCGAAGTGATCGAACGACCTGCTTCTGTAGTAAAAGAATGCGTTGAAAATGCAATCGATGCTTGTGCTACAGAAATAATAGTTAAAATCGTAAATGGTGGAAAAGATTTTATTCAAGTTATAGACAATGGTATTGGAATGACTGAAGACGACTCTCTTATTGCATTCGAAAGACACGCAACTAGCAAGATAAGCACTGTTGATGATATATCGCATATCAGCACTATGGGTTTTCGAGGTGAGGCCTTGCCTAGCATTGCATCCGTTAGTAAATTCCATCTGGTCACAAAAACAGAAAATGAGGATATTGCTACAGAAATAATTTTTTCGGGTGGGCGACTTGATTTAATGCAAAAAATAGCTGCTAATAAAGGCACTACTATCACAATAAAAAATCTTTTTTATAATGTTCCTGCAAGACGTAAGTTTTTAAAAACAGAAGCTGTAGAATATAAGCACATTTTAAACTATATCCATTACCAGGCATTACTTTTTCCAAATATTAGTTTTATTTTTTATCATAATAACAAAGAAAAATACAATTACCCTATATCAAACAATATAGAGAAACGAATGCTAGATATTTTCGGTACAACTTTCAATCAAAATAATTTATTTTATTTGGAAAATGAAGCCAATATAATAACAATAAAAGGTTACCTACAAGATATTGAAAACCCTATATCAAATAGTGTTTTAAAAAGCCATAATCTTCAATCTATATATAATAACTATCTTGATGTGCATTATATCTTTGTGAATCGAAGATTTATACATGATAAAACCATTTATTCAGCAATAAAATCGGCTTACGAACCCTTTTTAAAAAAATACAACTTTTTTCAAAGTGGAAAACTACCAAATTATATTTTTTTTATTGAAATTAATCCTGAAGAGATTGATATTAATGTTCATCCAGCAAAAACAGAAATTCGATTCAAAAATCCCTCTGCTGTTTATCAATTTGTTAAAGAAACTGTATATGATTTTTTGTTACACAAAGAAAATGATCTTTATGATGAAACACAAAAAAAAATCCAAACACTACCTCTTAGTTCACCTCTTACTACAAGAGAACAGAAATTAGCACTAAACATAATGAATCAACATACAAAAAAAATCGATCTT
>Ga0123353_10009695_pt1 | contig 13337 bp, 9 predicted proteins | sample TergutLab28metaG_3_FD_92763 | JGI IMG/M metagenome (GOLD analysis project Ga0123353, IMG submission 92763) | Labiotermes labralis P3 segment gut microbial communities from Petit-Saut dam, French Guiana - Lab288 P3 | ecosystem: Host-associated > Arthropoda: Insects > Digestive system > Gut ... | reverse complement strand
CGGACGACAATACCCACATAAATGTAGAAGTCCAAATCAACCCCTATAAGTTCATGGACATCAGGAGCCTCTTTTATTGGAGCAAGCTATATTCGACCGCTCTCGAAGCGGGAGAAGACTATAAAGAATTGCCGAATGTGATAACGATAAACATACTCGACTATAATAATGACTTCATAAAGTTAGAGCGATTCCACACGAAATTTCACCTGTGGGAAGATACTGAGCGATACAAGCTGACGGACGCGATAGAAATTCATTTCATAGAAATGGTGAGATTTCGTAAGCTGGCGAATAAAGATATTGTAAACGATTCGCTGCACAGGTGGCTGACATATTTTGACGAACAAACGGACGAGTCCATAATAGAGGAGGTGTTGGCTATGGACGCGGCAATACAAAAAACGAACGACAGGTTGAAATTTTTATCGCAGGATAAGGAGTTCCTGCACCGGGCCAATTTGCGGGATATAGCCTTATCCGACTATACGAGCGCTGTGAATGACGCTAAAGATGAGGGTCGAGAAGAAGCCAGAGAAGAATTTAGAGCTAAAGAAAAAGAATACGAAATTGAAATCAAGAATAAAGATGAAGAAATCAAAAGGTTAAAAGAGGAGCTCGAAAAGTCGAAGCTATATAATTAAGAAGGATAACATCAGCTAAAATTAAATAATTTATTGCAATCGGGATTCAAGACCAAGACAAAACATTCTACAAATATTTGTTATCAAAGCATAGTAAAAAGGGGAGAGGCGTAAAATATTCCGTCTAACAAATGTCTAACAAAATCGCTTTAAAATTTTATAACGGTATTTCCGGCAGTTTTAAGTTTGGTTTTGCAAAAAAGCAAAAACACACGGAAATTCCGTGTGTTTAAGTAGTTTTAACTTGTTCTTATTTAGGTTAAATTGGATTAATTATGGTATAGCGGTAAAGACTTTGACTCCTGCATTCCGAGGTTCGAGTCCTCGCATCCCAGCCAACGTAAATCTCCCATTCCATCATAGGTTTGGGGGATTTGCTTTACCTTAGAAATCCCTGAAATGCGCTCCAGCTACTATGCCAGCTACTATACAGCTACTATTTTTAAATATGCCCTATAAAACTTATGCTTTTTTTACGGCGTTTTCTATCCCGTCAAGCGTTATTCTATCATTATAATAATATATATTCAATGGCTTGGATTATTGCGGTTAAAGTGTTTGACAAAATCCGAAAAAAGTTGTATAATAATAAACATAATAGAAACGCGGGCTCATAGCTTAAAATATTTTTAGATTTGGGAGTATAATAATATGCCGGTACATAAAATTTATCAATTCTATTCCGAACTTGACTATTTCAAGCCCAAGATATGGCGGCGCTTTGAAGTGACCGATGATATAACGATCGCCCGTCTTGGATATATTGTTCAAGTGCTGTTCGAGATGACCGCCAGTCATCTAATGGCGATAGAAATACCAAAAGGGGAAAACTTGCAACGGCATTTGAGGAAAAACTTTAAAGGACAGGATTTAAAAGAACATGAGGCATTTATTTTAAAACTGTCACATATTAACGGTAAGCCGCTTATATGGCGTTACGAGGTAAAACACGAATATTTTGAATCATTGAATATGCCTCATATCATAGAAGAAGACGCAACGCAAACACGCTTGCGTCAGGTGCTTAATGAAGTTGACGAGCAAGTTCAGGTTAATTATGATTTCGGCGACGATTGGCTTGTCAAGCTTACTCTTGAAAAGATTTATTTGGATAGGGAATTGCCGGGCAGCGAATTTCCGCGGGTTCTCGAAGGAGCGGGGTTCGGAATAGTTGAGGACTGCGGCGGCGCTCCGGGGCTTAACGAACTTGTGAAAGCGTTCAAGAAAAAAAAAGGCGATGATTATGAGGAATACCGGGATTGGTTGGGTATCGAGGATTTTGATATAACCGCATTCGATATAGACGATATGAATTTCAGGTTGAAAAAGATTCCGCGTATATACAAACAATGTTACGAGGACCAACTTCAGCCGACACAGAAATCTATTGATTTAATCGAACGGAAATATTTGAAAAAAAACTTCTCGCTATTTTAAAAAATATTTTTGTAAATTGTTTTGGTAGAATCGCGGCTTTGAGGTTTTTAACCCTCGAAGCGCCGACTTTGACTCCTGCATTCCCTGGTTCGAGTCCAGGCATCCCAGCCAACATAAATCTCCCATTCTATCGTCAATGAATATTATCGACGGGAGATTAAATTTTGGCTGTGAAGCATGCTAAAAATAAACATAATAATTACGAGGAGATATTAATCATGGATAAATGCGTTGATTTAAACATCGGTTTTGAAAGTAGATTTTTGTTGAAAAAAAACGGTTCTCCGTTTTTTTGGCTCGCTGACACCGCATGGGAATTATTTCACAGGTTAAACAGGGAAGAAGCGCTGGAATATCTTTCAACAAGGGCTTCGCAGCAATTCACAGTGATACAGGCGGTGGCATTGGCGGAATTCAGCGGACTTACCGTGCCAAACGCATACGGGAGAACGCCGCTGCTGAAAAACAAAAACGGCGATTTTACCCCTGAACTGCCTGACCTTGATACGGCAAATAATAAATATACTTACTGGAGCCATGTAGATTTTATAATAGACGCCGCAGACTCATTGGGCTTATATATCGGTCTGCTGCCAACCTGGGGGGACAAATACAATAAAAAGTGGGGCGAGGGTCCGGAAATATTCACGCCCGGAAACGCGTATACATACGGCAAATGGATTGGCGAACGTTATAAAAACAGAAATAACATTATATGGATCATGGGAGGCGACAGACCGCTTGAAAACGATACGCATAAATCAATCGTCGGAAATATGGCGAAAGGTATAAAAGAAAGCACAGAGAACAAGCGCCTGATGACATTTCACCCGATGGGCGGCTATTCGTCGTCTGAATTTGTGCATGGTGAAACTTGGCTTGACTTCAACATGGTACAATCGAGTCATGGCGGAGTAAATATAAAAAATTATGAATTCATACAGAAAGACTATTCGCTTACTCCCGTAAAGCCTACACTTGACGGAGAGCCGAGATATGAAGACCATCCCATCGGAGCCAACCCGGAAAACGGTTATTTTGACGATTATAACGTGCGCGTAGCTGCATACTGGTCAATGCTGTCAGGCTCGTTCGGACATACATACGGACATCATTCGATATGGTCGTTCAATACGGAAAAGCAAGCTTATTTCCCGTTACTCTGGCGAGAAGCATTACATCGTCCCGGAGCGGAGCAAATGAAATATGTCAAAGAATTATTTATGTCGAAAGCATTGCTTGAACTCACTCCCTGTCAAAAATTATTGCATGAAAATTACGCCGGCGCAAATTATATGCCTGCGGCAAAGGGGCAAAAATATGCGTTTATATATACGCCGAACGGTCTTGATATAAAAATAAATACGGAAATTTTAACCGGAAGCGGTGTTATGGCAAGTTGGTTTGACCCGCGAAAAGGGGGATATATTTTTGACAGCGTAAAGAAAAAAGAAGGCGTTATTGTTTATACCCCGCCGTCAAGAGGCAGAAATAACGACTGGGTATTGGCGCTGGATACCGTTGAATATGATAATATTTATTAAATTCGGGAGATAAAAATTATGATAACCAAACGATTATTTACCGCGGTTATTTGTATATTTATGTTGGCGGGAACGCTTTTATTTGCTGTATCCTGCGGAGATTCAACCAATCCGTTAGATAACAACGACGGAAATGTAAATATAAATGAAAATGATTTTGGCGATTCAATTTCGGATACGCCGGCTGAAGAAGGACGCGGAAGCGTTGCGGACGGAGTGCCGTCAGATTTGAAATTCAACGGACAAATTTTCAATATTCTTTCGAGGAATGAAACGATAGACGAACTTGTTTATGGTATAGAAATGGGAGTAGGAGAAGAAAACGGAGACATCGTGAACGACGCATTATACAGAAGAAACAAAAGTATCGAAGAAAGATTTGATATAACGATAAACGACATAAAAATGCCGGGCATATGGGGAGCGGAAGGAACTTTTAACAACGCTATTAAAAAAAGCGTGAAAGCGGGCGACAACGCGTATGACCTGATTGCGGGTTATGCGTATTTCATCACGCCCCTCGCCGCCGATGGTAATTTCACGAATTGGCGCAATATATCTTATGCAGACCCGGACGCTCCGTGGTGGTCCTCCGACCTTGCGGACAAAATGACCCTTGACGGAAAACTGTATTTCATGAGCGGCGATCTTAGCCTCTCCATGACGGCGCAGACGATGTGCATGTTCTTCAACAAACGCCTGCAGCAAAATTACAACGTCGAAGACATTTATCAGACCGTGCTTGACGGCAAATGGACTTACGACAGATTTTACAATGTATATAAAGATATTTACACCGACGTAAACGGCAACGGTGAAAAAGATAAAGAAGATATTTACGGACTTGCTACCTTATACGGCGGCAATTTCTGCGACCAAATGTTTGTTTCGCAAAATCAGCCCATGACGCAGAAAGGCGGCGACGGTTATCCGTATCTGACGCTTAATTCACAAAAAACCACGAAAATTACCGAAAATATGATGGCTCTGTTGTTTGACCACCCCGGAGTTTATTCGGTCCCGGAAGCGTCGGAATCGGAAACGCTCGGAATGTTCAAAAACGGGCAGGCGCTGTTTACCATGGGTTATATGTATAACACGCAGTTTTTCAGGGACATGAAAGACGATTTCGGCATACTGCCGTATCCTAAATTTGACGAAGCGCAGGATTCATATATGGGTCTGATACAGGATGCCTATTCTCTTTTCTGCGTTCCCGCAACGAGCGGCAGGACTGATTTTGTAGGCGCGGTAACGGAGGCTCTCGCGGCGGAAAGTTACAGGTATGTGACCCCCGCGTATTATGAAACCGCCATGAAAATCAAATATTCGAGGGACGACATGACTTCGCGAATGCTCGACATAATACGCGACGGCGCGCGGTTTGACTTTGCTTTTGTGAACTCGAACAGTATAGAGAATATAATACATATATTCAGGGAACTGAGTAATAAAAAAAGTACGGATTTTGTATCGCTCTACGAAAAATACGAACCCCGGTATCAAAAGGCGTTAGATAAACTTATTGATAAATATAAAGGGCTTGATTAATATATTTGTACAGAGATTAAAGGCCGGGTGAATTATCTTGACGAAAATATATGATTATAAAACGGGAATATCTTCATGGGCGTTTGCATGGAACATCGGAACAGCAGGATATGTAAAACCCGAAACGCCGATGAAACTGCTTAACCTCGCCGAATATGCCGCCGAACTTAACGCGGAAGTTTTGCAAATCGCGGACAATATATCTTATGAACGGAATGAACTTAAAGAAACTGCGGCATTTGCCAAAAGCTGCGGGATTGAAATTGAATTGGGTACGCGTGGTACAGAGATAAACGCGCTCAAAAAATACATTTATATGGCGGAGGAAGAAGGAATAAAGCTTTTGCGGACTTTGCCCCATTCAGGCAACGACATTCCAAGCCCCGGCGTGCTTACGGAAAGACTTGTGAAAGCGGCTGAAATTTGTGAAACCTATGATGTTAAATTGGCTGTTGAAAATCACGATTATTACATGGCGCAAAGTCTGTTTGACGCAATCGAACGGGTAAAGTCGCCGTTTGTCGGAATATGTTACGACCCCGCCAATAATTACGGGCAGGGCGAGGGTTATCTTGAATGTGCGCGTCTTTTTGCGCCCAAAGTGTTTAATGTGCATTATAAAGACTTCTCTATACGACGTATTGACAGTATGATGGGATTTACGATTGAGGGCAGACCTGCGGGAGACGGATTGATTGAAATAAAAAAACTCGCGGAGCTTTTCCCGCCGGGTTTATCATGGATTATCGAACTTTGGACTCCGTGGCAGGGCAATATTGAAAAAACGGTTTTGTTAGAGAAAGAATGGGCAAAAAAAAGTATGAAATATATGAAAGGAATATTTGAACATGATAAATAAATTGATAGCGTTAGTGGGAGCGGGCGGAAAAATGGGGACGCGCGTTTCGGTAAATTTGAAAAAGTACGGTTACGATTTTGTCGGATGTGAAGGCGACGAGGAAAAGAAACAAACGTTAGCGGCAAACGGAATAAAAGTGATGGAAACCGCCGAAGCGGTAGAAACGGCTGAAATCGTAATTTTCGCCTTGCCCGACGCATTGATTCCGAAACTTTCGGCTCTGCTTGCACCGAAAATGAAACCCGGTTCTTTGGGTATAATTCTTGACCCTGCCGCCGCGTTTGCCGGAGAACTGACAATGCGCGACGATTGCACGTTTGTCGTGACGCACCCATGCCATCCCGTTCTCTTCGGGGATTTCAAAACAAAAGAAGAGCAGGACGATATGTTCGGAGGGATTGCCGCCGAACAGGATATTGTTATTGCGCTTGTTCAAGGTGAAGAAAAACTTTTCGCGGAAGCCGAAATTTTATGCCGCGATATATTTTCACCGGTCGGTTCATGCCACAGGATAACAGTCGAACAAATGGCTTTGTTAGAACCTGCCGCGGCTGAAGTTGTTATAGCCGCGATGGCTACCGTTATGAAAGAGGCGTTGGACGAAGTGATTGCCCGCGGAGTTCCCGAAGCCGCCGCGAGGGCGTTTCTGCTCGGACATACAAGAATTCCGCTGGCAATCGTTTTCAAAGAATCAAACCCGTTTTCCGACGCGGCTCTGAAAGCAATCGAGTTCGGCAGAAAAAAAATTCTCAGGGACGGCTGGAAAAGCGTCTTTGAAAAAGACGCCATAAACGAAGTTTTGCATCATATGCTGGGGATATAAATATGAATGATATTAAAATAATTGACGTGCATGCCCATTTGGGTTACGATTATATCTTCGACCACGATTTCAGGAAAGAAGACTTGCTTTATAATTTAGAGCATAACAATGTCGTGAAAACCATTGTTCAGCCTGCGCTGTCAAGATTTTATATGGACGATGTGAAAAAATATCACGACGATATAGCCGCGCTGTGCCGCGAGTATCCCGGCAGTTTTTACGGCATGGCTTCTATCTCGCCTCACTTTCGCCCGGAAGACCTTTCATCGGAGCTTTCGCGCTGTATAAATGATTTAGGTTTTACAGCAATCAAGCTGACCCCTATCGGTCACGCTTGCAGTCCTGCGAGCAAAGACGGAATGTTTTTGTTCTCCGAAGCGGAGAAGTTGAAAGTTCCGCTCATGGTCCATACGGGAGCGGGTGCGCCGTTCTCAAATCCCTCCATGCTAATCGCGCCGCTTGAAAAATATCCCGATGTAACGGTCATTGCAGCGCACGCGGGTTCTGAGCAGTTCGCCGAAGGAGCGCGTCAGCTTTGCGTTTACCCCAACGTATATTACGACGCGAGCTGGCTGGGTTCTCTTTCCGCGCGCCGACTTATTGATGCAGCCGGAGCGGAGAGAATTCTGTTCGCGACCGACCATGCCGACAATCTGACGGATGAACTTGCAAAATATAAATCCGTATGTGAAAATGGCGAATTGAACAAAATTCTCTATGAAAACGCTTGTAATTTATTTGATTTTAGTACAACGTATCCGTTCCGTTAATTGAGTTGCCGCTTTATGGTATTCGTCAATAAAAGTATCGTATATCGGAAAATCTTTTTTTACAAATCCGCCGTTTTCGTTTTGCCATTGCCGTTGCTTTTTCGCGCCGTCCAGCCATGTCGTGCGGTAATCATATCCCAAATCACGCTTGGCGTCTGAACTGTCAAATATAACGTGATGCTTGAAATTTAATTCGACCCATCCCGAAAATTCCGGCAGACAGTCCGAAATGAGATCGGAAGCCGCATGTACGAATGCAGGGGCGGCAGCGTCCCATGCTTCGGCAACAATATTATAGTATTCCTCCCATGTGAACAATTCGTCGCCAACGAGATTATACGCTTTGCCGTAAGCCGCCGGGTTCATGACCGCGCCCAAAAATGCCAGGGCGCAGTCGTCGCGGTATGTAGACGACCAGATTGAATTTCCGTCTCCCGGAACCAAAACGGGTTTTTTCTCCAGTATGCGCGTAACGATAATATCCCCGCCGCCTATCATGGAAATCGGCAATCCGGTTTCGTTGTACGTCGCGCTGGGACGTATGATTGTAAGATTGAATGCTCCGTTCAGCGCAGCCTGCTCAAACATTCTCTCCATTTCGGCTTTTTCATAAGCGTAATCAAATTCCGGAACAGGAAAACGGGCTGATTCGTTGGTAATGGGGTATCTTTTTGCCGGAGCCGAAAAGACATTCACGGTCGAACAAAATATAAACTGCGTTGTTTTTCCGCTGAAAATTTCGATGTCGTCCTGCGCCTGTTGTCTGCTGTATGCGAGCATATCAATCACGCAGTCATACGGTCCCCCGTCTGCCGCCGTTTGTTTATCAGCGCGGCTGTTACAATCCCCGCGAATATTTTTCGCTTTTGGAAACACGATATTTTTACCCGTTCGCATGATTGTGACGTTTTCTCCCCGTTCGAGAAGACTTTTTGTTATAGGAGCGGAAATATTTCCGGTTCCTCCAAAAATTAATATTTCAGCCATTTTTTTTATTATCCTTTTTTTACAAATTAATCCGAGCCACGTATAACTAAAATTATTGTATTTTGGCGAATGATTTTTTGGACGTCAACATGCCCGCAAGCGCGAAAGCGGCAATGAAAATAAACGTCATGCTCATGTCGCCCGTCCGAACTGCGGGAGCCGCCGCAGCCGCTGCTGCGGGAGCAATTTCAACGTCAGCCGCTTCGCCGCCGCCTGCCGCGGATTCTTCAGCCGGGGGAGGAGGCGGAGGAGGGTTCGCATCTTCTGCGGAGAGAACGATATAGTTGTGACGGTCTACTTCCCAACTGTCGGCATCGGCGGAATTGGTGCTGAGTATAACGACACGGTCTGCAGCATCTGTCATATCCGGTACGGTCATATCGTTTATCTGCAGCTGTATGCCTATTTTATCCCCTGCATTGTAAGAAGTTCCCGGGACGTGTATAAGCACTTCCAAATAATACGTATTGCCGTCCTGTCTGCCCGCGTATTCCATATAAGGCTTTACTTCGTCAGTGCCTATAAATTGTTCGCCGCCGTCGGCAATATATATATACCCTAAACCGTCAATATCCACTTTGTTATGCTGAATGTTCGATGACTCTCCGGTATTTCCCATGTCGATGAATATTTCCATGCTGTCGGTATTCCAGTTCCAATTTGCTTTATCCAATTTTTCGTCCAGAGGGGTATGCGTCGGGGTGGGGTCTGTTATTTCACCGAAAACATAAAGGCCTTTGTCGCTCCACAATACATACGCTGTGCCGGCAGCGCCGGTTCTGTCTGTGTTTGGCGATGTAGGCGACAATCTGTTTACTTGAATTACAACCGCGTTTTCCCAAGCAGGTTCGTCCCTGATTGCGTCAAGCTTTATATCGCCGTCGTTTACTTTTTTAACGTCGCCGTAACTTTCACCGTCCGGAGCGGCTATTGCCGGAATTGCAAATAAAGCCGTCATAGAAATGATGAGCAAAATTGATAAAAATTTTTTCACTTTTTATACCTCTTTCATTTATTTTATTGTGAATAGGATTTTAAATTTCTTACAGCTTGTTGACAATTATATCATTGACTGATATAATTGTCAATGGGTTAAACTAAATTTTTATAAAAAAGTATAAAACAGGAGGAGATAAGTTTGAAAATAAAAAAATTGTTGTCTGTATTAATAACATTATCATTTTTATCGGCGGTTTTGTTTTCTTGTACCGCTACCAACGATAATAATCCTAACAGTCCTGACAGCCAAGCTGATTTAAACAATTCTGATGATTCCGGCAATGCAGAGGAAGCAACAGATGATTCTTTGTATACCGACGACCTTCCTGAATTTAACTTTAACGGCGAAAAATTCAAAATGCTTACTTTCCCGGAAAGACCCGACACGTACACCAGTTTTATTTATGAAGAGCAAACAGGGGATATTGTGGAAGATTCGGTATATTTGGCAAACAGAACAGTTGAGGCAAGGTTTAATATAGAATTTGAACAGATGCTGACAAGCGATTGGAACGACATGCCGAATTATGTGAAAAAAAACGTGCGGGCAGATGATTACGAGTATGATTTTGTGAATATCGGCGACAGGCTTGCGATGAATTTGGCAATGGAAGGGAAATATTTCTATACTATGAGCGAGCTGACGCACGTAAATCTTGAAAAATTATACTGGGATCAAAATCTTCAAAAAGATATGTCGGTGGGCAATGTTCTCTATTTCACATACGGGTCAAATATGCTGTCGACTTATGATTATATCTGTTTATTGATATTCAACAAACAGATAGCTTCGGATCTTGGACTTGAAAACATGTACAATTTAGTCCGCGAAGGCAAATGGACGATTGACAAAATGTATCAGTTGGGAGCCGAGGCTGTAGCCGACCTCAACGGCGACGGTAAAATGGACAAAGAGGACCGTTACGGAGTATTGCAGGCGTTTAATTATTATTATCCGGGTTTCTGGGCAGCGGAAAGACTGCCGTTAATAGCCAAAGACGAAAACGACCTGCCGTATTTCAATGTTCCGGGAAACGAAAAGCTTTTTTCAATATTCAACAAGTTATATGATTATGCGCAAACCGACATAGAATTTGACACGCCGGGACTTTACGAAACCGGTCCTTTTCCGATGTTTATAGAAAATAAGGGGCTGTTCGCAAATGCGACAATGTATACGTTAAAACATGTTAGAGGCATGGAGGTTGATTACGGGATATTGCCGTATCCCACGCTGAACGAAATCAGCGCGGGGGATCCTTATTCGTCGCGTTTATGCGTCGCGACGACGGTGATTGTGCCGGTCACAGCCGCTCCCGAACGGGCGTCCGTAATACTGGAAGCCCTGGCATGCGAATACGAGAAACGCGTTGTCCCGAATTATTTAAACATATCCGTTCAGGTAAAAGGCGTGCGCGACGACGAATCCATAGAAATGCTGCAAATGATGATAAATAACCGTTTTGTAGACCTTGGCGATACGGTATGGTTGGATGCGGGGCGCGCCAATTATGAAAGGCTTTTTCAACAGCGCAGTAATACTTTCCAGTCTGTAACCGAAAAAATCACAGCCAAAGTAGAAAAGACTCTTCAAACTGCTATCGAAGCTTTCCAGACTGCCGACGGTCAATAAATTTTAACCCATAATTCATAATATTTTATAAAAATTTTCGTTTATTTACAAATAATTTTTGCTAAAATAACGGAATCACGGCGGAGAACCACAACTCCATAACAAAAGAGGCGTAAAATAATTATTTTGGAGGATATATAATGAAAAAGTTTTTTTCAAAGAAAATGCTGTCGCTTTTATTGATGATCGCCATGCTATTATCGTTTGGCGTTCCTATCTATGCGGCGGACGGCCCGGAAGATGAACCGTTGGTTGTTTCCAATGTTTTCGACAGAGCTAATAATTGGACAATGAGCCCGTATGTGCCGGAATATAATAATTTGTCGGCTCAGTATTCTTGGGTTTCGCTCTCTTCGGGACCGATAGACCATATATCCGCTCAAGGCAATACTACCGAAAATACTTATTTGATATTTACTGCGGGAGGAGATTATTTAATCAATACGTTTACCTTCCATTTCTTGAGTCACAGAAATGACATTCGGTCGCGCAATTTCACTATATTGGCTTCGAATTCTCTTACCGGCGAGTTTACGCCGCTTACCCCGGCAATGAATTATTCCGCAGACGGCGACTGGGAATTGGGGACCCTTACCGTTACCGGCATAAACGCAGCTTTTATAAAAGTTGACTGGTCTAATATACCCGTCGGTATCGCATGGATGCCTCAAGGAACGGGATACGCTTTTACTGCGGAGAAAGACGGCTCAGAAAAGCCCCCGACTGATTTTGTAACCATAATACATGAAAGTGATGCGAGCAGTATGAGTCATGCGAATATTTATTCGCGCAACCAAGTACAGGCGGGCGGCTGGAATCAAGACCCGCTTTACAACCAATGTTTTCAACCCGCCGCGAATTATAACGCCGCCAATGAATCATGGATGATTTTATATTCCGGCGCGGCAAACCCGGATCATAAAATAACGACGTTAGTTTGGCGCTCCATTAAACACCCTACGTTTGATATTGATTTTACATTCGCAGTATCCGACAGTCCAGACGGCCCGTGGGATGAATTTTCCCATTATTCTAAAAGAGAGACCGATCTTGGCGGAGCGTGGGTTCGCGGAGTATATACAATAACAGATATAAATTCCAAATACATAAAAATTACATGGCCTGCAAATTTCGGCGAAGCCTGGGAGTGTTTAGGTTCCGGTTTCGTCCTTACATCGACAAACGATCCGGAATTGCCTCCGGCATTCGGCAGGGCAAAAGGCAACTGCGATAGCGTCGACAATGATCGCAATATCATCGGCAGCGGCAACCTGACCGTTGCGGATTCCCCCGACGGCAACGGGAAGTCATTTCAGCCCGCGACGGATTCTGACGGAACAGGCAACACCTACGTTGTTTTTTCCGCGCCTGCGGGCTGCAATATAACCAATTTAAGATTCACCGGCTTCGGCGACGATAATTTCCCCGCGTTTAATTATTCGGTAAGTAACGTCCTCGACGACGACGAGTTCCTGTCTTTTGCCGGAAATACCGCCGTTTTTGCAGGGGACAGAGAAAATACGAAAATTTACGAGGCTGCGGGATTGAATTCAAGGTACGTCAAAGTAATCTGGCCTTCTAATTACGGAAACGCTCTATCTATGGTTATAATCGATTATTATTTTGAGTATACGGACAAAGCCGTTCTGCCTCCGGTCGTCATCCCCAAAGAACCTCCCGTCTATCCCGACGTATACAATATTAACCTTACAGGGCAATTGCAGCAGACTATTACCGACTGGGGAGTATTTTACGCCGCCACCGGCGCGAATGACAACAGAACATTGCTTAAAGACGCCGTGTTCAGGGATTTGGGCATAACAAAATACCGTATAGAATTACCCTGGCAAACCGGAGTTCAGGGCACTGAAATCAATGGCAAATTAGATATTGTTTACAGCCAGTTGGACAGAGTTGCGAACACTGTTCAAACCGGCGTTTCATACGGCGTCGACAGGTATCTGCTGAGCGTATTTTCGCCTCCGCCGGCATTTAAATCCAACAATTCCGAAATCGGTACCGGCAACGCTTATCTGAAGCAGGAAAATGAAAAGGACTTTTGCGATTACATCGTGGCGTGTATTGATTAT
>Ga0123353_10009694_pt1 | contig 13337 bp, 9 predicted proteins | sample TergutLab28metaG_3_FD_92763 | JGI IMG/M metagenome (GOLD analysis project Ga0123353, IMG submission 92763) | Labiotermes labralis P3 segment gut microbial communities from Petit-Saut dam, French Guiana - Lab288 P3 | ecosystem: Host-associated > Arthropoda: Insects > Digestive system > Gut ... | reverse complement strand
GCCGCTGTTTTCGAGCATATAGCCGTTCATGGCGGCGTAGTCTATAAGGTTTACGCTGTTTGCCTGTGAAATCTGTTCTTTGGTGTAGGGTAACGGCATGGATTTCCAACTCCTTTCTAAATTATTTCAATTAAAAACGCCGCCCTGTAAGGCAGCGTTCGCTCTATTATAACTCTAACTCATCTTCGTCTTCCGGCTCGTAATATTCAAAGGGTTCCGAGCTGTTCCCTAAAAGTTCCCGTTCGTTTTCGTCAAAAAGCAGCCCCAACCGGTCATACATTAACAAAAATTCATTCGCCAGTTTGTCGTTGTCTATCAATTCGTCCGGCTGATTGCTCACGACATAGTCGAATTGCGCGATGCCCTTATGCTCCACGGCGCTCCGCAGCAATGTAATCGTCTGCGGCGATAGCCTGTCATAATAATTATTGCAAATAAACGTAACGTCATATAAGTCGCGTATTTTATCGCGTCCGGCGTATGCGCCTGTTTTCATCACGCAAAGCTGTTCGATGCCGTACACTAATATGCCTTTGATTCTTTCCGTTTCGTTTCCGGGTATCTCCCTGCGCCTGTACGACGCTTCGATTTTGAGCGGTTTGCCGTCGTTTCCGTAATTTACAAAACAGCGCTCAAATGTGGCCGTATCTTTGGCTACCCTGTATGAATAGCCGTTTTCGGCGCAGTACTCGTCTACGAAGGCCTCGAGTCTTTTCTCTCGGCCGTCCAAATAAATATCTTCTGAAAATCTGTCGAGCGCATAGCAAAGATACAAGGCTGTGCCGCCTTTCAAGATAAAATCGCTTGTTTTTTCGTTCAGGTACTTTATAAAAGAAACGATAATTTCCCCGTGCCGGTTCCTCCAGTTTTTCATACTCCTTCGCGCCTTTTGTAATTCAGCCACTCGCCGTAATATTCGCGCCCCATGAAGCTGTCGATTTTTGCCCAATGCGGCATATTTTTCATAAGCGCGACTTTATCGAAGATTTCGCGTGTATAATCATCGTTGCCGATAAAATCCTTGTTCATGCCCTGCGCCGCGCTGTAATTTCCGAGCTCCAGCAGGTCGAGCAGCGCCCTGATGTGATTGGCGACGGCAAAAGTCCCGTTGTTTTCGGGTACGGTGGAGTAATATTCGATGCCGTACTCACCGAAAAAGCTGTCCTCGCTGTTACGAAATTTCGGGTTTTCCCATTGCAGGGCGGAACGGTGCCAGTCTCCGCAGGTCAGCAGCGAACAGGGCAGGTTCAATGCGTGTATGCCCGTAATGTATCGCATTTTTATTGCGCCTCCGTTTCGTTTCATTTGATGTATATATTATACGCAATTTTTATATGAATTTCAAGTATATATAAAATAATTGATTTTATATTTCCATTTCGTCGTCCGCGTCCTCGTTTTCAAGTATTTGGTCCAAATATTCATATTCGTCAGTTTCGTATTGATATTCAAGAATGTCAACGATATTTTTACACTCGGACGGCAGATATTCCTTGATATTTTTTGAAACATCAGACATATCGCCGTAAAATCCCCAAATGCTCTCGATTTCATTATCGCCCTCGTACAATTTGAACCCATAGCATTGCCCTGTCAGATAATAATCGTATTCCTCCACTTCGGCGCGCAGCATATTTTCGGCCCTTGCTATATCAAGGGAGCCGTATTCGTTCCGTATATCATCGTAAGTAGCGTAAATCCAGCCCACTTGACCGCTGTCCCACGGACAGCTATACCCTACGGTATTCATGGTGAGCCCGCTGTGATCGTAGAGATATAACGGCAGAATCACATTATACCCACGTAGGATATCAAGCAGCTCCGAAATTTTAAGAAATTGGAGCGCTGTATCAACTATTTCATTTTCCACTTCCAAAAGCGGGACATCATAAGCAGCTTCGAGATACCATTTATTAAAAAAATCGCTGTACGTTTTTATGTGATATGGCTCTTTATCTTTTTCGTCAAACTCGAAACGTATATTTTTAAATTTATTATCAGTAACCATTTGAAAAATCTCGCGTTGCGGGACAGTTTCATTACATAAATCAACTAAAAATTCGTCAGGGCCGTCGTAGCCGTGTTCGTCGCCCAAATTGTGCCGCTTGTGCCAACATACCATTTTCCCGAAGTTATCCCTATCTTCACGGGGATTTATCGGGGCGGCGTCGTCCACGACAAACAGTGTATAGGGCGTTTGCTTCGCTGCCATAAACATAAAGTATAATTCTCCTTTCAAAAAATCAAACCGCAATATCGTCTTCGTACTCTTCTTCTGTTTCAATTTCAACCGCCGATTCGCCGGCGCCGGATTCACTCAAAATTTCGCCTTGCTGTTTGGATAGCTCTTTAAATTCTAATTTAGTATTTATTTCGCTCTGCCGCGTAATATAATCGGACAACTTTTCCTCGTACTCAAAAGGTTTCGTGACTGTTTGTTTGGCCAATTCAAGCTGTTGTTGGGTTTCGGTCAGCTTGGTTTCCGCTTGGGACAGATAAAGCGGCAATTTTTCGGCAAGATTTTCAATCTTCGTAATACCGCCTACAGCCGAATCGCTCGCAGGGGTTGAATATTTGGCGCTTCCCACGAGCTTTAATTCCAATTCCATCAGGCCTTTGCGTTCGGCGTATAAATCTAAACCGCGATAACTTCCGATATTATATGACTCACCCTCGGCAGTATAGGATTTTGATTTGATGACCGTTAATAACGCTTCGCCCGCAATCGCTCTTTCGTCGTAAACTTTACCGTCGACCGTTATAATAAAATCGTTGTTTTTATGTTTATCAAGGACGGTGATATCGCCCGTTATATTTTTTATACGTTCCTCGTTCCGGCTGATAGTTTCGGGATAATGCTTATTGATATTACGCTCTAAAACGATACGTTCATTCATCCAGTTCCCTTTGAGCAGCTTCAAGCGCGTGACTTCGTTATCTACAGTCATTTTTTCTACCAACAAGGGGTTAGAAGTTGCGATAGCCTTGATTTCGGCAGCGGTCAGCACGGTTTCGTCTGTATCCTCACAGGAACGCGAAACGCTTTTGCTCGTCATGATTTGAGTGATATACCGTAGTTTTTGCTCTTGGATTTGCCATAAATAGCTGTCGAACGTGTCTTTGGTTACATAACGGAAAATGCAAATCATATCGTTGCCGTTGCCGAAACGGAGCCCGCGGCCGTCGCGCTGGATTATATCGCTTGGGCGCCAAGGTACGTCTACATGGTGCAAGGCATATAGTTTTGATTGAATATTGGTGCCTGTTCCGAGTTTACCGGTGGAACCGAGCAGTACGCGGATTTCGCCCCTGCGGGTTTTTTCAAACATATCCTCGCGTTGTGCGTCGTTAGCAGCGTCATGGACAAAAGCAATTTCACCGGCGGGTATACCCATATTGATCAATTGTTTTTTCATTTCGCTATATACATTAAACTGGTCCGGTTTCGGCGTCCCGCTGTCACAAAATATTACCTGCGTGAGTTTTTCGTCAGCTGTTTCTTTCCATATATTATATACGTTGTTAATACAAGTATTGAGTTTGCTGTCGGGGTCGTTGGGCGCGTTGGGATAAACGAGCCGTGGGTCGATTGCCATGAGTTTGGCTTCGTTTGTCAGTTTCAACATATTATCTTTTTCGGGGATTACTTCGCGTTTTCTGATCGCCTCCGCTCTCTCGACAAAACTTTCCATTATTTTTTTTTGAAAAGCCGAACGTTCGGTGACGATGACCTGCGCTTTGCCGCCGTCGATTTCGGGTATTGGCAGGTTGAGCATATCGCCGGTCTGTATGTCGGCTATGACGCGAAACATCTTCATAAGTTCGGGCAGGTTATGAAATTTGCTGAACCGGTTTTTGATACGGTAGCCGGACCCTTCGGGGTTTATTTCAAGGCTTGATATGGTATCGCCGAACGTAGCCGCCCATTTGTCAAAAAAATGCAACCCTGTTTTTTTGAGAATATCGGGCTGTAAAAACCTCTGCATGACAAACATTTCCGACATAGAATTGCTTATCGGCGTCCCCGTGGCGAAAGTCACGCCGCGCCCTTTGTTTTTTTCCTGTAAATATTGACACTTCATCAGCATATCGCTTGCACGCTGGCTGCGGGATTGCCCTATTCCAGCGACATTCCGCATTTTCGTAAAAGTATAGCAATTTTTGTAAGCATGGGACTCATCTACAAACATATAGTCCACGCCGAGTTGTTCAAAATTTAAAAGGTCGTCTTTGCGTTCTTCTTTCGTGAGCCGCTCGAGCCGTTCTTTTAAATTGTTTTGGAAAATAACCATTTGCTTGATTGCCCAGTTTTCGCCTTTTTCCCTTTTTATTTCTTCGATTGCGCGGGTTATATTGGATATTTCCTCCTGTAACAACCGTTCCTGCCGTTCCCTTGAAATGGGTATTTTTTCAAACTGCGAATGTCCAATGATGATTGCGTCGTGGTCGCCCATCGCTATCTTTGAAATAAATTTGTTGCGGGTTTTTTTCTCAAAATCGGCTTTTGTGGCGGCAAGGACATTCGCCGAGGGAAAAAACCGCATAAATTCGTTAGTCCATTGTTCGGTCAGGTGGTTCGGGACAACATATATCGGTTTTTTTATCACGCCCATGTTTTTCATATACATTCCCGCCGCGACCATCGCCGCTGTTTTGCCCGCGCCTACCTCGTGGGCCATCAAACAAGTGCCGTTATATACGATACGGGCGATTACGTCCTTTTGGTGCTGCCGGAGTTCACGTTCCTCGTTCATGCCGTCGAAACGCAAATGGGAACCGTCGTACTCGCGGGGGCGTATACGGTTAAATTTTTCGTTGTATATGCCAAGCAAAATTTCGCCGCGTGTATTATCGGCGAACAGCCATGTGCCGAACGTTTCTTTTATTTGCTGTTGTTTCGAACGGGCAATCATGGTTTCTTCGGCGTTTATGACATACTTTGTTTTTTCGTTGCCGTCGGCGTCGTGGTATCTCACAGGGTCGCGGATTGTTACCGACTGCATATTCAGGCTGTCTTCGTAAATTGCGTAAGCGTTAGCGCGTTTTGTCCCGTAAATCTGATTGGCCTTGATTGAATTACCGTCCTGGTCTTTGTTTGAAATACGCCATATGTCGGTATATTCGAAGTATTCAAGTTTTATCTTTCCGGACCGGTTATATTCGTCCGGTTTTAGTAATCTCGGCGTTTCAAAGGTTTCATACATGAATTGCCGGTAATATTCAATCGGGATCCACGGGCTGCCTATACGGAAATCAATATCGGACGGCAATAATCTCGGCGGCTGTACGTCTTGCAAGGCAGCCACATTCCGCGTAAATATTTCGTTATCCGCCGCTTTCAGCTTTGCATAATCCAATTTCGCAACAACGTCGCCCGATAAATATTCCTCTGCGGTTTCCCAGCCTTCATACGGGTCCCCGTAATAATTTTGCGGATTCAGATAAATTTTGTCGCCGAGTTCCTCTATGATTTCATCTTCGCTTTTTTCATAGAGATGCGCCATATATGCGAGGTCGGTTTTGAGTTTCATGTTGAGCGATATTTCAAGGGCTTCTTTCGCGTTTTCCGCATGGGTAGGCTGACGGTAGGATTTTATCGTCGCTTTTGTGAAAATCGAAGCTTTGCTGTAAGTTGTCCTGTCTTTGTTCAAATCCTCAATGGAGCGCAGCAGGGGATATTGGTCATCGTTGCCGAACGCCGCGCTGTTAGTTTTATCGTTGATATATCCGTATTTTTTAATAAAAGCGTCATATACGCCGTTGAGCTTTTTTTGCGCCGTTTCAAGTTCGGCGTATTGATAATCCCGCGATTGAACGCCGACAACATCAAGCAGGGCGGTGCGTATACCGCACAAACCCTTGATGCGTTCGGCTTTGGCGCCCTTGAAGTCCTGTTTTATATAACAACCGCCTTCGCAGTAAAATATATCGTTGTTTTTAATGATATATGTATAATTTTTTACGCCTTTGTCCGCTTTTATTTTTCCTTCATCAGGTAATTTTTCGGTTTCAAATTGCGGAATTTCGGGTTCCGGGTCGGGCTGCGCGGTGAATACCGCCGACAGTTTATTGATTGCCTTGTCAAGTTCAATGTACAAATCCTGACTTTCGGGCGCAATACAGGCTGTGCCGTCCTCGTTGCCGTACATATTTTTGCTGCGTTCCATACTGCCGAGGACCATATCCGGGTTAGCGATAAAATAATTATTGACCCTGAAATAATTTTTCGGGTACGGGTTTGTAAAAACCCAGTCGGGAAGGCTGTACTTATCGATAGTTTTTATTTGGTCGCGTTTTTGAAAAAACAAAATATCGGCGGTGACTTCCGTGCCTGAAAGCGCGGTAAAGGCGTTATTCGGAAGCCGTACCGCGCCAATCAGATCTGCGCGCCGCGCAAAATATTCGCGTGCGGAAGTATCCGATTTATCCATAGTGCCTTTTGATGTGATAACGGCGGCGATTCCGCCGGGTTTTAATAAATCAAGGGATTTGGCGATAAAATAATCGTGTATCATAAAATTTTCTTTTTCGTACCGTTTGTCATAGACCTTTATATTATTGAATGGGATATTGCCGATTATGACGTCAACGCTTTCGTTTTAAAAACGTGTGGTTTCAAAACCTTGTATTTTAATATCCGCGTTTTGGTATAACTGCTTGGCGATCCTGCCCGTGATTGGGTCGAGTTCGACGCCGTGTATTTTTGTCGCTTGGAATTCATCGGGCAGTACGGAAAAAAAGTTGCCCGTACCCATCGACGGCTCGAGCAATGTGCGGTTATTGCCGCCCTCGAAGCCGAAATTCCAAAGCGCTTTATACATGGCTTCCGCTAACTTCGGAACGGTATAAAACGCTGTAATTGTGGAGTTAATGGCGGCTTTGTATTCGTCTTCGTCAAGTATCAGTTTTAATTCCTGATATTCGTTTTCCCAACCGGAAGCAGTATTTGAAAAAGCGTTGGCAAGGCCGCCCCAGCCGACATAGTTTGCGAGTATTTTTTGCTCGGCTGGTTGGGCGGGCCTGTTTTCGGTTTCAAGGTGTTTTACTAAGCGTATAGCTTCGATATTGTTTCTGAATTTAGTTTTGGCGCCGCCCGTGAAAAGATTATCGTTTTCGGAATAACGGTAGTTTGTCTTTTCCGGCGCCGGCGGGGCTTGCGGCAATACAATTATGTTCGGCGCGGCAGTAACTTGAGTTTCAACAATACCGCCCGAACCGTTTGGATTATCATCAGTTTCATTGGTTTCATCGGGTTCACCGGATATTATTTCGATAAAGCGGTTTTTGATTTCGGCGGATTCCGGTTCTGTAAAAACAGGCTGTGGTTGGTCATTTGCTGAAAAAAGGGATAACTGTTCTATTTCATTTTTATATGATAAATTATTTTCGGTTATATTGCCATGCTCCGTGATTGTTTCGCCGTCAGCGGTAATAACGCTGTAATTTTTTTGTAAAAGCAGATTTATATATTTATCAATGGTATGAACGGGGACGCCGATTATGGGCGCTCTTTCCGGTAAGCCGATTTCGCGGCTTGCTAAAATCAAATCAAGTTCAACTGCGGCGGTTTTCGCATTTTCGCCCATGGCTTCGTAAAAATCGCCTAAACGCTTGAATACGATGCTGTCAGGATAACGCTCGGTCAAAACGTTGTACTGTTTCCAATATGGCGGACCTTGAAGTTCAGGCATAGAAAAAGAGCCTTGCGGCTCATTTTCTGTTTTTGTTATCTCGGTATGAGGACCAGTTCCCTTATCACTATTTCCTCCGCTATGTCCCTGTGTTTGTTCAAGTGGCGCGCCCGCTCCATTATATCGTTGGTCTGCGGCGTCGGGTCGCTTTCCAGCAGCCTCTGCGTTATTTTCTCGATTTGCTCCATCGCTTCCTCGTCCACCAGATACATCAGGTTCGTAAGCCCGCCTTGCATTTTCAAAAGTGAAAACCTTTGCGGGTCCGCCGCGCGCAAATAGTTCATCGCCATCCTGCCGTACTTGCCGAGAGGCTGGTCCCTGCCGTCCCCGGTCGTTTCCCCCTCGTTCAGCCCGGTCAGTAGTTCCCGGAGGTTCTTGTTGTTCATCAATTCGCTGTTCATTTTTAGCGCTCCTTTCGTTTTCGATTATTTTTACATTCCGTTCAATTTCGAGTAATATCCCTTTTGATATTTCGGTCACGGTATAACCGAGCCGCGCCACTAACGGTATGGTATTAAAATGCGGTATAGTCGGTATAACCACGTCGGCGGTTTCGCCGCAACGGTTCGCTATATAATACACGCAGCTGTTGTATATGATTTCGGCCACTTCAGCCATAAGCCCGTTCTGCGGCATTTCGCCGAGAAAATGATCTTTTATGTCGTTCTCAAAACCCTGTAAATAACCGTCGAGGTTTTCAGCTATGCTGTCAGCGGCGATTTGGCTTATACAGTCGGTAAGGTTATTTGCCGGTATATCGTGGTTGTAAGCAAGCCTGTGTATCAAGCCCTGCCGCAATTCATCGTCCAATTTCCATACATCGGGAATTTTAGCGCCGTTGGTCTGCGATATGTCAAAAAGATGTTTTACCGTATGTTTGGCGTTGGCGTATTCGCAGACGGCGATGCCTTTTGCGCCGCTGTTTACGGACCGCGTGACTTTCGGGCTTGTCCATATATCGAATGTGGCGAGCATCGTAGCTTTCGGGTTCTGCGCGTAGACAAGCAGGGCATTGTCAAATTGGTGCTTGTACACGGCCGAACCGAAACGCAGATAGTCTTTCCATTCTTCTTCTGTCCGTGTTATCGCCGGCGCGATGGTTTCATATATGATTTTCAGCTTTTCGTCAAGCCGCATAAACGCACCTCCTGTTCATTAAGCAATCCGCTAAATTTCTTCGGCCTGTTCTTCCTCAAATTCGGTTTCGGATTCCTGCGCGTTTTCAATATCGTTGCCGCGCTCGGGCAGCAGCCCCTCTATTTCTTCTGTTAGATCCTGTACGATGGCGTTTTCGCATGAAGATAAATCATCGAACATACCTATATCAAGCAATTTCGCATAAACCGTTTTCAATTCGTCCTGTGAAAGCGAAGCGAAATTTGACGGGAGTTCATATTCGGTCAGCAATTTGCTTTCTACTTGGTCAATGTGGAAATTTTCGAGGTTTTCGACTTTCGCGGCGGCGTTTCCCAAACTTTTGCTTATGGCATCCAACCCTTCGTGTATATGCAGAGTCCCGGCGAACGCGCCGACAGCGGATAAACTGTTGTCTTTTACGGAATCAAGCGTGTTCTTGGCAAACTCTAATATATTATCTTTAAAATCTTTGAGTTTTTCGCCGATGCCGTTAAGTATCTCCAAAAGATGTTCCACCATAACGGAAACAGGGTTTTTCTTATCGGTGATTTCATTTATTTTTTCTTTCATATACGTCAGTTCCGTCATAATATTATTATACTGCTCTGTGAGAATGTCGTTATATTCTATTATGGACAAGAACCCTTGCCGTTCTGATTCGTAACCGGGCGTTTGCATGATTTCAAGCAGCTTTTTAATTTCGGGGTTATCGCGCAATGGTAAAGCTAATATCGCCATTATTTTTATCCTCCGTTATTTTATTGGTTTTATGGTTTTCAAAATATTCTGTGAGCGCCTGCTCTATGACTTCTTCCATTTCAGATTGCGTAGTTTTATCGTCAAAATATTTTTGATAGATTTTCGCTTTGATTTTAAGCGGCGGTGCGGTTTTAGGTTTGGGTTTTTTATTGAGTTCACCCGATAGAATTTGTTCCATTTTTTCATTGGTTAATTTTTTGTTTTCGGAAAATTCGCGCAGGGATTCGGCTTTTTTCATGTCAACCTTGTATGCGGATTCATCTAAAAGTTTGCTTAATTCCGTTTGTTCATCTGATGAAAGATAAGAAAGCGATACAGCGGAAATAAACGGGATTTCATTTTTATCAACGCGGTTGAGCAAAGCTTGGTCAAGATAACTTAATCGAATGTACCGTGAAACATTTGTAGTCCCTAATCCGTATTTTCCTGCTGTGATTTCCCTTGATTCCAACTTCCGGCCAAATTGGTCGGGAGTTTCATTTCCAACGGTTTCATGAGGGTTTGATAATCTTTTTATTTCATCAAGCAAATCATTTCTTTTGCCTTGTCCGCCATTGGATTCTTTTAACGCGTCAAGATGCGTTTTCAACGCAACCGCTCTTTCGCTGTGCGATAAATCAGCGAATGACCTCTGTAAAAGATTTGTTTCGGTTACTATTAGTTTTGCTTCGGCGTCGTCCAATCCTGTCTTGATGATAACGGGTACTTTTTTCAACCCTGCGATTTTGGCCGCGTTTACACGGTTATGCCCGCTCAATATTTCATAATTCTCATCAAGCGGCCGGACAATTATCGGTACGATTACGCCGAGTTCTTGGATGCTCCGGACCATATCGTTGAGCCGTTCACCCTCATACAACTTGAACGGGTGATTAATATACGATATGAGTTCGTCGGTAAATAATGTTTCGGTAACGTTCGCCGGAGTGTTAGCGTTCGGGTCTTCGCCTAAAAGTATCGTTCTGAGGTTCCGTTCAGATTCGGTTTTGCTCTTGCGTTCAGGCATTTGAAATCAGCTCCTGTACGGATATTATTGATTATGGGATTCAACGTGTATTATACCTGCTTTCCAATTAGTCAGTAATTCGATGATAACTTCTTCTATTTGCTTTTGGGAATATTCTATTGGGAAATATTTACGGAAACACATGGAACTTTTCGGTTCGTTTTTTTTCGGTGATTTTTGTTCTGCGATAATACTGTCGATAATACCATCGGTTAATTCTCCGGTTTTTTTCAGTTTTTTTAAACGCTGCGCCTGCGAAAGCGAAGGGGTAACATCATATTTATCCATCGCCGATGCTACCGCCATTTGTTCAATCTGAGAAAGATATGACAGCTCAACTGCGGGGTTAAACGCAAGCCGTTTCGCATCCACTTTGTCCAGCAGCGAATATATGAGTTCGGTCAGCCGTATCAGCCGGAAGATTTGATTTTTGCTTTCCCCGGTTTGTTTGGCTAACGTATCCACAGACAGCATATCGCCTTTTTTTCCATTGTGGTCCAATGCTTCGAGTTTCATGCGGTAGGCCCACGATTTTTCGCTGTATAACAGCTTTTCGCGCTGTTCTAAATTGGAATCGACCATGCAAATCACCGCTTCATCATCGTCGAGTTCGCGTATTATTACCGGCATTGTCGCGATTCCTGCGAGTTCACATGCGCGTTTCCGACGGTTTCCGCAGAGTAGTTCATATCCCCCTTCTGCGCGTGGACGCGCGAGCCCCGGTTCGCGGACGCCGTAACATTTGATGTTTTCGCTCAGACGGGTCATAGCTTCGTCGTCATTGACTTGGAATGGATGCGTTTCGGGCGAAAACAGCTCTGCCAGAGGGATTTCAACCACACATTTACTGTTTTCGTCAATAGGGTTGTTTTTGAATATGTCGTCGTATGATGTCAGCGATATGTTTTTTATATTACTCGTTTTCACAGCGCAGCACCTCCGTCGTCAGCCTTTCATACGCCAGCGCCGCTTTGCCGTTCGGGTCGTGGGCGTATATGCTTATTCCCTCGACGCTCGTTTCGGACACTCTCACCGATTGCGGTATGCTTTTACTAAATATTTTTATTTTCCCCTTGTAACTTTCCTCTAAAAGGGTTATAATGTCCCTGTTGTATTTTGTCCGCATGTTTGTCATGGTTATTAAAATGCCCTCTATCGTCAGCCCCGGATTTATTTGCCTTTTTACGTTCGCTATGGTCTGTAATAACTGCTCTAATCCTTTCAACGATAAATATTGCGCCTGTACCGGAATTATCACGCTGTGCGCCGCCGCGAGCGCGTTCACCGTAAGCATACCCAGAGAAGGGCAGGTGTCTGTGATGATATATTCGTACTCATGCTTTATTTTGTCGATATACTGCCTTAGAATCGTTTCCCTGCTCATCGCCGTCACTAATGACATCTCAAGCCCGGATAAATCCATATTTGCGGGCAATATATCTACACCCTCGCTGTGCTTTAATATGCCCTCCTTGCCGTCTATGGCTTTGTCGGTCATTATTTTTATCATTACCGTCGTTAATGTAATTGTCAGTTTGTTCGGTTCACGCCAACCTAAACTTGTCGTGAGCGACGCCTGCGGGTCTGCATCGATTATGAGCGTCTTTTTGCCTTGCCGGGCTAACCCTATACCTAAATTTACGCTTGCGTTCGTCTTACCCACGCCGCCTTTTTGGTTCGATACCGCTATCACTTTTGCCATTTCTTTCTCCACCTTTCTTGATTTACAGGCGTTTTTGATTTTTCAGACAAAAGGCCGAAACCGTTACCGATTTCAGCCCTTTATCTTCTTTTATCATTCCTCCTGCCGATGATATTTACCTTTTCAAGGTATTTTGGTTTGGACTGAATCAGCGAAACCCCCGTTTTATCGTGGTTTTCTGTTCTGTGTCCTATTATATCATTTTCATATCCGGATATAGAACTGTTGCCGTCAATCGCGAACTTTTTCAATATCACGATAGATGAACTGATGTGTTTCGATATTTTAAAAAACCAAGAAAAAATCAACGAAATTCTTAGCCAAATAACATTTCATTGGATTAAAGGCACGGCGGTTGAATTTCTCAGAAACGCCGTCCAGGAATTTCCGAATAATTACGAGTTATTGTACCATCTTGCGAATGTTTTAAAAAGCGAAGGCAATAATGATAAAGAAAAATTGAAAAATGTGCATGAGTCTATATCAATATGCAAACGGATTTTGGAAGATTGCACAAATGACGACGGCTTGCGTTTACGTACGCTTCAAAGCCTTGCTTATTCTTATAATCAAATAGGTGATAGGGAAAAAGCTATTGAAACAGCGTATAAATTGCCGTCAACGGTTAATTCGCGCGAAAGTGTGCTTCCGGAAATATTTGGAGAAAATTACGAAGCAGCTGTTCGTATCATCGCAAAAAATGATTCCGTTATTATAGAAGATTTAGAATTATTTGCGGACGAAAAAGATATTCAGCCAATTTTTATATCGTTGAATTTTTTGATAAATATCGGTGGTTATATAAATATAGACTTTGCGGATATAATCATGATGGTAAAAAATAACAACGCATATTTCGCAAATTACAAACAAATCAAAAAAATTCCCGAAGATATTGACCATAATAAAAGGGAATGTTTAAAAGGCGTAATTCTTGATATAAAGGCGTCAACGCAAATTGATAAAGACGGCTTAGGCAAATTTATGGACGATATTGTAAAATCATATGAAAATGTGAAAGTTATTTTTGGTATTAGATTTG
>Ga0123353_10009693_pt1 | contig 13338 bp, 8 predicted proteins | sample TergutLab28metaG_3_FD_92763 | JGI IMG/M metagenome (GOLD analysis project Ga0123353, IMG submission 92763) | Labiotermes labralis P3 segment gut microbial communities from Petit-Saut dam, French Guiana - Lab288 P3 | ecosystem: Host-associated > Arthropoda: Insects > Digestive system > Gut ... | reverse complement strand
TGGCATAGAGCAGCGTGTCGCGTTTGAGCTCCGTCCAGCTGCCCTGGAAGGTGCCCAGCTCCTTGCGGACCCAGGCGTTGTTCTGCATGAAGAATGGATATCCCGCGCCCTTCCGCGCCTCTGTGAAGGGGCGCAGCATGTGGATCCACGACCAGTAGAGATTGGAGCCCCAGGTGTCCGCGGGCAGGCCCTTGAGGTAGTTCTTCACCTTGCCCATCTGCGTACTATACTCGGGGAATTGATCTGTTTCGGGCTTGAGGATGGCGGCGGCCTCCGCGCTGCCCAGGGCCGAGGGGATGTCGAGGGAAGCGGGCAGCATGCGGTCCTTGACCTCGCGGTCCATCAGGCGCTGGAAGATGGCGGCGTCCACGGTGAAGCGCTGCCCCATGAGGCGCAGCCCCGTGACGGCGGCCTCGCGGTCCTCCACGTCCTGGAAGATGGGCACGGAGTTGATCTGCGGCGGCGCCATCCTGCGGATGATTTCGAGCGCGGCGGCGAATTTGGTTTGATCCGTGATTTCGCCGAGATTGCCCATATCGCTATAGACGCCCTCCAGCGCCGCGCGGTACTGGAAGGGGGTGATGTCGTCGCTCTCCCCCACGAAGAAGGTCGTCGGCTCGTAGATGTCGATCCAGGCCTGCTCGGCCTTTTTATCGGCATAGAGCGCGCTGCTCATCAGCAGGGCCGAGCGCACCTCGTCCTCGTACTTCGAGCGGAAAGTCATCTGGCCGTACCACTGCATGGCCTTAAAGTACTGTTTGAGCTGCTCCGTCTGCGTGTAGTGGCTGCGGGGCACGAACTGGGAGTAGTCAACCTGATATTCCTCCAGCTGCGGGTCATCGTAGTTTGCGCCCATGTTGATCACCAAGGAGGGCGCGGGGCCCTCGTGGGCCTCAATCAGGGCGATTTCCCCCGCGGCCAGGTTCGATTCGGCCAGGTCGCTGGCCTTAGGCTTGAGCAGCTTTTGCGCCACGGTAAAGTACGTGAGGTTGCGCATGGCGGCGTTCTCGAAATCCGTTCCCATCAATTGATCATACTGCGCTTGGGAGGCCGCAAGCATGGCGTCCGTCAAATCGCTGAGCGCGTCATAGAGCATGCTCTGCTCCAGGTTCTTGAGCACATAGTCGAACATCAAATGGAACGTGTGCACGGCTGAATCCGTGGTGATGAAGCTGGGGACGTAGCTATAACGGTTTTGCTCGTAGACACCGAAGTACTCGGCCCAGCTGCGCCCGTCGGTGACGGCGAAGCCGTTCTTCTCGATGAGGGCGGCGGCCTCCTTGGACAACATCGCGCCGCTGTAGTACCAGTAGTACACGTCGTCCTCGTCGTCGTTCTCCAGGAACTGCGTCTTGTTGACGACGTTGGCCAGGCCCGGCGAGACGCTGTAGGCCGGCGCCTGCGCCTTGACATTGCCGGCGTAGTCCTCGTAGGCCCCGAAGGAGAGCTTGTAGGCGGGCGCGGCGAAGGACACCCCCGCCGCCGGGACGGTGACCTGCGTCGGGTCCGGCTGCGTGGTGATGGGGGGCTTCTTGATCCAGTCGCAGGCAAACAGGGTGAGCAGCATGGCGGTTGCCAGAATGATTGCGGGGAGTCTTTTGAACATGGTTGATCTATTCATGATGACACCTCCGAAATTATAGTCTGGCTTAATCATAGCACATATTTTTCCGGCGCGCAACTGCCTGGGGGGAAACATGGGAGAAAAATTTTTGGGCTTCTTGCTTTTTCTTTTCTTCTATGATAGAATGATGCTAATCAAAATATAGAAAGGTTGGTTAGGTATGAAAAAGTTACTCAGTGTTTTATTGGTTTTTGGCTTGGCGGTTGGCTTTGGCGTGTGCGGCACGGTAAGCGCAAGCGCGGCCGGATACGCCGAATATTTGGCGGCGAATAACGCGCGCCAGGCGGCCAAAACAAAAATGGATGACCTTCTGACAGGAGGATATTACGATTATCCCGGTTTTACTTCCGGCTTTGCGCTGGATTTGCATGAACAGCATGTGATCTCGCCATCATCGGACGCGGCCTATTCCGCTTATATAAGCGTGTGGATTGATTATGCCGAGGCGGTAAAAGATTATGACCTTTATTCTGACATGTATATCAACTTTCTATTGTGGGACGCGGACGCTTTAACATCAACTTATAACCTGATCATTGCAAATTACGCGTCCGCCAAGCTCAGTCAAGGCTATGTGGATACCATCAACGAAGGGTACAAAGCTTCTTTTGCCGCCATGACGGCTCATATCGACCAATTTGCCCAGAACAGGGGCCTTACAAGTGCTCAGAAGAATGCCTTGCTCGCTGAAACAATTGCGGGCCTCAACGCGGCCTTAATACCATCCAGCGCTTATTTATCCCAGCAGCGGAGAATGGAATTCGGCGTAGCAACGGCTTTTGCTGAAGGGACGCTGCAAAGCAAAATGATCGCCGCCGCTGATTCCGCCATTCAAAAGCTGTACCCCACCACCACCTACACCCTGACCCTCAACGCCAATGGCGGCAGCGTTACGCCAAACACCGTCACGCAGGCGGCGGGGACCACCTACGCCTTGCCGACCCCGGACAGGAGCGGCTTCACTTTCAACGGCTGGACGTTGAGCGGCGGCGGCAGCCTGAACGGGAGCACGTATACCTTCGGTACGAGCAACGGCACCGTGACGGCCCAATGGACGGCGGATGTCACAAGCTATAACGTCACGGTGAACAGCGGCTCAGGCGGGGGGAGTTATGCGGCGAACGCGACCGTTACCATCACAGCGAACGAGGCTCCATCAGGCAAGGTGTTCGACAAGTGGACGACCCCGGACGGCGTGAACTTTGCCAACGCAAGCGCCACTGCGACTACTTTCACTATGCCCGCCAAAAACGTGACAGTCACTGCAACGTACAAGGACACGCCCAGGGGCATCTTCGGCACGAACGACAAGTGGTACGGCGAATGGTGGCACTATATCTTGTTCTTCTTTGCCTTCGGATTTATCTGGATGTGGTTTGTCTAATGAAACATCACTGATAAGGAGCGGCAGACATGCCCATCACCCCGCACGACAAACAAATCCTGCGCGATCTGGCCCGCCGCCAGGCCGAAATCGCCGCGCTACCCATTATGGAGGAGAGGCGCGCGCTGTGGTACGATCTGAATGACGGCAAGGCGGAGCACCCCCTGGTCACCATGGAGTTCCACGGCGTGGAGAGCGACGTCTACCCGCCGCTTGTTTGCGAAACGCCGCTGGCCCGCGGCATCGAGCACCAGATGGCCCGGCAGATTTTTAAATACGAGAATTATAGGGACGACCGGGTAATTCCGGGCTCCTTTATGGTGGGGATTCCGAATTGGTTCAGGCCCTTCGGGTATTCCCCGAAGGTGGCGGACAGGCAGGGCATGGCCTATCGCTTTGAACACGCCGTTCACGACATGGAGGAGGGCTTCGCCGTATTCAAGCCCTCCGAGTTCGAGGTTGACGCAGGGCTGGCCGGGGCCAACGAACGCAAGGCGCAGATCGAGGACATCATCGGGGACATCCTGCCCGTGCGGCTGGAATTCCCGGGGCCGAGCTTCTGCCCCGGCCACATCCTCGTACAGATGATGAGCCTGGAGACCATGTGCCTGAGCATCCTCGACTATCCGGATTTATTTCATCGGGTCATGCGCCAGTTGACGGACGATTATCATGCCTGGCTCGACGCGATTGAGGCGGCGGGCGCGGTGATCCCCAACAACGACGAGAGCCATGTGGCCATGGACACCTATTGCTACACCCATGATTTGCCGGGTGCTGGCGAGCTGGACCGCCCGGCGAAAATCTCCGATGTGTGGGGCTACAGCAACTCCCAGGAGACCGTGAGCATGTCGCCCGCCATGTTCGACGAGTTCTTTTTCACGTACATCAAGGAGGTCGCCGACCGCTTCGGCCTGTACTCCTATGGCTGCTGCGAGCCGGTGCATACCCTGTGGGAACCGTGTTTTTCACGTATGAAGACACTGCGCAAGATTTCGATTTCCCCCTGGTGCGACGAGGACTTCATGGGCGAGGCGCTGCGCGGCCGGAAGATCGTCTATCACCGCAAGCCCTTCAGCAACTTCTTCAGCGTGGACCCCGTGTTCGACGAGGCGGCTTTTTTCAAGCACATAGAGAAGACAGTGAAAGCCGCGCGTGGGTGCCCGCTTGAGGTGACGTTCCGGGACATCTGCTCCGTGCGCGGCGAGCCGCAAAGGCTCACACGGGCAGTGGAGCTGACCCGGGAGGCGTTCGAGAGGTGGTGGCAGGAGTGAGAATTATCTCCCCCGGCGTATACCCCACCATGGTCACCCCCTTCACCGATGATTTGCAGGTCGATTACGATGCCCTGCCAACCCTGCTTGACTGGTACGAGAACCGCGGCGTGGCGGGGGTGTTCGCCATCTGCGCCTCCAGCGAGATCGACTACCTCAGCTTTGACGAGCGCCTGCAAATTTTGCGTGCCCTCATGCGGGCCAGGCGGCCCGGCACGGTGATGCTGGCCTCGGGCCACGTGGAGACCGACCCGGCGGCGTTCATCCGCCAGGCGCAGGCCTTTGCCGCCGAGGGCATCGACGCCTACGTGTTCATCACCAGGCGCGTGGCCCCGGGCGAAGGCGATGACGCGTTTTTGCGCCAGCTGGAGGCCGCCGCCAAAGCGCTGGGGGAGCTCCCGCTGGGGCTGTACGAATGCCCGGGGCCCCACAAGCGTTCGCTGACGCCGGAGATCATCCGCCGGCTGGGGGGCATCGGCAACTTCGCGTTCTCGAAGGACACCAGCTGCGACATGGGGCTGATCAGGGAAAAGCTTGCCGCCGCGCAGGATACGAACCTGAAGATATACAACGCCCACACGGGCACGCTGTTGGAGAGCCTGCGGGCGGGCTGCGCGGGCTACAGCGGGGTGATGGGCAACTTCCACCCGCAGCTGTACGCAAAGCTGTGCGCGTGCTTTGATGAAGACCCGGCGCTTGGGGAGCGCTTGCAGGAGTTCCTCGACAGGGCGTTTGCCATGCGCTGCGCGTACCCCGCCGACGCGAAACATTGCCTGCGCCGGGAGGGCGTGCCCATGGGCCGGGCCTGCCGCAGCCGGGACGCCGCGGCGTTCACGCGGGAGCACCAGTCGCGCATGGAGGCGCTCATACGGCTGACGCGGGAATTCGAGCAAGGCATCGCATGATCACGCTGCGCCTGAAAAACCGCAGCGGCAGAGCCCCAAGGGGCCCTGCCGCTGCGGTCTCGCATATTCTCGCATGTTTACGGTGAAATCAAATCATCCAGATCCAGCCGAAGCACAGATAGCGCAGGAGCATCCGGAGCCAGGGGGCCAGCTTTTCCCACCACTTGAGCGCCGCGGCCTGGGTCTGCGTACCGCCGCCCTGGGCCTGGGTGTTGTCGTCTTGGCTGTTGTCATTCTGGCTGTTGTTGTCCTGGTTGTCTTCGCCCTGATTGTCTTCGCCCTGATTGTTGTCGTCCTGATTGTTTTGGCCCTGGTCGTCGTCGCCTTGGCCGTCGTCTTCGCCCGGGGCCGGTATCCACTCAATGCAGTACTCGCTGAAATGGTCCGTGACAAATTCGAGATAGTATACCCCATCGATCTGCACGAGCGTGGTTGTGAGAATCTGCCCCAGGTAGCTCACGAAAAGCCGAGCCGGGTCTCCGCCCGTTTCGAGGTAGTTGGCTGGGACGGAAAGGCGCACGGTCACGTTGCCGTTGGGCTGCACGTTCGTATTGCTGCCGTCGGCGCTGTGGAACTTGATTTCGTAGGTCATGATGGGTGCCCGTTCAGTGAAAGTCATCCAGTAGTCGTTGGACCAGGCGGTGGCATGCATCACGGTGCCGGGCGGGAACGCAAGGGCGGGGGTCACGGTCACGTTGCTGGTGTCGAAATCTACCACGTCCTTGCTGAATTCCCACACGGCGTAGAAAGTGGCCGACCGGTTGAAGTCTTCCAGCACCCCGTCAGGCGGATAATCCGGCACGGTGGCCGCCGGGTTCTCGGACCAGCCCAGGAGGACGCAGCTTTCGCGGGTGAGCGCCGCGGGGAAGCAGGCCAGTATGTTGCCCAGGGGGAAGGGCTTGTCATGGTAGGTCCTGAACGTGAGGACATCATCCGTATTGCTGCGGGTATGGAATGCCAGCTGATAGGTTACCGGCTGCCACACGGCGTAAAGGCTCAGCGCGGCATTGCCGGTGTAGGCGGCGCCGGGTTGGTACTGCGGCGCAGTGGCCGAGGCGGTGGTCGCCCAGCCTTTGAAGATATAGCCCTCCCCTCGGGTGGGGGCGGCGTCGCTCAGGGCCAGCGGCACGTCGTGGAGCTTGTTCTGGGCCAGCGGCGCGCCCGTGCCGCCATTGGCGTCGTAGGTGACGGGATAGCAGGTCAGCTCCCACACGGCGTAGAGGTCAACCGGGCGGCTGCGCGCGTATTCGAAGCCGACCAGGCGTCCGGGGCTCTCGAACCAGGTGTGTCCGGGCAGGTAATCCGGGGTTTCCGCGGCCGGGTCCTCGGCCCAGCCCAGGAACGTGTAGCCCACGCGGAAGGGCGCATTGCCGGTCAGCACCAGCGTCTCGCCGTAGTTCACCGGCTGCGGGGCCGGGGCGTTCTCGCCGCCGTTTTCGTGGAAGGTAATCGGCTGCGGCTCGAGGTCGGCGCGCTTGAGCTTGATCATCGGGCGCATGCCCATGCCGGGGTCCTCATAGCCGGTGTAGGGGGCATGCATACTGCCGTCATAGTCCACGCAAGTGCCTACGCCGTATTGGTTGGAGAAACAGCCGCTAAGCTGCTTGCAGCTCAGGGCCCACCAGCGGGCGCTGGCTCCGTCGGTATGGACCCCCAGGGCCACCGCGTAATCGCTGGGCGCGGCAATGCGGCTTCCATTGCTTCCTAAGCCCCACTTCCCGCTTTTGAGTTGATCCTCCGTAGGGATTGACACAGGGACCCACTCCCCTTCGGTCACGGGCATGGGAAGGATGGAGGAAATTGGGACAATTACGGTAAGCTCAGTCCAAATGGGCTGAAGATATTCCCAGTTCCAGTAATCCAAATCCGGGCCAAAGGCACGCAGCATTAAATTCTGCTCCAACCAACTAAGAAATGCATCTAGTTTTTCCCACTCTTCAGGTAAGGGGTCAGGTATATGAACCGTGCTGAATGCGTGCGTCTCTATCACCTTGTCCGACAGCAGGAGGACCGTATCCTCCTCTTCGTCAACCTCCAGAACCCGCCACGCGATGGGCTCGTAGAGGAACCAGTCCCCATTCATATAGGCGTAGCGCGCGCCGTCCAGGGGCACGTCGTCCCCGGCCCCGATGGCGTCGAGCTGGCCGATCAACGTGGGGTCCGTCACTATGCTCTGGGGGTATAAACCGGCGTTGACCAAGCTGTTGGGCGTAAGATCGGGCGTGGCACCCGCGAATATGCCCGGGCCGAACGCGCAAAGGGAGAACAGCAATGCTGCTGACAATAAAATGGCGAGCCATTGTTTGGTTTTCATAACAAGGGTTCCTTTCTGAATTTTAGATGATATTTGTCGTGAACACGAGGTAGCTGCCCTCCGGCCAGGCGTTCATGGGCGGCGCGTAGCCGAGCGCAAGGCTGTGCCATACTTCCAGCTGACCGATGTTCGCCAGATGCGCGGCGGGTACCGGTAGCTTGACGGTGACGCTGCCCGACAACGGTTGGGCGAGCACGCCGTCGAGATAGCACTCGAGGTAGAACGGCGCGACGCCGGCGCCCGTATCGCGGTAGACGATCCTCGTGGTGTAGCCCCAGCCCTCGTTCACCCGGAACTCCGCGTCCGGCGAGAGGATGTCGTCGGTATACTCGAAGATCACGCCGTTGACGGTTTTGGTGATCAGCTGCGGCGCGGCCGTCGTCGTGGTTGTCGTGGTTGTGGTTGTCGTAGTCGAAGTAGTTGTAGTTGATGTTGTAGATGTAGCTGCTGTTGCTGTGGTTGTCGTAGTGGCCGTGGTTGGACTTGCGGTCGTGGCCGTGGCCGTGCCGCCCGTGGTTGTGCTGGGGGCGGCCGTTCCGGTGTTGTCGTTTATGTAGGCATACTTGGATGCGGTAGTTGACGCGCTCGTGGGTGCCGTGGGTGCCGCGGCGGTCGGCGCCGCCGTGGTGGCCGCCGCTGTAGAAGGGGGAGCCGCCCGGGTTGCGGCGGCGCCGGCCGCCGCGTGCCTTTCGGGGAGGGAGGGCCCGGTGTACCCCGTGCCGAAGGAGGGCGCCTGCGGGAAGGTGAACGGCTCAGGCCCGCCCTGGACGGCTGCGGCGGTTTCGGCCGCGGCCGCCGCAGTGGTCGCGAAGCTGCCGGCCGGCTGCTGACGGTTGTCAATGACCCTCTTCACCGTGAAAGCGCCGCCCATGAGGACCAGCGACGCCGCGACGCCGGCGATCACCTTCGGCAGGGCGACAGCCGCGGTCGCCGCGCCCGCCGCCCCGCCCGCAGCCGGGCCGGGGAGAGCCAGCGGGGGAAGCAGCCGGCCGCTCTCTGCGGCGGCATGGTTCAGCAGCCAGATCAGCAGCGGGATGGGGGTCGCGCCGTAGAGCTTCGTGCCCTTGCGCTCCAGCTCCTCCACGCCGCGGCTGATTTTCTTGCGGGCCAGGGCCAGGCGGCTCATCACGGTGCTGTAGGGGGTCTCCAGGGCGGCGGCGATCTCCTGCAGCGGCAGGTCGTCGAAGTAGTACATCAGCACGCACAGCCGCTGGTCCTCCGGCAGGCCGTCCACAATCTCCATGATCAGCCGCCGGGTCTCCTCGGTGTCCATCGCGGCGTGGGGGATATATTCGCTGTCCCGTTCCGCCTGGAGGGCGAGGATATCCGGCTCATCCTCCGCGCCCGGCTGGAACAGCTGCGGCTTGCGCTGTTTGACATAATTTTTCGCCGTGTTGCCGGTGATCTGGTGCAGCCACGCGGGGAACTGCTCGGGCTTTTGCAGGGCGGCGATGCCCTGCCACGCTTTCAGGTAGCTGTCCTGCAGGATGTCGAGGGCGTCCTGCTCGTTCTTGGTGATCGAGAACGCCACAAAGTAAGCCCTGTCCCTCGTCAGGAGGTAGAGTTCGTTGAAGGCGTCCTTATGGCCCTTCCGGGCTCTCTGCGCCAGCTGCGCAATGCGTTCCCGATTGTCCATGCGTCCCATCCTTGCGTGTTTGTGATATCCAGTCGAAGAAATCCATGTCGTGCACGCGCTGCGCACACGCGGCACTGGGGAATCTCCGTTGTACGGCGCCCGCGCTGAGCGCCGCCCGGATCAGCGCGTCCACATGCTTTCTCACCTCCGTACCGTCCCATTGGCTGGGCTGGTTTGCTGCCGTCTACTTCTATAGACAACAACGGAGGCGGCTCCATCCACTGTTTTCGAAAAAATTTTTTTCAAAAAAAGCCCCCGGAGAGGGGCCCTTTCATTGGGAGTATTTCACCCGATCAGCGGCGAGTCCCACGGGATCAGGATCGTCACGCCGTTCTGCGTGGCGGGCACGACATAGGGCATGTAGAAGACGTACACGCCGTCCGCGGTCAGGTAGAAGTTGGCGTCCGGGCCGGACTGCGCCCGCGCGTCCGACAGGTCGGGCTCGCCATCGCCGAAGCTCGCAATTTCCTGGACGAACGCGTCCATCAGCGCCGCCCGGATCTCTTCCTCATCCCCGCGCACAAAATCGGAGAGCTTCAGCTCGCGCCCCAGGTTGAAGTCGAAGGTGTGCCCGGTGACCCAGCTGTTGTGCACGCCGCCCATGTACCAGTCGCCGTCCGTGACGAAGCAGAGAACGTCGTCCCGTATATAGCTGAATCCGCTCAGCTCGGTGTAGTTCCAGGTCTCGTCCGTGGGATTTGCGCCTTCGGCATTCATTTTGCTTATGTATTCGGCCTCCATTTTGTCGTACACCCGGTTGGCCGTTTCCACCAGCGGGGAGGCCCCCGAGAAGACAGGCCTGCTGAATTTGAACTCGATGCCGCCCCGGCTCTCCTCCAGGGTCGTCTGTATCTCCCAGCCGTAGGGCTTTGTCTTGCCGCACGCGGCCAAAGCCGCCAGCAGCACGGCGGCGCAGCCTATGAGGGCGAATACGCGTTTCATCGGTCCTACCTCCGCTTTCGTCTGTCAAAACAAGTATAACAGCATAATACACAAAAAGCAAGCGAAAGTCTTGCAAACATTTTCGGCCCGTGATATAATCAATATAATAAGCTATGCCTGTATGACGAAAGGAGCCCGTCCTATGAAACCACTGCGCGTCACCATCTGGAACGAATACCTCGCGGACCGCACGAAACGCACCCGCGCCGGCAAGCTCTACCCCGGGGGGATGCACGAGCACCTGAAGCAGGCCTTGGCCGCCCCGGATTTGGACATCCGCACGGCGTGGCTGGGGAAGGACATCAACCACGGGCTTTCAGACAGGGTGCTGAAGGAGACCGACGTGCTGCTGTGGTGGGGGCACGGCGCGCACGGGATGGTGCGCGACAAGGTCGCGGACCGCGTGGTGGCGCGGGTGCACGAGGGCATGGGCTTCATCCCGCTGCACTCCTCGCACATGGCCAAACCCTTCCGGCGGCTGATGGGCACCCCCTGCACGCTGCGCTGGCGCGAGAACGACGACAAGTGCGTGCTGTGGAACGTCAACCCGAACCACCCCATCACCCAGGGCGTGCCGCTGCACTTCGCGCTGGAAAAAGAGGAGATGTACGGCGAGCGCTTCGATATCCCCCAGCCGGATGAGCTCATCTTCCTCTCCTGGTTCGAGGGCGGCAACGTGTTCCGCGGCGGCTGCACCTTCACGCGCGGGGCGGGGCGGATTTTCTACTTCCATCCGGGGCACGAGACGCACCCGTCCTTCCACGACGAGAACGTGCTGCGGGTGATCGGCAACGCCATCCGCTGGGCGGCGCCGCCGGAGCCGAGGGATTTTATGCCCAACGCGGTGATGAAGCCGATTATCGAAAAATAAGGAGACAGGGCAATGAAAAGGCCGCATATTGCATCGTGGGTTGTGCTGGGGGTAACCTTTGTCGCCGCGTTGGGGATCAGCAGCCGGATTCCCTATTTACCGCCCGATGACTTTACCTACCTCTCGCTGGTCAACCAATTTCCTGGGATTTTGGGGTTTATACGGGGCTATTTGAATGAGATGAAAGATGGCCGCATCGCAACCGCCGCGTCGCTCTGGCTTGTTTATTCAAACAGCATTTGGCTGTGGAGAATATGCAACGCCGTTGTAATCACCCTGTTTTGCTTCCTTGCCTGCAAAATCGCCTGCCTGATCGCCCGTGAAAAACAGCCGCGCTGGATGCCCCAAGTGTTTGTTTGCGCCTCGCTGGCAATCATCAACAGCTGTGCTGTCGCTTTGCCGGTGTTTACGATTAGTTTTTCTGTGCACTATCTTTGGGCTTGCACGGCGGGGCTGCTCGCGCTGTACTATCCCGTGAAGGAAGCTGTTTGCCCTGAGGAAAACAAAGCGCGCGTTTTGCCCTATTGCCTGACAGCGGCCAGTGTCTACGCGTGTTTGGCACAGGAGCAGGTGGCCGCTGTCGTGATTGCTTTTTTGCTGATAACCACGATTTCGCGTCATCGCGTCATCGCGTCATCGCGTCATCGCGTCATCGCGTCATCGCGTCATCGCGTCATCGCGTCATCGCGTCATCGCGGAGAACCTCTGTTTCTCTATATACAGACGGCGCTGTCCTTCATTGCTTTTTTGCTGAATTTAGCTCTGGGGTTAAGGAGGGATAGGCCCTACCGCATGACGAACGATGGCAGCCAAGGCCATCTCGAGATCATGCCTGCGCTTAATGTTCTTCGGTTTCAGGAGTATAGTGTTGGAGGCTCGCGCGTATTCAGGGTTTTGCAGTGGCTTGCGTATAATTATATGGTTTACGCCAAATATGTTCTAATTCTGCTGTGGGTTTTGTTGCTCTTGCGCTTTGCGCGAAAAAAACAGAGGGTTTACGCCGTGCTGTGCGCCCTGTTTGCCGTGACGGCCATGCTCTCCGTGTTTCTGCCGGCCTTCGTCGATGTGGGGTTGTTTTCGGAAGGGCCGAGTTTTATAGTGCAGTGGACACAGGATCCGCTGATATCCAGTAGCCTTTCAGTGGTACATGTCATTGTTTTGATTTGGTGGCTTTTCGCGATTGGCGTCACCCCGGTTCTGCTGCTGAAGGCCCTGAAGGGAGAGCCAACGCGTTATGCCGCGCCGCTGCTTTATCTGGCGGGAGGCGCTTGCGCCTGCTTGATGGCGGCTACGAACGGCATGTATTTCATGATGGGCAGAACGTTCTTCGTTACCGCCATCCTGTTGGTCATGATTGTGGCTTCGCTCATCCCGTCATCCATCAAAAAGCGGAAGCATATGCTGATCGCCGTATGCGTTTTAGCGCTCTTTACGGCAGCACAGCTGCGTGAAAGTTTTACATCCCTCATAGTGCTCATTAACGACCTAATTAACTTTAAAGTATGATTTATTAGGAGGATTCAATCATGTCAACCAAAAAACTGCAAATCGGCATCATCGGAACCGGCAACATCGCGCGCGCCCACATGCTTGCTTACAAGATGAACAAGGACGCGCAGGTCGTCGCGCTGGCGGACATCGTCCCCGGCCGGGCGGAGGAATTCGCGAAAAAGTGGGGCATCCCCAATGCCCGCTGCTACCCCGACCACCTGAGCCTGCTGGAGGCCGAGAAGGACCTGGACGCGGTGAGCATCTGCACCTACAACTGCGCCCACAGGGAATGCGCCGTCGCGGCCTTCGAGCATGGCCTCAACGTGCTGCTGGAGAAGCCCATGTCCGTCACGCTTGAAGAAGCAGAGGCAATCTGCAAGGCAGAGAAAGAGAGCGGCAAAATTCTCTGTGTGGGCTTCCAGCCGCGCTTCGACGCCAACATGCAGAACATCAAGCGCATCGTGGAATCCGGCCAGCTGGGCAAGGTGTACTACATCCAGACCGGCGGCGGGCGGCGGCGCGGCATCCCGGGCAGCACCTTCATCGAGAAGGAGACCGGCGGCATCGGCGCGCTGGGGGACATCGGCTGCTATTCCCTCGATATGGTACTCAACGCCATCGGGTATCCCAAGCCCCTGACCGTCAGCGGCTACACCTCGGATTTCTTCGGCAAGAACCCCAAATACTACGACGAGCACGCCCGCTTCAGCGTGGACGACTTCGGGGCGGCCTTCGTGCGGCTGGAGGGCGGCATCATCCTCGACTTCCGCATCAGCTGGGCCATGCACCCGGACTCCCCCGGCGACACGATCCTCTTCGGCACCGAGGGGGCACTGCGCATCCCCGCCACGGACTGCTGGAACGGCTCGGTGGGCGGCCCGATGAAGCTCTACTTCG
>Ga0123353_10009692_pt1 | contig 13339 bp, 15 predicted proteins | sample TergutLab28metaG_3_FD_92763 | JGI IMG/M metagenome (GOLD analysis project Ga0123353, IMG submission 92763) | Labiotermes labralis P3 segment gut microbial communities from Petit-Saut dam, French Guiana - Lab288 P3 | ecosystem: Host-associated > Arthropoda: Insects > Digestive system > Gut ... | reverse complement strand
TTTCTGAGGAGAGAGGCGTCCTACCTTTCTTCCCGGTGGTGCGTTTCTGCTTACTGTGCTCGGTTTACCCACATGCGGGTGGCTTCCGCCTCCGTGCGGGTGATCGACCGGGTTCATCGCCACTCCGCTGACCTTGAAGTGCGCTTTGCTCCTCGATCTCAGCGTGAGACATTTCTTACCGGCCTTTGCGAACGGTTTGTCGCCCCTTCCGCCGCCTGCGACTATGCCTATGACCGCACGGCAGCGCGGGTTGAATTCCTTCATTATCCCGGAGGGCATCTCTACCACGACGACGTTCCCTCTGCTCACTACCGATGCGGATGTCCCGGCGGTCTTGGCGTACTTGCCGCCGTCTCCCGGGATGCCTTCGATGTTGTGAACCGGCGTGCCCTCGGGTATCTGCGACAGCATCATGATGTTGCCCGGTCTTATCTCCCCGCCGCCAACGGTGACCTTCTGGCCGACCTTCATTCCCTCTGCGGCGAGCAGATAGTCCTTCTTCCCGTCGAACACCACCTCGGTGAGAGGCGACGTCCTTCCGGGCGCGTGTATTATATCGCTCACTATTCCCTCTCCGTCATTGAAGGAGGGGAGCTTCACGTCATCGACGTGCCTGTGTCCGGGCGAGCGGTACTGTGAGCCTCCGCGGCCCCTTCTCTGTGTGATCAGTCTCTTTCCCATTTGCTCACCTCAGAATACTCCCACTCTCATGCCTACCTCTTCCGCGGAATAACCGTCGGCGAGTTTGATGATCGCATGCTTCCCGTCTCTCTGTATCCTCGTCCAGACCTTGTCCACCTTGACCTCGAAGCGCTCCTCGAACGCCGCTTTGATGACCGGTTTATCGGCATCGCGGTGGACGATGAACTCTATCTTGTTCCCGTCCCTGAACTTCTGGGTCGGTGTGCCCGAGAGATGGTTCATCGCCTTCTCGGTCACGAACGGTCTTATCAGAACGTCGCTCATCTTCACAATGACCACTCTCCTATCTTCGCGATCGCGGACTCGCTGAACACTGTCAGTCTTCCCGCGTCGCCTCCCGGAGCGAGCAGTGACGCGTTCAGTGCGCTGACCGCCGCCACCTCTACTCCCGGAAGATTCGCCGCGCCGAGGAACAGTGCCTGCTTCTCGTCGGAAACGACGAGGAGTATGCTCACCGGTGTGCGGTATCTCCTGTTCCTCATCTTTCCCTTACCGGGGCGGATCTTGCGTCCGAACTTCGCACGGTCGAGATCATATCCGAGTCCGAGGTTGTCAAGGACCTCGGATATCTCCGACGTGGACGAAATGTCCTGTATCTTATCCTCTACTATTATGGGGAAGGACACATTGTCCTCGAATTGGTGACCTCTCGTCCTCACGATGTCGGCGTCGCCGGTGGCGGCCACCGCTGAGAAACGGGCGAGGATGCGCTCCTTCCTGTTCACCTTCTTGTCCCATATCCTCTCCGGTACCGGAGGGTGTGCCCTTCTTCCGGAGACGTTGTTCGGGGACTCCGTCGCTTTGCGGCCTGCCTTTATCCTCTGCACGCGCGCCACACCGCGACCCTTGCCCCATGTGCTCACCGAGTGTTTTATGCCTGCATCCGGCGAGGGACCGTACGGCTGTCTCTTGTTGGACGCCGTTGCAACGACCGCTCTCTTTATCACATCGGGCCTGTAAGGCGTATCGAACACTCCGGGAACATCCGTCTGCTTCGATACCGTTCCGCTTATTGAGTAAACGTTTGTCTGTCTCATATTTAGGCCCCCTGTTTGGACTCGGTCGATATGTACGTTATGTTAAGCGCCTCGGTGCTGACCTTCTTCGGCTTCCTCGTCGGGTCTCTCAGACGAACGAGTCTCTTCGTCGGTCCGGGTACGGAACCGTGGACGAGGACGTATGTGTTCACCACATCGCCGTAGTTCAGGAATCCGCCCTTGGGCGTTATCTCGATGCCTTCCTGGCCGATCTTCACGAGCTTCTTGTTGAGCTCCGTTCTCTGGTGGTAGCCCATCTGTCCGGCCATCGGGACGGTCGGTCTGACATATCCCGGCCTCTTGGGACCGATGTTACCTATTCCGCGGCGGTGCTTGCTGTTCTTGTGGCTCAGGAGCTTCGTTCCGAAACGCTTCACAACGCCCTGGAAACCTTTCCCCTTCGTCACAGCGATGACGTCGACGAAACCGCCCTCTGCGGCGAAGTCGTTTATACCGACCTCGTTCCCCAGAACGCCCTTCGCGAACGCCAGCCTCTCATCGATAGTTCCTCCGCCGATCCTGAGCTCCATGATGTCGGGCACCTTCTTGGGAACACCCTTCACGAGCTTAGGTTGAGTGTAAGCGATAACGCGGACATCCTCCACATCCACGCCGTCGTACTTCGCGAACGAGGCGTCGCTGTGGTCCTTGGGAACGGACAGGCGCTTGGAGAGGAGCGGATCCAAGTTGTTGGCCCATACCTCTCCCGCGGTCTTCAGGCCGTAGATCGTGTTCTCATAAAGTCTGACTGCCGCGATCCTCATCGGCGGCACCTCGAGAACGGTCACGGGGACCTGTAATTCCATTCCGGATGTCGTGCTCTTCACACGCGTATCAACGATGAACGCGTGCGTCATTCCTGCCTTATAACCGGCAAAACCCTGGATCTTAGGGGCTCCGCTGATATCGGGCCATGAATCCAGCCTTGGGGTCTGCGACTGGGCCCTTTTTCTCGGCCCGTATGCCCGCGACCCTTTCTTGGGACGTCTTCTTTGCGACATATTAACACATGCCTGCGAGAGTATCTTCGCTAATCTCGCGTCTTCATTCGATCTCTACGTCTCAATCTCCGACCGTGACGCCGTTTTCATAGCGATAAGATACCGACATGAGCATGAATGAGGGTTGCGCGAGGCATTGCCCGATGCGTCTGGTCGAACATCTCGTGTTCAATCTGAGAGCGTGGTATAATTCAGATGTATATAAAACATGCTGTTCCTCCTTATAAGGTTATATAGGGAAGCATCACACGAACGATCTTACCTCATCCAATGGGAACATCGTCTTGGCCGAAACGTCTTCTGCGCTCATCTCCTCCGAAAGCAACCTTTTGGCCACGGCGACCATTTCCTCGCCCACCTCTATCAGATGGTGGTCTGGATCGTATATCCTGACGACCCGCTGGCCCCACGGCATTTCTTTTACGCCGTGGAGATATTCGACGCCGTTCCGTTTGGCATTTTCGTCAAATCCGATCACGTCGGTCCCGACGAAATACAGTTCCATGTCGTTCCCTTTGTATCGGATGTCCTTCTCAGAAGACCCGATGAACTGTGTCCACGATTCCTTCGTCTGCAAGGATATCCCTCCCTTGAGCGTGGCGTTCGCACCGAAGTCGCATATCACGTCCAGATCGAACAATTCTTTGTAGAACCTCTTCGATCGTTCTATGTCGTCCACTACAAGCAGCGTACCCTCGAACTTCGTTGACATGTACACGACTAAGCACTGTTAAGATAAAACCGTTACGAACGACGTGTGTCAGAACTCGCCCTTCTTCGCCTTCTGCTGCGCCCTCTTCATGCGCGCCTTGGCATCGAAACCGGTCGCCTTCTCAACAAAAACGTTCAACTTGCGCTTGGTGTCCAGTATCTGCGCGTCATCCCTGACGTCCGACGATTCCGTGGACACGTGAAGCACCGAGCCGCTTATCTGTCTGACCTCGATCCTGCTGAGGACGCCGTATGACGACACCAGCATATCCCCGTCCTTTTTGCAGTTGCCGAACGCTTCCTGCATCATCTTTTCTAAAAGATTGCCTTCGATGTTCTTGCCCCAGCCCTTCTTGATGTCATACTCCACCATCTTATCACTTCCCTATCGCCAGATCGTTGTCCATTGCCCTCAGCACATCCGATGCCGTCCCGAGCAGTGTCTCGGAGGCCATCACACCGACCCATTCGTTCCTGCAGGAGCAATCGATGTCAAGGTCTTTTATGTTTTGGGAGAAAGAGAACCGTTCGACGGCATCCAAAACTGCCTTATCGCATTCACCGCAGTTGTGCACGCCCCTTTGCGTCCCTCCTCCGGACGGCGAGGACATAAGCCTCGCGCCGACGCTACCGGAGCATCTTCTCAGTACTTCCGTCAGCGACCATATCCACGGCGGGCGGTATTCGCCCCTCTTCCACAACCTTTCCGTGAATGTGGACCTCTGCACGTTCAACGGGTTCAGCGATATCTCATCGGAGAACCCGTCGGCGAACATTATCGACGATACGGCGTCCTCGATCGCCTCCCTCTCCGTGAGGTACAGCGGCTTCAGGAGGAGGTATGTGCGCACCTTCAGTCCCGCCGCCCTTATCCTCAGTCCGGCGGCGCGGGAGTCCTCCGCGGTAAAGCCTTTTCTGATGCTCACGGACAGCACATCGGCGTTGGAACTCTCAAGACCCAGTGCTATCGTTACGTTATTGGGAAGGGTCCTCAGAACATCGTCCGTGGCATATTCGGGCCTGCTCTCGAAGAGTATCCTTTCCGCGTCCTTGAATCGTTCGAACACCGCATCGCGAACCTCTTCGGGAACCTCGTTGTCGTCGAGGAAGCTTCCGGATGTGTATATCTTCACGAACGGTTCGTTGTCGTATCTGCGGGACATCTGGTCCAGCTGACCCATGAGGTCCTCTGACGTCACGCCGCTGAGGGATGCGCCGGCGTAACCGCACATCGTGCATCCCCCGTGCTTGGCCCATGAACAGCCGTTGGTCCTCATTATCGCGACCATCGCATCCACGGTCCTTCCGGATGACATGTCCTTTTCCTTCCACGACGCCTCCAATTGAGAAGGCGACCTTTTTTTGTCCATGATATCGTATTGTGATGCTGCTTAATACCTTTCCGCGACGCCTGCGGACATGCAGGCGGCTGGGCGTGCGGCGGCGTGGCTGAGAAAGATTATTATGTCCCGGTCATATAGGTGCGGGCGAGATGGTAAGGAAAATCGTGGTCATAGGTTCCGGGGCCGCCGGACTCACGGCGGCATCCGCCGCCAAGAGGAGGGATCCCGAGGCTGACGTCAAGGTCTTCACTGAGGACGAGTACATAGCTTACTCTCCCTGCGTCATCCCCTGGGTGCTCGAAGGGAAGCTCACGTGGAAGGACATCGTGATGCACGATACCTCATTCTACACCAGGGAAAGGGGCATAGACATCCGCACCGGGACGAAGGTCACCGCGGTGGACGGAACATCGAAGACCGTCACCGCCGACGGAACGGCATATGAATATGATGCCTTGGTCGTGGCCACCGGCGGCTCGGTGTTCAGACCGCCGATCACCGGTGTCGACCTGAAGAACGTCTTCGTGGTGCGCACCATAGGCAACGGCAAAGAGATAGAGAAGGCGATGAAGGGATCTGAGAAGGTCGTCATCGCCGGTGCCGGGGTGATAGGTCTGGAGATGGCGCTGTCCATGAGGCACCGCGGAAAGGATGTCACCGTCATAGAGATGTTCGATCAGGTCATCCCGAGGATAGCCGACAAGGACATCGCCGAGCACGTCCAAAGATACCTGGAATCGTTCGGCATAAAATTCGTATTGAACGAGCCCATGAGCTCCGTATGCGGTGACGCAGAGGTCAAATGGGTCACCGCCGGGAACAAGAAGTACGAGTGCGACATGCTGATACTGGCGACCGGTGTCCGTGCGAACCTCGAGATACCGAGGATGCTCGGCCTGGACATAGGCAAGCTCGGCGGTGTCGTCGTGTCCAACAAGATGCAGCCGTACAGGGACGGGAAGCTGGTGGACGATGTGTTCGTCGCCGGTGACGTCGTTCAATGCGAGTCGGCGGTAGGTACCGGTCCGACGATGAGTCAATTGGGCTCCACCGCGGTGAAGCAGGGCCTTGTGGCCGGAAAGAACGCCGCCGGTGCCGATGCGGTGTCCGGCGCGGTGGCCAGCCCGTGGGTCACGGTGATCGGCGACGTGCATGTTGCCGGCACCGGACTTTCCGAGAATCTCGCCGCACAGTACGGTCTCAAAGTAGTTTCCGGAAAGGCGGAAGGATTCACGAGGGCCCGGTACTACCCGGGCGGGAAGAGAATGACGGTCAAGATACTCGCCGATGCCGACACACACGTTATGATCGGCGCCCAGCTGATAGCGGGCGAGGATGCCACGGGAAGGATCGACTGGATCACCGAGGCGATAATACAGGGAACGAAAGCGGAGGATTTCCTGGCCCATGCGGAGAACGCCTACTGTCCTCCGACGTCCATGGTCAGGGATGTCGTCATCTCTGCGGTCGACGACCTGTGCAACAACCTGAAAAGGTAATCAAATGAAATATCAAGAGTACAAAGCGATATACAACTCCCTTGAGACATCGAGGGATATAGACAAGCTCACCGCCAAAGGATACGACCCGGAGCTTCTGACGTCGATCTTCACCCAGAGGACCACCCGCGACGTGAAGAAGAGATTCTACGTGGTCAAACAGAACACCGGCCGTATGCTGAAGGAATGGAAGAAAGGCCATACACTCCTCGAAATATCGGAGAAATGGAGATTCCCGCCCATACTGACGGCGATGTTCATCTTCATGGAGGACGGTGCGTCGAGGAAGGAGTTCTGGGAGTACATAAACGAACCCGAGAAAGCGTGCAGCAACGACCTGAGGGACGAGATAATCGAGATACGCAAAGCGGACCTCGTATACTCGCCGGAGGGCAACGAAAAGCAGAGGCAAAGAGGCATATGGGGAGAAGCGCTCCTGCATGAATGGCTTGACGGACAGGGCATAAAATACAGGACGGAGGAGGACCTCCGCGGCGTGTACGAGAAGACTCCGGACGCGCTGCTGGACGAACCGATGGAGTACAACGGCAAAAAGATCAATTGGGTCGAGAGCAAGGCATCGTTCGGCGATAACACCGAGTTCAGGTTCAACGCTAAAAAACAACTTATACCGTACACGAATCTCTTCGGCCCGGGCGTCGTCGTGTATTGGCTCGGATGTCTCGACGACCTAGAGGAGCCTGAGGGCATCTACGTTAACGACATATCCATCATGAAGCAGAAACTGAAGAAATATGAGGAATGAGTGGTAGCGAGGGGTCGATTTGAACGACCGGTCTCCGGGTTATGAGCCCGACGGGATATCCTGGCTACCCCACCTCGCTTTGTTGCCCTCTAAACCTATATTGTATAAATACTTTGCATACTCGCAATCCTCACACTCGTACGCAGAAGATAAGAGCCAGTATTGTCAGAACAGATTTTTCAGGTACATCAGGTCCTCGAACTTTCCCTTAACCGTGAACTTCTTTGTGAAGTACGCCTTCATCGGTCTCAACGTACCGTCTATCATCGCCAAGAGTATGTCCGGCGTGGATGTGAACAGTATGTCGGCGGCGTCGATCATCCCTTCCTTGTAGTCGGTGATGCGCGCGTTGTCCAGTTTGATGGAGTAATGCTCGGTCCCTAGATCTATGTTCATCGTTTTGACGACACCTTCCAGCTTCTCCCTTGTCTTTTCGTCGTTGTCCACCTTTCTGTGGAACTTATCAATCATTCCCTGAATTGCGAGGTACATCGTCATCATGTCACCAGTCCGTGATCCTCTTGTTCTTGTGAAGCATCATCATCTTCCTGACCGTCTCCCAAGTACGCCGGGTGTGAGGAGGGGGATTCCCGTTCTCCTTTATCCATTTAGCTATGAACTCCGTCGTCACAGGGTCGGAAGGATAACCGCTTCCGATATCGGTGCCGAACTCTAAGGCGATGTCGTGAAGCATACGGTCCCTCGTGACCTTCGCAACTATCGACGCCGCCGACACTACGGGATATCTCTCATCCGCCTTGTGTTCGGCCACCACCTTCGTACCGCCGAGCATGAGTGAGAGCGCCGATGCGAACGCCGATTCGTTCACATCAGGGCAGTCCGCGTAGACCCGTGACACCTTCATCCCGGAGGCGGCATCGGCGAACATCCGCATCTCTATCTTGTTCATTGTGTCATTCGCCCTTTTCAGATCTATCTCCTCCGCGGAAAGGATGACAATCCTGTGAGCGTTGCTCTTTACTATGGATTCGAACATCGCCTCCCTTGACGACGGCGTGAGCTTCTTCGAATCCCTCACGCCGATCTCCCTGAGCGCGCTGTCATCCTCGACGAACACCGAAGCTACCACCAGCGGACCCATCACCGGCCCGCGGCCGGCCTCATCTATCCCGCAGAACATCCATTGACGATGGTGTGCGTCATATTTAGCCGTTCCACGTCCCGTGTGCCCTGACGTACCGCACGGACCTGTTCAAAATTGACATCAGCCGATGGTGCTACTATGATTGTTGTTGATGTGCATGCTTTAAAACATGCTCCGTGTATCCGTGCAATCCCATGACCAACAGGTGCGACGTACAGAACAGAAAGCTTGACACCGGGTTCAGACTGACCAAGGTGGGCGTGACCGGTGTGAAGAAGCCGGTGCGCATCAAAAGGGACGAGAACCTTGTCAACGATATACTGAACTGTACCATAGACGTCTTTGTGGACCTTCCGGCCGAACAGAGGGGATCCCATCTTTCAAGGAACCTCGAGGTCCTCAGAGAGATCGTGGACGAGAGCGTCGAACGCCCGGTAGCTGGAATAGAAACACTGGCCGCGGACATCTGCAGAAAACTTCTGAACAGACACGACTACGCGGATACGGCGGAAGTGGTGCTCACCGCCGAATATTTCAGGAAGAGCAGGACGCCCAACGGAAGGGAGACACTTGAACTGTACACTCTGATCGGCGAATCGACGGCTGTGCGGGGCGGTCCGCTCATGAGGACCATCGGTGTCAAGGTCATCGGCATGACGGCATGCCCGTGCGCCCAGGAGACGGTCGGCGATGTGCTCGACTGTAAGGGTAAGGTGGCGGTGATGTCGCACAACCAGAGGAACATATGCACCGTGTCCATGACCATGGGTGAAACGGATAACGTAGAGGCGAACGACCTCATATCGATAGTCGAATCATCATTCTCGTCGCCCACGTACGAGATACTGAAGAGGGACGATGAGGCAGCGGTCGTCATCAATGCGCACAACAATCCGAAATTCGTCGAGGACGTCGTAAGAGACGTCCTGAAAAGGATAGTCGACCGGTATCCGGGACTACATGACGATGTACGCCTCACGGTAAGAAGTGAATCCGAGGAGTCGATACACAAACATAACGCATTCGCTGAGAGACGCACAACGCTCGGCGACCTTAGGATGCACCGCTGACCTTACTGCAACAGGTTCTTAGCCTCTTCAGGCTCCATGTCCAGCGCTTTGAGCATGTACAGCAACGCCTTCTTCGCGTACGGTGCACGCGCCTTCGGATCATCCATTATCTCGCCGTACCTTGCCAACACATTGCTGTAGTAGTCCGACGCGAACTCGGAGAAGAACCTTGATGAATTGGATTCATCCAGCTCCGCAGCCTCGTTGTACGCGCCCTCCGCCTCATCGTATTTTCCGATGGACACGCAGAAAGCGCCGTACGACGCATAGTATTCACAATTTTCGTCGTCCAGCTCTATGGCCTTCTTGTAGGAGGCCATTATCTCCTCTTCCGATACCTTCGCACCGAACATACCGGACGCCATGTTCCCTGTCTCCGCTCGATAGAACCATGCCTCCGGGCTGTCGGGGAATTCCTCGGCCAGTTTCTTGAACTTACTGTAAGCCTTCTTGAAGTCGCCTTCGTCCATAGCCTTCATGCCGTCGTTGAGTTGTTTTTCGAGGTCAGCCATCTTTATCCATTGTACATTGCGATTTCGATTATAATGTTTTTCAGCCCGCCGCTCCGATGAGGGCGTTGCGCAACGGTTAGATCTCCTATCGGATCGGTTCGGATGCGTATCTGTTCGCAATGGCCTTAATGAAAATAATTCGTCTGATAACTATAAATGCTGACGACCCCATTCGACTGTCGGAGGATACAATGTTTTGCAGCAGATGCGGAAACGAAGTTGAAAACCAAGCCTTTTGTGATAAATGCGGTAACAGAATAGATGGTGCGGATGGAGGGGCGACCCAACAGACTCAGCAACGACAAGAGGTATACAGGCGTGATAAGAGCGATGGCCTTGCGGCTGTGTTGTCACTCCTGATCCCCGGCGCAGGGCAGATATATGTCGGTAAGATCGGGCGCGGTATCGGATTGCTCGTACTGGCGATAGTGATCGCGTCCTTGGCGCTCCTCTTCTTCTGGCTGATTGTCCCGTTGATATTTTACGTGATCTTCTGGATCTGGAATATCTTCGACGCATACAATTTAGCCAAAGAGTACAACACACTGTTAGAAACGACCGGGAATCGTCCCTGGTGATCTTACGACCGCTCAAACCTTTTAACTCACACCTTTTTCAGGCCGACGGCGAATCGTGAGATGTGATCACATAGATCGATGCTTGCAGAATGTGTGAAAAATGCCTCTTTCAAAAACTCCGTGCGTTCCTCTGGTTCTTTTATCTGCCTCCGTGTGCCCGGCGGAGGCGGCCGCGCACACGGACATCACCACACCTCGCCGCGGACCGTTCCCGGAGCTTTATTTGTACCGGGAACCGTCACGGTTCAGCATGATATAATTAATATACTATAGGATATATTTAATATCGACTATATAAAATGAATAAAAATACGGCTACCGTGCGCATACGGGCACATATACGCTCTTTTTTCATCCGTCGGAAAGATTGATAAGACGTACGTGTATTTGGCGAATCAGTGACAACATGGATCTGCTGACCGTGAAACGCGTGGCGGGTATCGCACACATAGACCTTACCGAAGAGGAGCTTAAGCTGTTCGAAAATGACCTATCGGAGATATTCGATCTTCTGAAGGCCGTGAACAACACTCCCGTCGAAGATCCGCCGTGCTTTGACCCGGCGGATGCGTACGGTGCTCTCAGGGAGGACGTTCCCGTCGTTTACGGGAACGCGGACGAGATGCTCAAAAGCATGAGCATGTACAACGGATTCGTAAGGGGGCCCAAGATAGTATGAGGCACATCAGCCTTAACGAAAGATACCACATGTTCAGCGAGGCCGCTTCGTCATACGAGGATAAGAAGCTCACATTCTCGTTATCGGATGACATAGTCGCCACAGGATTCACGGCATCAGCGGGATCGAGAATACTAGAGGGCCACCGCCCCGTATACGATTCAACGGTCTCGGCCAGGATGCGTGCCGCCGGAGGGTCCCTCATCGGCAAGACGAACATGGACGAATTCGGGATAGGAATGTTCTCCGTTACCGGAACGGACATACCGAAGAACCCATTCGACCTCGCACGGTCGTGCGGCGGTCCGTGCGGCGGTGCCGCGTGCGCCGCTTCGCTTCTGGACGGTCACGTTGCGCTGGCAACATCAGCGGGGGGCGGTATATCCGTACCTGCGTCGTTCTGCGGTGTCCTCGGGCTGACGCCGACGCACGGACGCATATCCAGACACGGTCTCATCGACTCGGTCAGCTCCATGGGGCCGATAGGCATCATGGCGACGAACGCAGACCTTCTGAGGAGATACCTGAAGGTCATCTCCAGCGGCGACCCGAATGATCCCGTGTCCGCAGCGCAGCCGGACCTTGTGCTAGGAAAGAGCAAACTGAAGGCGGTCGCGGTGCCCAACGGGATAACGGACCTAGTCAGCACCGGTGTCCGCGAGGCATTCGACCGTTCCGTCGGGACATTGAGGGACATGTCCGTTGACGTGGAGTATGTGGACATACCCGAACTCGACTATTCGATGAGTGCACATTACATTCTCGCCACAGCCGAGACGGCGCTTAACTTGGCGACATACTGCGGCATGAGGGTCGGACAGCAGAGCGGTGATATGTCATTACCGTTCGACGACTATTTCACATCGTTCCGTACGAAGTACTTCGGCACTGGCGTCAAGAAGAGGATCGTCGCCGGGACGTACATGACGCTCGGAGACAACAGGAACGAACTATACATGAGATCGCTCGGGATCAGAAGGCTCGTGATGAGCCGCTACGAAGAGATACTGTCTGAGTATGACGCGATTCTCACGCCAAGCACGCCGATCACCGCACCGACATTCGATGAGGTCTCCGGAATAAGATATACGGACGAGTACCTGACAGGCCGGTTTGCCGTGCCGCCGGTGTTCTGCGGATTGCCGTGTTTATCGGTGCCCTGCGGCTACCCGGACGGAGTGCCTGCGGGCTTGCAGTTCACCGCTGCCCGCTGGAACGAGGATGTGCTGACGGATGCTGCTGCTGCGTGGGAGAAGGCTTTCGACATCAAGGCTCCGGAGGCGTCACTGTGAAGATAGGATTAGAGATACACGTTCAGCTGCCGACAAGATCCAAGATGTTCTGTTCGTGTCCCGCCGTCGGAGCGGCCGGTCCGAACGAACATATCTGTCCGGGATGCATGGGGATGCCCGGTACGAAACCTTCCCTGAACAAAGAGGCCGTCGTGATCGGTATCAAGATAGCCAGACTGCTGAACTGCAGCGTTCCTGACACCATGTGGTTCAACCGGAAGATATACTTTTACCCGGACCTCTGCAGACATTATCAGATAACGCAGTATGAGACACCAATAGCTCAGAAAGGCGTCTACTACCTGGGAAAGAAACCCATACGGATAACAGAGGCGCACCTCGAGGAGGACCCGGGCACCGTCACCCGGTCCGGGGACGGTTCGCTTACGGATTACAACAGGAGCGGTATGCCGCTGATCGAGATCGTCACGGAACCTGACCTCTCCACACCTGCGGAGGCGAGGGAGTTCCTTACCGCTCTGCTCAGGGACATACGTCACGTCATAGACCTTCCCGACGACGGCGAGAGGACGATACGCGCTGACTGCAACATATCCATGGCAGGCTCGGAGAGATGCGAGGTCAAGAACGTCAACGGCCTGAAGAACGTGGAGCGAGCGCTCACGTACGAGGCTGTCAGACAAACGAAGATACTGAAGGCCGGAGGGAAGATCGCCAGAGAGACGAGGCATTATGACGCCGAGAGAATGGTCACCACTTCCGCCAGGAAGAAAGAGTACGCAGGCGACTACGCATACGTATGCGATCCCGTTTTTGGTAAGGTGGACGTAAAGAGTATAATGGACGGCATAGAGCACAAGGAGAGCCCCAAGAACATGGTCGCCCGCCTCGTCAGTGAATATAGCATCGACGTAAGGATCGCGGAGCAGATCGTGAACACTTCCGTGGGACTCGCGGAGCTGTTCGAGCACCTTGCGAAGAACGTCGTCGCGGACATGGCGCTGAAATGGGTCACCGGACCGATAAGTTCATCGTGGAAGGCCTTGGAGAAGGATGTCGTCGCCAGAACGGCCGATATCACGG
>Ga0123353_10009690_pt1 | contig 13339 bp, 13 predicted proteins | sample TergutLab28metaG_3_FD_92763 | JGI IMG/M metagenome (GOLD analysis project Ga0123353, IMG submission 92763) | Labiotermes labralis P3 segment gut microbial communities from Petit-Saut dam, French Guiana - Lab288 P3 | ecosystem: Host-associated > Arthropoda: Insects > Digestive system > Gut ... | reverse complement strand
TACGCCCTCAGCTTTCGCCATTTGCTTGGTGATAAGCTCGAACTGCTCGTTGGCGGTTTGGTCAATCTCGCAAAGGTGGTCGTAAAGCTCGCCGCTCGTCAGCAAGTTGACAAACAGGATTTTGCGATGGTTCTTGAGATACTGTCGCCGCATACTTCCAAATCTGCCGATGACATAGCTTGGGTCTTTCGGCGCCGGCACGGTCAGATTGGGAATCTGATAGCCCTCCGGCGTGGTTCGATAGGTGATTTCCATGATGGTCTCCTTTCCTTGGGGATGTAGTGAAATAGCCTTCGTTGAAGTCTAAACCGGCTGCTATCACCCCCTCGGCTGACCGTTTTACGTTGCTGCGGGTGAATCGGTTGCCTGCTGTAATGTAAGGATTGGACATCCTTCCTTCACAGCTTATATCCCACGAATGACACGAATAAACACGAATACGCCTGCGGGCGGGAACGGACGACCAATGGTCGCCCCTACGGTTCAAATTGTTCGGAGGTTTGAGAATATCCCGCGTGAACGAAAATATTCGCGGCCATTCGCGCCATTCGCGGTTAAAATATCCCGCGTGAGCGACGTCTCCCTTGCCGCTGCGGCGGAGGTTTTCTTTTTCTACCGCGAATGACGCGAAGATGCGCGAATGCGCCGCAGCGGGGTGTTCTTTTTCTACCACGAACCACACGAATATATTTATAAAACCCGCGTGAGCGAAAATATTCGCGTCATTGGCGTTCTTCGCGGTTAAAATATCCCGCGTGAGCGGTCCCCCGCCGCAGCGAATTCGCGCCCATTCGCGTCATTCGCGGTTAAAGAAAAGAACTCCGCGTGAGCGGTCTGGCATCTGGCGACTGGAGTCTGACATCTAAAAAAGATTCCGTCTTGTTCCCCGCGTAAGAATGTGATAGAATGTCTGCATGATAATCTGCAAAATCGCCGGCTTTATTGTACGGCTTGACAATCATTATCCATACGTCGAAAAGATCTGCGCGCCCTATGCCGTGGAGGCTGAGGAGGTGTGTCAGGGGGACGGTTCCCCGGTGTGTCAGGGGGACGGGGTGTGTCAGGGGGACGGTTCCCCTGACACTGCGGTGTCAGAGCGAACCGTCCCCGCTGACACCCAGCCCGACCTCACCTTCTCCGTCACACCGGAGGAGGTCGAGGCGGAGGCCGCGCTGTCCGGTTTTTCTGCGCCGGTTTGCGAATCCGTTTGCCTTTACCGCAGGCTCTGCGCGGCCTTGCTGCCGCACGATACCTTTCTGCTGCACGCCGCTGTGGTCGAAAAAGACGGGCGCGGTTACGCCTTTTTGGGCGAAAGCGGCACGGGCAAGTCCACGCACATGGCGCTGTGGCTGTATTATTTGGGCGCGAATGTCGTCAACGGCGACAAGCCGCTGATCAGAATGGCGCCCTCTCCTTGTCATTGCGGCCCCATCGACCGTCATTGCGGACTTGATCTGCAATCTCTTGACGGGCGTGACAGGGGTTGTCAGGGGGACGGGGGTTGTCAGGGGGACGGTTCCCCTGACACCGCAGTGCCAGAGCGAACCGTCCCCACTGACAACCACGCGTGCCCACTGCCCACTTTTTACGCCTACGGCACGCCCTGGTCGGGCAAGGAGGGCTTGCAGCGTAATGTGAGCGTGCCGCTCTCCGCCATCGTCTTTTTGGAGCAGGCGAAACAAAACGAGATCGTTCGCCTGGCGCCGGCAGAGTCCGTGAAACGGATCTTCCACCAAATGCTGGTACCCAAGAACGCGGCGGACGCGGCCCGACTGCTGACGCTCGCCGATCAATTCGTGCGCGCCGTGCCCGCCTATCGCCTTAAGTGCGATATTTCGCGTGAGGCGGCGGAGCTGTGCTATGCAGTGGTCAGTGGTCAGTGAGCAGTGGTCAGACCGCTCACGCGGGTTTCTAAAAACGTCCTGGCCCCTAGCCCCTGGCCCCTAATTATAAACGGAGGTAACAACCCATGAACAAAGCCGAACAACAAGCCATCACTGCCATTCGCGTCATCGCGGCGGAGGCCATCGACAAGGCCAACAGCGGCCACCCGGGGAAGGCGATCGGCAGCGCGCCGGCCGTCTACACGCTCTGGAAACAAATGAAACACAACCCGAAAAATCCGGCCTGGCAGGCGCGGGACCGCTTTGTGCTCTCCGCCGGACACGCGTCCATGCTGGAGTACGCCCTGCTGCACTTTTTCGGCTACGGGCTGACGATGGATGACATCAAGAACTTTCGCCAGTTCGGCAGCCTCACGCCCGGCCATCCGGAGTACGGCCACACGAGAGGCGTGGAGGCGACCACGGGCCCGCTCGGGCAGGGGTTCGCCATGGCGGTCGGTATGGCGATGGCCGAGGCGCACCTGGCCGCGAAGTACAACCGTGACGGCTTTCCCGTCGTGGACAACTTCACCTACACCGTCGCGGGCGACGGCTGCATGATGGAGGGCGTGGCGTCCGAGGCCGCGTCGCTGGCGGGCACACTGAAACTCGGCAAGCTGATCGCCATGTACGACAGCAATCAAATCACGATCGAGGGCGGCACGGATCTCGCCTTTCGGGAGGACGTGGGCGCGCGCTTTGTCGCCTACGGCTGGCAGGTGCTGGAGGTCGCGGACGGCGAGGACACCGCTGCCGTCGCGGCGGCGATCGCCGAGGCCAAGGCGGACACGACCCGCCCTTCCCTTATTATCTATCACACGATTATCGCGCGGGGCACGCCCGTCGCGGGCACGCCAAAGGCGCACGGCTCTCCGTTGGGGCCGGCCAATATCGCCGTCTTAAAGCAGACTTACGGCTGGCCGAACGCGGACGCCTTCGACGTGCCGCCCGAGGTCTATGACCATTATGCGCAGATCACGGCGCATTGCGCGCAGGCCGAGGCGGACTGGAACGCCTTGTTTGCCGATTACGCCGCGGCTTATCCCGAACTGGCGGCGCAGTGGAAACAAGACTTCTCGTCCGAGCTGCCGGTTGACTTGCTCCACGACGAGGCCTTCTGGGCTTTCGAGGGCAAGGCCGCGTCACGGTCTTCCAGCGGCGAGGTGTTGAACCGCCTGGCGGCACGGCTGCCCAACCTGTTCGGCGGCAGCGCGGACCTGGCGCCCTCCAACTGCACGAATCTCAAGGGTCTGGGCAGCTTTTCCGCCGAGAACTATGCGGGCCAAAACCTGCACTTTGGCGTGCGCGAGTTCGCCATGGCCGCCGCCTGCAATGGCATCGCGCTTTACGGCGGCTTGCGCACCTTCTGCGCGACCTTCTTTGTGTTTTCGGATTACCTCAAGCCCGCGCTGCGCCTCACCGCGCTCATGGGCCTGCCGGTCATTTATGTGCTCACGCACGACAGCATTGGCGTGGGCGAGGACGGCCCCACCCACCAGCCCATCGAGCAGCTGGCCATGCTGCGCGCGGTGCCGAACTGTCTCACCTTCCGTCCGGCGGACGCGCGCGAGGTCGCGGCGGCCTATGTCGCGGCGCTCGATCACAAGGGCCCGACCGTGCTGGCGCTGTCCCGACAGAACCTGCCGCTCTATGAAAAGAGCGGGCCGGACGCCTTGCGCGGCGGCTATATCCTGCGCGAGCCGAAGGGCAAGCCGGACGTCATTTTGATGGCAAGCGGGTCGGAAGTCGAGGTGCTGTTCGGTGCGGCGGACATCCTGTCCGTTCAGGGCTGCACGGCGCGTATCGTGTCCATGCCCTGTATGGAACTGTTCAATGCGCAGGACGAGGCCTATCGGCAGAGCGTGCTGCCGAATGATATCCGCGCGCGCGTGGCCGTGGAGGCGGGCAGCGCGTTCGGCTGGCATCGTTATGTCGGCCTGGACGGCAAGGTCGTCGCGATGGAGGGCTGGGGCGCCTCCGCACCGGCCGAGCTGCTGTTTGAACACTTCGGCTTCACCGCCGAGAATGTGGCCAAGGTCGCGTTGGAAGTTATTAAGGCGGAGTGACTGTGGGTGACAGGGGGACGGTTCATCGTGTCACTGCGGTAACACAGAGAACCGTCCCCCTGTCACCGTCTCCACAGTCACCCCGTCTCGCCCCCCTCAGGGGGGCAAGAAGGGAGCAAGGGGCATGGAAACCATACATCAAATTCTGGAGATCATCATTCAGGCCGTGCAGTTCATCGCCATTTTGGTGCTGCTGTGGGGCGGAGGCAAAGCGATCAAGGACTTCATCATGGTCAAAAGGGGACCGCACAAAAAGCACCCGCTGCTTTTGATCAAAATCGAGCTGGGCCGGTATATCCTGCTGGGGCTGGAGATCCTGATCGTCGCCGACATCATCAAATCCATCCTGGACCCCAACTGGGAGGGCATTCTCATGCTGGCGTCCATCGTCGCGATCCGCACGCTGATCTCATTCTTCTTAAACCACGAGATCCAGGCCGAGCTTTGCGAGCCGGAGGAAAAGCTCTGGGACGAGGACGAGAGCGCATGATCGCCAACTCCGCGCTGGACCTCATCGGCAATACGCCGCTGGTGCGCCTGTCGCGGCTGACGGCGGATCTTGGTCTGTCGGCCGAGATCCTGGGCAAACTGGAAAAGACCAACCCGGGCGGCAGTATCAAGGATCGGATCGCGCTGGCCATCTTGCGCGACGCCGAGGCGCGCGGGCAGCTGCAACCGAACGGCACGGTCATCGAGGCGACCAGCGGCAACACCGGCGTGGGCCTGGCGATGGCGGGCGCCCTGCTGGGCTATCGTGTCATTCTCACCATGCCCGAGAACATGAGCCGCGAGCGTATTCTGCTCTTTGCGGCCTATGGCGCGGAGGTGGAATTGACGCCCAAAGCGCTCGGTATGCAGGGTGCGGTGGACCGCGCCTTGGCGTTGGCAGCCGAGATCCCGAACAGTTTTTTGACGCGGCAGTTTGAAAACCCCGCCAACCCCAACGCCCACGCGGGCGCGACCGCGCGCGAGATCGTGGCGGACCTGGGCCGTGTGCCGGACGTGTTTGTGTCTGCCATCGGCACGGGCGGCACGGTCAGCGGCGTGGGCAGGGCCTTGCGGGAACTGGAGGGTGACAGCGGGGACGGTGACAGCGGGGACGGTTCCCCTGTCACTGCGGTGACAGAACGAACCGTCCCCCTGTCACCGAGCGTCCCCCTGTCACCACCCATACCCCCTCGAGAGGGGGTATGGATCGTGGGCGTAGAGCCCGCCGAATCGCCGCTGCTGACCAAGGGCACAGCCGGTCCGCACGGTATCCAAGGCACCGGCGCGAACTTTGTACCACAGAATTTGGACCGAGACATATTAAGCGAAGTCATCGCCGTCTCCACGGAGCAGGCAAAAATGGCCATGCGTGAGCTGGCGCGGGTCGAGGGCCTGTTTTGCGGCATCTCCTCGGGCGCGGCGGTCTTTGCCGCCCTCACTTTGGCGCGGCAAACAAAATGGCAGGATAAGACCATCGTGGTTATCCTGCCGGATACGGGCGAGCGATATCTCAGTTTAAGCGATTAGGGCGTATCCGGTAATTGGCGATGTGTCCAACTAGTATAACGACTGCAGCCGCGCCGAAAACTGTTCCAGCCAGTGCGTCAATGTGGGCGCCAAGAGGAAGAGCAGTATCACCAAACCCATCAGCACCAAATAGAGAATCATACCGACATTCCCGAAAGCAAGTTTGCCGAGCCGCGGTACGCTTGCCTTTTGCAGTTCCTTCACTTTTCGTACTTTGATGATGAAAAAGATAAGTCCGGCAGCCGAAATGGCAAGCAACACCGCACCGAACGCCAGGGTCGCGGCCTCGCCCAGCGGCAGCAGCAGCATACCCAAAAAACCGCCGAAAAAGTTGACCAAAGCGTGCAGGACAATGCAGGGCCAAACCTTGCCGGACGTTAGGTACACATAGGCGAACACACAGCCTAAAAGCGTGGCGTAAACAATCTGGTACAGGTTGCCGTGGAAGAGACCGAACGTGATACCCGAGATCAAAATGGCGGGCAGGGTCCCGTATTGCGCGATCCTGTCCAACAGCCACTTGCGGAAAAACAGCTCCTCAAAGATGGGCGCCAGCACCACAACAATGACAAAGGTGGGGACGAGCGGGATAGCAAACACGCTGTCCAAAGGATTTTCCGCCGCGACAGGCAGCAGCAGATTTGCCAAAGACATCAGCAGCTGGCTTGCCAAACTGCCGGCGTACATCAAAAAAATACAGATGGCAAACAGCGCCAGTAGATTGCCGAAACTGAGATTGTTCTGCCAAACGCGTGCCTTGGGCATGGGCCGCAAAATCAGATAAGCCAACGGGATTCCGATCAGATATATCGGCAGGGTGGAGAGCAGGACCAGCACCCAAGGCTCCGTGAGAAACGCGCCCGAACCGGAAAACATCGACAAAAGGGCGGCTATCATACCAAAAATAAGAGCGACAATATTCGGCGCGCCATAAAGCACAAGCATGGCAAAACCAATGCGTGAAAAATGTTTTCTGATAAAACCCGCGTACGGCGGCGGTGAAAGCGGTGTCAGTTGCTCCATATTGCCCCTCCTCATTTATTACAGTATATCACACTATCGCGTGAATCTAACATTTTATTTCCCGCGCCGCATAATCATAGACATGGATAAAAAGAAAAAGCGGCTCACCCGGGGCGTGATCCGCCTGCTGGATCTGCCGGAGGAACTGCACCCCAATACGCCCCGTCTGACCGTATACGGCCGAAACGATATGCTCGTGGAAAACCACATGGGCATCCTGCGCTACGCGGCAAACGAGGCGCAGCTGGTCACGGGCGCGGGCACGCTGCGCGTCACGGGCGAGGGCCTGACCCTGCGCCTGTTAGGACAGGAGCAGGTGGTGATTTCGGGCGCGCTGTCGTCATGGGAATATGAATGAGACTCCCTTCCGTCATTGCGAGGAGCACATGGGAAACGAACAAGCGAAAGCTTCTCGACGAAGCAATCCAGTCCCCCAAGAGAAGAGAGAAATGTGGCGTTTTTTACAGGGTTATGTTATAATTGAATTGACGGGACTGTCGCTGGAGCGTTTTTTGAACGCCATGCTGCGCGCGGGGATTACGCCTTGGCAAGTCGAGCGGCGCGGTACAAGCTGTATCCGCCTGCGCCTGCGCGCGCGGGACTTTCGAAAACTGCGTCCCATCCGGCGCAAGTACCGCTGCCGCGTGCATATCCTGTCGCGCCACGGCCCCGTCTTTGCCCTGGTCGGCCTGTGGCGGCGCAAGGTCCTGCTGGCCGGCTGCGTCCTGGCGCTGGCCGCGATAACAGCCCTGTCCACGCGCATTCTCTTTGTGCGGATCACGGGCTGTGAAACCATGGACGAGCAAGTCCTGCGCGAAATGCTGGCCGAGGAGGGGATCGTGCCCTTCGCCGCTTGGCGCGGATTGAATAATCTGGGCATTGCCACGTCCGTTGCGGCCCGCCGTCCCGAACTGGCCTGGGTCGGTATTACGCGCGAGGGCGTGATCTATACGGTCGAGGTGCGGGAGGCGATCCCGCGCATGGAGATCCCCGACCTATCCGTGCCCTGTGATGTGATTGCCGCAAAGGACGGCATGGTCACGCGCCTTACGGTCCTGCGCGGTCAGGCGCGGGTGCAGGTCGGCGACTGGGTGCGCGCGGGCGATGTGCTGATCTCTTCGCGGGTGGAGTATAACGCGGAGAGTCCGCCATACTATACCCATGCGATGGGTGAGGTCTGGGTCGCGCGGTTATACGAGGCGCGGGTCAAGGCGCCGGTCTTTGCCCAGGAATACCGCAGGACGGGCGCGTTAAAACGCTACGGCAAGCTGGCCTTGGCGGGCCGTGTCCTGTGGGAGCGGCAGCCGCCCTATCCCTGGTTTGAGCTGGCGGTGCGCGACGTCTGCCGCTGGGAAAAGCTTTTTGTCCCCATCGCCTTGACGCGCGGCGCCTACCTGGAATGCGTGCCGGTAAACCGCCCCATAGGGCGCGCGCAGCAGGAGGAAGAAGCCCGCGCGCGGGCGGAGTTGCAGGCCATGTGGCAGATACCCAAGGACGCCGCTATCCTGCTCAAGAACTGCTATGTGCGCGAGGAAGAGGACGGCTTGTGGGCTGTGTGTATCATCACGACGGAGGAGGAAATCGGGTATGCCAAAGTGTTGAGAGTTGAGAGTTGAGCGAAGGGTAAATTGCTTCACCCGCTCAACTCTCCACTCTCAACACTCCACTCTCATACAAAGGAGCACAAATGACAGAAATCAACGAAATCGGCATCATCGAACTGGAGAGCATGGACGACACGCGCGGGCTGTTCGGTGTGTTTGACGAAAACCTGATCGTCTTCGAGGAGGAGACGGACACGCGCATTCGCGTGCAGCCGGAGGGCATTTACATCGAGGGCGGCGAGCAGCAGGTGCAGCTCTGCCGTGCCGTGCTCGAAAAGCTGCTGGATATGCAACGCGGCGGCGAGCCCGTCAATCGCGGCCGGATCCGCTACGCCATTGACCTGGCCAAGGAGGGCAACGCCGCGCTGATCTCGGACATCATGGGCGACGTGGTGGCCCTCACCGCGCGGGGCAAGCCGGTCAAGTGCAAGACGCTGGGCCAGAAACGCTATGTGCAGGCATTGAAGGAGCACGAATTGGTGTTCGGCGTGGGCCCTGCGGGCACGGGCAAGACCTATCTGGCCGTGGCGATGGCCGTGCTGGCCTATAAGAATAAGGAAGTCGAGCGCATTATCCTCACGCGTCCGGCGGTGGAGGCGGGGGAGAAACTGGGCTTTTTGCCGGGCGATCTGCAGAACAAGGTCGACCCCTACCTGCGCCCGCTCTATGACGCGTTGCAGGAGTTTTTCGGGTTCGAGACCTATAAGAACCTCATGGAACGCGGCACGATCGAGGTCGCGCCCCTGGCCTATATGCGCGGCAGGACCTTAAGCCGCGCCTATATCATTTTGGACGAGGCGCAAAATTGCTCCATCGAGCAGATGAAAATGTTCCTCACCCGTTTCGGCGAGGGCTCGCGCATTGTGGTCACGGGCGACATCACGCAGATCGACCTCGGGCCGGACAAGCGCAGCGGCCTGGTCCACGCCCTGCACATTTTGCAGGACGTGACCGGCATCTCTTTGATTCGCCTCACGCACAAGGACGTCGTGCGGCACGAGTTGGTGGCGCGGATTATTCAAGCCTACGACAAAGCAAGCAACAGATAAGTAAGAAGGAATAAGTAATAAGGAATAGGTATGGAGCAGAGAAATCCAATCAAGAACAACAGAATTTTCTTGGCTGTGACAGTTGCTTGTTGTTTGTTTCTGATGGTTTCGACGGTTTTCACCCTCTGGCGGACCTTCGGGCAGCAAGGGGAGTCGCTTGTCATCGGCCAAACGCTTTCGCATGATATCACAGCAAAGCAAGACGGAGCGGATACGCTGCAAGCCGAGTGGGATCGGCAGCGCGCGCGGGACGCGGCGCCCGTTGTGTACTGTATAGATCCCGATAAAACCGCCGCGCAGGAGCAGGATCTGACCCGACGGCTCGCGGCGCTCACGAATTTTCTCACCCGTATGCGCCTGCTTTGGGAAGAGCAGGCCCGGCCGGTCGGCGACACGGGTTATATCAAGAACGAAACGCCCTGGCTGGAACTGCTGCCGCCCGAGGCGCTGGCGGCCGCGCTCTATGAGGACGGGCTGTCCGCACTGCTGGACGAAAAGTTGGCCTACACCCTGCTGGGTGAGTGGTTGCCAAGCGCGTCCCTGCGCCAGCCGGGCCAGGTCGTGGAGACGGAGGCCTTCGCGGAGGCTGTGCGCGGGAGCGCCGCGCCCCAATGGCAAGACGGTATCGCGGACGAGACTGTGACCTCCGCCTGCGCGCGGGCCGTGGCGGATATCAAGCAAACGAATCTCACCGTCTCCCAAAAGACGCTGGCGCAGGCGTTTATCGAAACCGTATTGACAGGCAACCAGTCGGTGGACAAGCAGGCCACCGAACAGAAAAAAGAGGAGGCGGCGGCAAGGGTGCCGGCGGCGCGCGTCACGCGCGGGCAGGTGCTGTACCATGCCGGCGAGCAGCTCAACGAGGACGCGTTTTTACGTTTGCGCGCTTTGAATCTGGCGCGGGACGAGGCCACCGGCGGGGCGGAACTGACGGGGATCGCGCTCTATGTAGCGGTTTGTTACCTTGCGCTGGCCGCCGTGCTGCTGGCCACCCGTGGCTCGGATCGCTTAAAAACCCTGCTCTTTCTCACAGCGGGCCTGCTTGTCGTGATGGGTCTCTCCCTGCTGCTGCACCCGATCGACGCGCGCTATTCGCCCGTGCTGCTGCCCGTGCTGCTGGTCGCCTGGCGCGGCAAGCGGCAGACGGCTATGGCGGTGAACGCGCTGACCGCTTTCACGCTCGCGCCCCTGCTCTGCGCGGCGGCCGTGGGTTTTTTCGACGGGCGTATGCTACTGTGGGCGGCGGCCTCCTATGTGAGCGGCGAGGTAGCGCTGCTGTTCCTGGGTAATAAAAAGAGCCCCGGGCGGCTGCTGGCGGCGGGCGCGGCGGGCGGGCCGATGGGCTGCCTGCTGCTCGTGGCGGGCCAGGTCTTCACACAGGGCAGTTTTGTGGCCACGGTGGGCGACATCGCGGGCTTTATGGCGGGCGTGCTGCTCGCGGCGGGGCTTGCCGCCGGCGCGGTCTATGCAGCGGAACACGTGCGGAACACAAGGAGCGCAAACGCATGATTGAAATTCTGTGCGAGGGCGTGACCTTAAACCCAACAGCCTATCCCGTAATCCGCAACGCGGCGGAGCAAAGCCTGCGCTGCCTCGGGCAGGCGGGTGATCTGACCGTGCTGGTCGCGGGCGAAACGCGGATCACCGAGACAAACAAAACCTTTCGCGGCCAGGACAGCGTAACCGATGTGCTCAGCTTTCCCACGCGGGAGGGCGAGGGCGCGGCGGCGGACGGCTATTTGGGTGATATTCTGATCTGCCTGTCCCGCGCCAAAGAGCAGGCAAAAGCCTATGGGCACAGCCTGTCGCGCGAGCTTGCGTTTCTAACGGTGCACGGCGTGCTGCACCTGCTGGGCTGGGACCACATGACCGAAGAGGACGAACTGGCCATGCGCCAAAAACAAAGAGAAATACTGGAGAAATTATGACCTATCACAGCGGCTTTGCCGCGATCATCGGCTGCCCCAATGTGGGCAAGTCCACCCTGCTCAACCGGCTGGTGGGGCAGAAAATCGCCATCGTGACCGACCGCGCGCAGACTACGCGCAATAAGATCACGGGCGTATTGACGCGCGAGGACTATCAAATTGTCTTTCTGGACACGCCCGGCCTGACCACGCCGAAGAACCGCCTGGGCAGCTTTATGCAGCAGGTGGCGACCCAAGCCACGCGCGACGTGGACGCGATTTTATTTGTGCTGGATACCACGGCGCATACCTTCGCGCGGGATCGTGCGATATTGGAAAACCTCACCGTAGGGGCGGTGGTGCACCCAACGAATCCTTTGGATTCGTCGGGACCCGCGTCAGCCCGCCCGCCGATCTTCATCCTCTTGAATAAATCTGACGCCGCAAGCGCGGCCCAACTGGAGAACGCAGAAAACCTTGTGCATGAGATCAATCCCAATTGGCCCATTCTGAAAATCTCCGCCTTAACGGGAAAAGGCGTGCCGGAGCTGGAGGCCGCGCTGCGCGCCTTGCTGCCCCCGGGCCCGCAATACTTCCCGCCCGATATGGTCACGGACCAGCCGGAGCGGTTGATCTGCGCCGAAATCGTGCGCGAAAAAGCGCTGCAACTGCTGCGCGAGGAAGTGCCGCACGGCGTGGGCGTGGGCATAGACAAGATGGCTTTGCGCGTGACAGCGGGGACGGTGACAGCGGGGACGGTTCGCTCTGACACCGCAGTGTCAGGGGAACCGTCCCCCTGTCACGCCTGTCACGCCCCCTGTCACGCCCCCTGTCACGCCCCCTGTCACGCCTCCGATCTCATGGATATCTGGGCGACCGTGTACATCGAGCGCGAGAGCCAAAAGGGCATTCTCATCGGCAAGGGCGGCTCCATGCTCAAGCGCATCGGCACCGAGGCCCGCCGCGACATCGAGGGCCTGCTCGGCCAGCGCGTCAACCTCCAGCTCTGGGTCAAGGTAAAGGAGGACTGGCGCAATAAGCCGTCCGTACTTGCGGAGTTGGGTTACACATACGAAAAATAAACCGGTGACAGCGGGGACAGTTCCCCTGACACTGCGGTGCCAGAGCGAACCGTCCCCCTGTCACGAACCGTCCTTCTTCCACCGAACCGTAGGGGCGAACTGTGTTCGCCCGCCGCGCCTACTCCCGCCGTTCGTTTATCTCACGGTAGCGCATATAGGCCTCCATGCTGCCCGTGCGCACAAACTCCTTCCACGCGATTCTGCTCTCCGGTGTTTGATCGATCATGGTATTCACCCCTGACTTCATAATGATACGGATAGCTTGCCCCATTGGAAGAACCCAAAGCATGGAAATTCTGCCCACTGCCCACTGCTCACTGAAAGGAGCCACCCGTGCCCACACTTTGCCTCAACGCCATTGTCATAGGGGTCACGGACTACCGCGAAAGCAGTCGTATGCTCACGCTGTTTACAGCCGAGCAGGGCCGCGTCGACGCCATGGCGCGCGACTGCCGCAAACCCAACGCGCCCTTTTTGGCCTGCGCCCAGCCCTTCGCCTACGGCGAGTATGAGCTCTATGTCAAGGGCGATCGCCACACGGTCCGCCAATGCGAGCTGCGTGAGAGTTTCTTTTCCCTGCGCGACGACATCGAAAAATTTACTGTGGCGAGCGCGCTGGCCCTGCTCTGTCGGGACGCGGTGCAGGAAAACCAAAAGAACCCCGCGCTGTTCTCGCTCTTTTATGTCTGCCTCTCCCACCTGGCCTACGGGCAGAGCCACCCGCACGACAACCTCATCTACTTCCTGCTGCACTTTTTTCATCACCTCGGCCAGTGCCCGACCGTCACGCATTGCGCGGACTGCGGCGCGGATTTGCGGCAAAGCAAGCAGCTTTTTTTCTCCCTGACGGCGGGCGGCGCGACTTGCTTGGGCTGCGCGGGCGGGGCAACGGCCGTCTCCTCCACCGCATTGGAGGCCATGCGCCGGATCCTGCTCCTGCCCGAGACAGAGCTTGCCCGCGTCACGCTCAAACCGCCCCTGCGCCATGAACTCCTGCGCCTTTTAACCGACTACGGCCGCTTTCATCACTGCGGCGGCCCCCGCGCCTATAAGATTTTGGAGAGCCTACCGTAGGGGTGAGCGACCACCCAACAATTCTGCGGACTTGTCGGGGTGCGGTGCGGTCGCCCGCGGAACGACTTGGGGGACTGGATTGCTTCGTCGTGTTTCCTTTGTCCCTATGGGTTTCGCGCTCCTCGCAATGGGAACC
>Ga0123353_10009689_pt1 | contig 13339 bp, 9 predicted proteins | sample TergutLab28metaG_3_FD_92763 | JGI IMG/M metagenome (GOLD analysis project Ga0123353, IMG submission 92763) | Labiotermes labralis P3 segment gut microbial communities from Petit-Saut dam, French Guiana - Lab288 P3 | ecosystem: Host-associated > Arthropoda: Insects > Digestive system > Gut ... | reverse complement strand
TTCGCGATTCAGCCACTCAGACCGTTGCTTCTTACTTTTATTGAGTTGCTCAAGCAGCTTATTCTTCTCCGCCTTGTTTTGCGTATTGTTCGCGCTGTCTTGCAGCGCACGGAGCTCGGCTGATGAAAGGCCCTTCGGGATGCTCCACTCAGCGGGGCGGGAATCCGTTGCGGCCTTGCCAACGGTTCGCTGTACGGGATCTTGCCCCCAAAACTTGGGGCGCGGCTTGGGCGGCCCCGGCTGGCCCATAAAGCTGGGTTGCGCGGTTTGCTCTTCGTAGGCTGCAAGGTGCAAAAGGTGCATGTACAGGCTGTAGATGATGCAAGAGGGCGGCGTGGCGGTGCTGCCTGCGGGCAACTGTTCCTTGGGGTATTGCAGCCGGTGGCGTACCAGTACGAAGCTGGTGGAGAAGGATGCCTTGCTTTTGGGGTATTCGCTCTGGGGCGGCTTGCTGTCGTAACGCCAGGCAATTACCTCACCATCGGCGATGCAGCGCACGCCAGCGTCCTGGTTGAGTTGGCGGGCGGTTCCTTCGTCGAAGTGGACGCCCCCATGCCACTGGCCTTCTTTGCCAATGGGGTAGAAACCGTTCCCTACGGCCTGGCCCCAGGTTTCGACATATTGCCGGGCGGGGATTTCTTGCTTGGCCCCAGGGAACGGGAAAACAAATTTCTTGACCGGCTCTGGCCGCTCGGCAGCGGGCTGCGAGGCAGCAGGTTGTTGCTCAGTAGCGGGCTGCTCGGGAGTTGGCTGCGTGGCGGGGGGATTGGCCATGGTTTATCTCCGGTCTCGAATACTGTTACTGTTGGTTGTGCGTGAAGGTTTTCGGGTGACCCCGCGCAACCTTTTTCTGCCGTGGTTTGGTATGGATGAAATACCAGCGCATTTTTGATCCAGTAATTGTGGGCATCCTGGTTCCTGGTTCAGTTTACTTTTACTTTCAAGTCGTCCTGCCCAATCGCTATGGCAATTTTCTTGACGGGCTCACTCTCCGGCTTGCGTGAGAGCAGCGCGTGCGAGATTTTCGCCAGTACCGTGCGGGTGATGAGCGCCTCGGCATCGCGCGCACCGCTGTCAACATCATTACAGCGACTGGCGAGGAACTCGATAAGTTTATCAGGAAAATCGACAATGCAGTTGTAATTGGCGGCAATGCGGTCTTTCACCCTGCCGAGCTTCAGGGCGATAATCTTCCTCAGCACTGCGTCACTAATCGGGAAGAACGGCACAATCGTGAGGCGCCCAAGGAAAGCGGGTTTGAATGTCTTTTGCAGGGTTGGGCGCAATACCTCTACCAGGTCTTCCGGGGTGGGGTCGCGCGTTTCAATGGGCTTGCCCTTGCCATCCGTTTTCGCTTCCGTTTTCGCTTCCGATTCCGCTTCCGTTTCCGTTTCGCTTTCTTCCTGTGGGTCGGAAACGCCGTATTCGACGGCGCGCATGACGAGGTCGCCCCCGACATTGGATGTCAAAATGATCACAGTGTTCTTGAAGTCGATTTCTTGCCCTTCGGCGTCTTCAAGCCGGCCCTTGTCGAAGACCTGGAAGAAGAGTTCGAGCACGTCTGAGTGGGCTTTTTCCACCTCGTCAAGCAGCACTACCGAATACGGCTTTCTTCTCACTGCTTCGGTGAGCACGCCGCCCTCGCCGTAGCCAACATAGCCGGGGGGCGAACCTTTGAGGCCGGAGACGGTGTGGGCTTCCTGGTACTCGCTCATGTTGATGGTGATGAGGTTGCGCTCCCCGCCGTAGAGAGCCTCCGCGAGCGCGAAAGCGGTCTCGGTTTTGCCCACGCCTGATGGGCCGGTGAGCAGGAAGACGCCCTTGGGTTTGCCTGGGTCTTCGAGGTTGGCCTTGGCAATCTGGATGCGCTCGGCAATTTGCGCCAGCGCATGCTCCTGCCCAATGACCCGCCCTGCCAGCAGCTTGTCAAGCTCACGAACCTGCTGGAGTTCGTCACTTACCATCCGCCCCAGCGGGATGCCCGTCCAGCCGCTGATCACATCGGCAATCACGTTCCCGTCAACGCATTCGTAGGCCAACGGCAGCGTCTTTTGCAGCAAGCGCAGTTCGTCGCGCTTGGCCTGAAGGGGGCTGACGGTTTTCTTGCCCTTGGCGGCGGCTTTTGCCTTGCCTTTCCCTTCAACGGGTTTGTTCCTGCTTTCGGCCATTTCGGCTTTGATGGCATCGATTTCGGCGACGAGCTTTGTTTGTGTTTCCCACGCGGCTCGCAATTCGGCAAGGTTGGCTTCCAAGCCCACGCGCTTTTTCTTCAGGTCATCGATGCGTTTTTCATGGCCCTCTTCACGCGCCAGCGCATCGAGTTCTCGGTCGATGTTGCCAATAAGCACTTCAACATCTTCAATCGGCCCCGGGCGGCCCGCCTTGGAGAGCGCAATGCGGGCACAGGAAGTGTCCAACACGCTGATGGCCTTGTCCGGCAACTGACGCCCACTGATGTAGCGGGCGGAAAGGTGCACGGCTGAACGTACCGCTTCGTCCAGGATGTCTACCTTGTGGTAGGCCGCCAGCAACAGCGCCACGCCACGCGCCATTTGCTCCGCCGCTTCGGGTGAGGGCTCTTCTATCTTGACCACCTGGAAGCGCCGGGCAAGCGCAGCATCCTTTTCAAAATATTTCTTGTATTCCTTCCAGGTTGTTGCGGCAACGGTGCGCAGTTCGCCCCGCGCCAGCGCCGGTTTCAGCAGGTTGGCCGCGTCGCCCGCGCCTGCCGCAGCGCCCGCGCCAATCATCAAATGGGCTTCGTCGATGAACAGGATGATGGGCGTGGGGCTGCCTTTCACTTCGTCGATCACTTGCCGCAGGCGGTTCTCGAATTCGCCCTTTACACTGGCTCCAGCCTGCAACAGCCCCAAGTCCAACGTGCGCAGGCTGATGCCAAGCAGCGCCGGGGGAACTTCTCCGGCCACGATCTTGGCGGCCAGCCCTTCGACTACCGCCGTCTTGCCCACGCCGGGCTCGCCAGTGAGGATCGGGTTGTTCTGGCGACGGCGCAGCAGGATGTCCGTCATCTGGCGGATTTCGTTTTCCCGGCCAAGGACGGGGTCGATCTTGCCCGCACGCGCCTGCGCAGTGAGGTCGATCGTGTATTTGTCCAGCCCCGGCGTGCCGCGTTTGCCCATAGCGGGGGCTGCCGGAATATCGGGCGCGTCATTGTGGGCGGCACTCATGTTGTTTGCCGAAACGCCCGCAGTGCTGCCTTCCCCACCGTGTTGGCGCAACGTGGCATAGGCATCGTCTAGCTTGGATGCATCAAGTTTGAGCAAGGTTGGTGCGGACGAATGCACCGCGCTACGCAGAGCGTCATCGGTCAGGAGCGCCAACAGCAAATCCAGGCTGGACAGGCTCTCTTCGCCGCGCCCGGCACTGGCAATCAACCATGCGCGTTCCAGCCATTTGGGCAACCAGACGGAAAACACGGGATTGCGCGTGTTGCCGGAACGAAAACTGTCAACCACCTGTTCGAGGCCGCGTTCCAGGCGGTCGATGTCTGCACCCAATGCGCGCAAGGCGGCAGACAACGCGTTATCTGTCTGGTCGAGCAGCGCCAGCAGCATATGCTCGATTTCAACTTCATGATGGGTGCGCGATAGTGCGCGGCTGGCGGCTTCTTCGAGGGCACGGCGGGCGATGGGTGTCAGCCGCCCGATCAAGGCTTTCAAGGGAATGGAGGACATAGGGTTATCGTGGTAAGTGAGTGTTGTAAGGAAAAAACGGTGAAAAACAGTGTTGCAAAGACCTATTCGAGGAGCCGGTAGCACATATCGCCCGGGTCGTGCCCAGGCGGTTGGGAGCACAACCAGAGGTTGCAGCCCGCACGCAACGGCTGGCTGGGATCCATACGCGCTTCAGGCACGTCGCGCTTGTCGAGCGTGAGCGTCACATCACACGAGAGACTGTGGCCTACCATGAAGCGAACCAAGGATTCCAGCGCCTTCGCGCCAGGGCTGCCGGGGAGCAGTTGTTCGAACTCTGCCCACCTCATGGGGCCCATGTGCAGCCGAATTCTGGTTTGACGGTCCCAGATGCGCGTGCCTACGAAGAACGATTTGCCCAGCCCGCATGCGGTATGGTCGATCTGGGTCTGCTCGTCGGTGGGTACCTCTATCCAATGCCCGACAAACTGTTCGATTTGAGCGGGAATGCCGAAGAACCCCTTGATGACCGTGCCCATGGCCTGGGCTGAAATGGGCTTCTGCGACAAAAGCCCGCTGTAGTAAATGAAGAGGTTCTCAGCAAGTTGTGCTGTCCGGCCTTCGCCAATCCCTTTGCGCAGGCTATTGAGCCCCACGCCCGCAAAATCGAGTAGGCCGCCGGTCAGGCCACTGGAATCGCTATCTTCAACGTCCAGCCAGGGACGGTACTTGCGCCATGCCCTGTAGAAGAGGGAAATGGCCCGGTGGCTGAAGATGTCGAGAAAGGCATGCAGCCCGGTGTCGCGGTAAAACTGGCGGCGTTCGATGACGAACTCGGTATAGGGAACCGGCAAGGCACCGCCCGGGCCGGTTAGCCCCATGAAGGCAACGGTCATTTCGTCATTTAGTGGCCCGTCCGGTTCGGCAGCCTGGTAGCGGGTAAGCTCGCTCGCCGGGAAGGACAGAGAAGGGAGGGTACGGAAGCGCAAGTTAGAGGGTAGCTTCCTCCTGCGCCGCCCCCCGTAGTGCAGGGCAGTGAGCGCGAGCAACCGCACAGCCTGGAAGAAGCTGAAAGCGGGCGCATCCTGCTCAAGCTCTTCGATCAGGTCACGTGGGTCGTGGAACGGGTGGGTCATGGGGCGGATTCCTCAAACCACAAGGGCTTCGCCCGAACGGGCTGGCCATACGGATGCTTCTTCGTTTTGCTGCTGCACGGTACGCACCCGCAGCCGGGTAAAACTGTTGGGCGCGCAACTGAGCGCGAACAGACGCTCCAGGACGCTCGCGAAAAGGAAGACGCTCCCCCCAACGAAGTGGTTCTCATCGAGCGTGAGCGTAATCTCCGTGCCCCGCGCGAAACCGGAGAAGTCCGGGCCGACGACGCGGGTCACGGCGGGCTTGCTGGAAATAGACTTGATGCCCTGTATCTCCCGTCTGACCACGGGGGATTGGCCGAAGTCATAAAGCGCTAGCATTTCCTTGAGCGCATCCTCCCCCCCTTCGACCAGAGAAAGGTAGTTGAGGGACAGGTGCGAGATGAGCCGCCATTGCAGCCCGCGCCGATGCGGGGCACGTAAGGTCTGGGTCGGCTTCCTGAGCAGGCGCACGCGGCTGACGGTGGAATTGCCCGGCATGCTGAAATCGGACTGTTTCGCCGCCTCCCCACCGCCAAAGGGGATCTGTTCGGGCAAGTCCCGGTTGCTGCATAGCAGTTCGATGCTCAGGACTTCGGCCCCTGGGCGCATTGGCTCGAAGCCGAGGTCGACCAGGTGCAGTTCAAGTTCCGTGCCCCTGTCGTCGCGCAGGGTGGATTGTTTCCGGGTAGCGTGCCAGTAAAAACGCGAACCCGCTTCCGGGTCGCTGTGGCGGATGGCGTAGTAGGGTGGTACTTCTTCGACCCTGTCCTCTAAACCCGTCCGTTCGACGCGTGTGACCTGTTTGACCTGGATAACCTCAAAGCTACGCGGTTTCTGGTTGCTGGCCCGTACCGGCCAGGACTCGCGCCGATGGGTGACGTGTATGGGCTCGGCTGCCTGGTCGAAGAGGTTGATGATGGGCGTGCAGCCAAGCTTGAAATGCTGTTCGGATACCTCATGCAGGCGGCCGGTTTCGGGTGCATGGTCGAAGAAACACTGGATGATGAGGGTATTACCAGGGATATGCGGGACAGCCTCGTCAAGACGCAGGAAATCGACGAACAGGAACTTTTCCGGGAAACTGAAATATTCTGTCAGAAGCCGGTAGCCGAGGAACGAGCGGTCGTCATACTCCAGCATGCCCTCGTCCAGCCCAAAGCCTACAGGCGCGATACTGGCAGCGGGCAGTTCCCGGGTATGCGCAAGCGCGTTGCTGCCGTCGCCAACGCGTATCCGCAAAGTCCTTGAGAGCAGCAATTCATGAACAAGGTGCATGAGCGCTGGGTCGCCGTCGAGAAAGAAGCGTAGGCTGTCAAGGCCGATCCCGGAGATGGTCAACCCCGGCAAGGCTTTCAGTTCCAGGGTGAGCACAGCGGCAGCATCCGGCGCAAGCCTGCGCAGCCAGCTTGATCCACTAGTACGCTCAAAGCGCGCCCGAGTGAGGGTCAGTGGATAGATGTCGACCGGGTAACAGGTGCGAAAAAAACACTTGACGCTCCCGATATAGGGCGAAGTTACTGGTTGGTGCCGCGCAATGGAGGCGCATTTCGAGATTTTCAGGCTTTCCGGGTTTATCCAGAACTGTACGATGGTCGATGAGGGGATTGGGCGCAGGTAATGCGGGTAGAGCACTTCCAGGAGGCTTTCGACGATTTCGGGGTATTCGTCGTCGAGTTTTCGATGGATGCGGGCGGCCAGGAATGCGAAGGACTCGATCAGCCTCTCGGTATGCGGGTCTGCGCAGTGCTCGCCTTCCAGTTGCAGCCGCCCAGCGATTTTGGGGAAGCGCCGCGCAAATTCGCCGGACAACTCCCGCAGGCAACCCAGTTCTTCCTCGTAGTAGGGCAGCAGGGTTTCGAGCAGCCCGGCCATTATGGCTGCCCCATGCTAGATACAGGTGCACGAGATTGACCGGGTGTACTCCTTGCGGCGGGCGTAGAGGGTGCTCCCGAATCCCTCGGCCACGACGGCAGGGCAGGATGCGCGTCCGGTTGCGGGGAGGATGACGCTCCCTGCAACGCGTTCTCAGGCTTGGGTTGAGAGGGTTTGCCTGCCGGCGTTTCCTTTGCTTTCTCTTTTTTCTCGGCCTCTTTCTGCGCGGCTTCCATGCGATCGACCCAATCCGGATCCGGAGCCACCAACAGCCTGAAACCCGTGTTGCTGTTCTTATAATTTGGTGTCCAGGCGTTGCGGTGCGCCGCGCGCAGGTATCTCAGGTCGTTGTTCCAACTGCCACCCCGCAGGACTCGGGCCGTGCCCTCGGCTGGCCCTGTAGGGTTGGTTGCCGTAGCTCCCTTGAGGTCGGGCAGCGGGTTTTTTTGTTTTTTGCTACCCGGCGGGGCATTGTGGAAACTCTCCAGCGTGGCCTGGTACCAACGCTCGCCGTACCAATCGTGCGTCCATTCCCAGACGTTGCCGAACATGTCGGACAACTTCCACAGGTTGGGACTCTTTTTCCCGACAGGGTGGGTACTCTCTCCGGCATTGATCCAATACCAGGCGTGATCGGCGGCGCGGTCTGGGTCGAACGGGAATTTCGTTGCTATGCCCGCACGGGCGGCATACTCCCACTCGGCTTCGGTGGGCAACCGGTAGTTGTTCGTGCCTTCAATGCCGTTCAAGCGCCGGATGAATTCCTGCGCCTCATGCCAGGAGACATTCTCGACGGGGTGTTTGGCTCCCTTGAAGACACTTGGTTCGCTGCCCATCACCGCCTTCCACTGTTCCTGCGTGACGGGAGTCTTGCCCAGGAAGAAAGGCTTGGTGAGCGTGACGGGATGTTGGGGCTTTTCGTCGCTTAAGCATTCATTATCCGTCTCGCCGCAACCCATGATGAAGCTGCCTGCCTGGATATAGACGAATTCCATGCCAAGGGTATTCCGGATTTCCTCTGGGATCGTAGTGGTACACCCCCCAAGCCAAATCCCAAAGCAGGTGGCGAGGCACAGGGGGAGCATGCTGCGAGAAGCGTCAAGTTTCATAGAAAGGTTCCTCTTGGTAGTTCATTCATTTGGCGCTGATGCCAAGCAGTTCGTGCAGCCCCGCGTTTTTGATGACGGTTTGTAGCATGTCCTTAACCGGCATCTCGGCCCATTTGGCCGCGCATTCGACCAGGAGCGCCACCGGGCTATGTGGCTCGGTTTCCTGGAAAAAACGTGCAGCTTCCCGTAGACGTTCGATAGCTTCGGCACGGTCGGTAATTCTTCCAGCGGATGCCCTGCGGGGCGTCAAGGAGGGAACCGTACCTCCAGATGGCGACCCGGAATTGGCGGGGACGCCTTCAGACGCAGGCAGTATGCCGCCGCAGGACTCAAACAGCCGTAACGCAACCTCATGGCAGGCATTGATCGCTTCGCCCACGTCTCTCAGGCTGGGTGCATCCGTGCCGAAACGCTCTTGTACTATAAGGTTGAGGCTTTCATAAGCGGAACGCGCTTCGGCCAGGTCGTCGGCCAGCTTCTGGTACCAGTCCGACCCCGAGGCACGGGCGCTCTTGTCAAAAGCATCCGGGGATAACCGCCCTTCGCTGACCGCATTTTCATAAAACGCTTCCCCTCTGCGGTGAAGGTTTTCAACGTCTCTCGACTCCTGCCAACGGAACCAGTCAAAACCGCCGTGCTCCGGCGAAGTGAGCGGAACCTGGCGCAGAACCGGGGCAAACTGGGTATTCAGCCATTCGAGTTTGCCCACACGTTCATCTGGGTCGCGGGGATACAGATGCTCCCAGTGTTCAGTGAGCAGCCCGGCCATCAGGCGGAAGCCAAAGGCCGCCCCCGCAAAACTATTTTGTCGCGTCAGTGCCTCGACATACCAGGTTGCTAATTGCAAGTCCTTGCTGCGCTTGCGCAGTGCCACATCGCACAAGGTATACACAGTACCCCAGTTGGCTATTTTAAGCGGCGTGACCCAATCGCCTTGTCCAAGCAAGGGGTCATCGGCACGGCGCGCCTCGCGGATCTGTTCGTAAAGAGGGGAGTAGACGAGATCTTCGCCGCCCGGGGTGGTATCCGGTATCGGTGCAAGCAGGGCGTCCAATTGTTCCTGTATGTTTTGTTCCATTCGTTGTCCTTGAATGCCAATGAAGTGCTGGAAGCGGCGAAGGTCAGGTTGCCGCAGGGTCATGGTTTTGTTTGCAGGGGCAAGTAAAAGCGAGTGTGATTCCTTTTTCGTCAAGCGTTTCAGCCAGCAAAACAGGCTTTTGCAGTTGGGTTGCGCGGGCAAGCGCCAAAGCCTGCATGAACACGCCATGCGCCGTGCCGACATTCCCATGCTCATCCAGAACGGAAGTGGCCTGTGCCATAGGTTTCAGGTCGCTTTTGCATCCGCACAGAGCTTCGCCAATCTGGGTGAGGCTGTTCGGGCCATGACTATCGTGGACGAGCCAGCCGATTTCGGGCGCAATGGGTGTATCAGGCTGCGTATCAGGCACGTCCTGGGCATCCTGGGCGGTATCCTCTTTTTGCTTGCCCTTTTTTTCGCGAAAGGGGAGGTCGCGCAGCCCCGCATCAATAAAAGCCTCTTCGATAGCCTGCTGGAGGTGGATGGCAAAGATGCCTGGGCGCTCGGCCTTTGCAGCAAGGCGTGACCGAGTCAGCACTGCGAGCGCAGGCAGTTTTTCCAGGAAACCATGCTGATGGTTTACGGGCACACGCCCCCATACGCTTGGGGCATTAACGCGCACGACAGGCCGGTTCCAATGTGGAATGAGGTTAGGGTCAGTTTCCTCCCCTTCCGGGGGAGACGGTTCGGCTGTTTCGGCAACCAGCCCTGGTCGCGCGAGGAGCAAGGCCAATACGGCGTGGCTCGGTTTATGTTTGGAATGGGAATCGTCTTCCGACATTTCGGACAGTGGAGAATCAAGTCCAAACAGCAAAAGCGCGGGAAGATAGGGGTCTTGCTCAAAGAGCGTAAGCACCTGGTTCATGATGCTCCCCTCACCAATCAGGCGCCGACAGTCCGGGGATGATGGGAGAGTGTTGGTTTGGTACATGCCGCTTGATTGACAAACCTTGATGGCCTGTTGCCAAACTTGCCTGACGTTGTCTGTCTGTGCTGCCCCTTGAAATGAATTCCCGGAGGCCACATACACCGGGAGCCAAGCCAAGGCTTCGTTTTTCTTGAGCGCAGCCTCCAAAACCTCTTGCAGCGAATTGCTTATCGCCTCGTCCTGTTTTGTGCTACGCACGGTATCCGCATTCTGCTCAATCAAAACGCAGGGGGGGGGGAGCCCCTCACCCCAGTTGGGGGGTGAGGCAAGGGATGCCCACACGCCCCGGCATTCGACATGGGCACGCCGCGCTTCGAGTGCCTGCTTGTGTGCGGCAAGGGCCGCTTCCCGCGCCTGTTGCTGCTCGGCCTTCTCCGCCTTGGCAGCCCGTTCTTTGCGCCTTTTGGCTCGCCATACCCAGAGGCGCTTGGCAAGCCCCCAGGCCAGGATGGCCGCAAGCGGCGGCCCGACGTGCAGCACAACGAGATTGGGAAGGGTGAGCGCGTCCCAGTCGACGGGCAACGCCAGCCACAAGGCTGCCCACCATAGGGCAAAGGGAAGGGCGAGGAGAAAAAGGGGCAAGATCATGAGCATTCACGCACTTGATAAGCGGTAGAGGACAACTGCAAAGTTGCGTCGAACGAGACTGGCGGATGCCGAGGGTGGACCATGAGGAAAGCGTCGACGCGGAAATGCAGCATCCGTTCGGGAAAAACTTCTGGTTTCTCGGGCATATTGAGGGTGACATTTATGCGCGACAAGCGCGGCTCGAAACGTTCGATGGCATATTGCACTTCAGCGCGCAGGGTTTCCCTGTCATCCGGGTTCAGGAGCGACAGGCTGCTCAGGTCGGGGATGCCGTAGCGCACGATGGAGGTCGCCGCATACGGGTAGTGCTCGAAAATCTCGTTTGGCTCGACGACGCGGGTGTTGAGCAGCGCCTCAAGGTCGCGCGCCAGCGCCGCCTTGAAGTCGGTCAGGCTATAAAGGAGTTGGGAATCGTGTTCCGGCCTTTTCGCGTTGTCATCGAACAGTCGGTCAAGCACTGATGGCAGGGAGAGTACCTGGTTTGGCAGGGTGCGTGCGTTCATAGGCCGGGAAAGAGAATGCCGAGCTGGTTGTCGAGCAACAGGCGGCAGGCAGCGAAAGCCCCCACCCCGCCAAGCGCCATCAGGGCAACGATAAGCCACATGGGCATCTCGTACCGGATGAAATTCTTGATGTCATGGGGTCGTTTCCAGTGTGGGGCAAACTCGGCCCTGCCGCCCCGCAGTTTCAGGAGGTCGTTCCCAAGGCCTTTGATGAGAAAGTTGAGCTTCTCCTGGCCTTCGAGCAGGTATTTGCCCTGGAACCCCAGGAGCAAACAGGCATGGAACACCTCAAGAGCCTCCAGGTTGCCCACGGGGTCGGTGCGCAGCCTCTCCAGCCGGTTAAAAAAACCTTCTCCGGCAAGATGCTCGTGATACAGGCGCAACTGCAATGGGGAGCGCGCCCACTCATCCCGTAGCGGGAAACCGGAAGCCAGCACGATCTCATCGAGCAGTGCGCAGACGGCGTATCGGGATTCTTCGATAAGCCCTACCGGTTTGTTGAAGGAACGAGCCTGCTTGTCGAAGCGTGCGAGGAACTGGTCGACCCGTTGGCGGAAGCGGTCTGCAGATTGCGGGGCATTGCCGTCGCGCAGCAAAAAGAGCAGGTAAATCCCGTCTTCGAGCAGGTCGCACAGGCTGGGAACGGTCGTATCCAGGATGGATGCAGCAGTGTTCAGATGCGGCTCAATCAGCGTGGGCGGGACGGATAATGTGGCAAGATGATTCATGGAAACACTCCGTGCAATCAGCGGAACACCGCGAACAATTCAAGTTTAAGGCTGGAAAACTTCTCTGGCACGTACAGGCAGACGGAGCGCGCCTTGAGCATATTTTGGAAGATATTGCCACGTGGCTCGAAGGAGAAATAATAGTTGCCTACCCGCACAGGCAAGGCTGTGGGGGTTTGGGAGGTATAGGTCAGATTGACGCCGCGCATGGCGGAATGGAGTATTTTTTCTACGTCGTCCGGTGCGCCCACTTTGATCTGGAGGGGCAAATCCTCGATGATCTGTGCCACCGGCAACTCGCCTTGAGCGGACAGGTAGAAGTCGACGTTTTCAACCAGGCGCTCGCTTTCCAGACGCCCGATATGGAACGAAGGCCTGTCGCTCGTCAGCGGGATGATTGCATAACGCGAGGAAATCACCGTATCGAGCAACTCGTGGATCAAGGTTTCCAGTCTCGAAAAAGTTTTTGAAAGCTGCTCATGCTGGTATGCAGGGACATCCGACAAGGCATAGGCATGCGAGAAGGTCAAGAGTTCGCCCAGGAACCCAGCCAATTCGAGATAGAGATCTTCGGGGTGCAGCGGCTCAGCTTGGGACAGGTGGTTGAGCCGCGCAAAGCAGCGGTTGATGGAGTGCAGCATCCAGAAGGAACCAATATCCGCCGTGCCGTACCCGGCAACGTTCCTGGTCTGTTCGCGGCGGGCTCCTGCAAGCGCCGTGCTTTTGACGAGCAAGATATCGAGCATCCGCCGGAGCATACGTGAAAGCCAGGACGCGCCGCTCACGGCCACGAGGGGCGGCAACCAAGTTTCGTCCAGCCGCCACTGGCCGGTGGCATCCTTGACCAGCCTGGCAATGGGTACGGAATCGTAGCCGTTTCTGTTCTCCATAAGGAACATCAACCGCACATCGAGTTCGAGTATCGTGAGGTCGGCCTCCAAAGAACGGGTGAAAAGGTCGGCAACATTCTGGCGGGCACTGCGATAGCGCACTGCTCGGCTTGAATGGTCGCCAGGGGTGGCGGTGTTGCCGCCGTGAGGGTCAAGGTTGGGTAGGCAGGCGAAGAGGATGGCTTCGACGCCCACCAGTGGTACATCGTTCAAGTCACGCGACAACGGCAACGGTTCATGGCCAGGAGCCTCGAAGCGTGTGCCATCGCGGAAAGTGACATCCAGCGCATCGACACGGACCATGCCGTTTGCCAGCATATCGGTGTCGATCCCAAGCCGCCGCAGTCCCCACGAGTGCCGCTGGAGGGACTGCTGTGCCACGGCTACGGCGCAGTCGGAATAAAGTGCCTGTTGCTGGAAATGCTGTGAGCGGACGAACAAGCCTTCGCCCCAAAGAACGCGTTTTGCTTTGAGCATGAATAGATTCCGGTTATGCCGCCTGTGGCGGCAGGGGTAACGGAGGGAAGAAAAAATCGAATCGGGTTTTCATCGTCTTGGCCGCGAGCGTGCCGGGGGCGAAGCAAACCCATAGCAGTTCGGTTTGCCGTCCGCAACCTGGTTGGGAAGAAGCTCGGCGCGGGGGGTTATCACGGTGAGGTAGCAGTTTTTGGCGCTGAAGTTCAGCCCTTCATTGCGCACGGCGCGCGCATCGACGAGGAAGCGCCAATAGTGCGGTTCCGGCTTGCGGAAGAAGCCCACGACGCCCACAAACTTTGTTTCGGGCAACAGTTTGTCGTTGAGTTCCTGGGTAGTATCGGGCACGAGCACAAACTCATTGACGTTCACGAGGTCTT
>Ga0123353_10009688_pt1 | contig 13341 bp, 7 predicted proteins | sample TergutLab28metaG_3_FD_92763 | JGI IMG/M metagenome (GOLD analysis project Ga0123353, IMG submission 92763) | Labiotermes labralis P3 segment gut microbial communities from Petit-Saut dam, French Guiana - Lab288 P3 | ecosystem: Host-associated > Arthropoda: Insects > Digestive system > Gut ... | reverse complement strand
TAATCCGTCCGGTGGGAGCCGAGTTGTTCCAAGCCGATAGACGGACATACATGACGAAGCTAATAGTAGCTTTTCGCAATATTGCGAACGCGTCTTAAAACCCACGTGAAAGTAATCTGATCCTGGAATTATAATAAGTAAATAATCCCAGCCCAGTTTCGCATATTATCTCATGCAATACGGTGGAAGAAAAATGCCATTAACACTAACGTTACCGGAATCCAGTTTTTGCAGTGATGAGAGCGACTAGAAATTATTACACTGTTGATACTGCTGCGACATATTAGGTAATAATATAATTCTCATTAGTTTCGGCGACTTGATCATCACAGTGTTTGTCACACAAGGTATTAGTGAAGTAAAACACCGGTTCCAAACTAGCAGCTCGCTGATTCTCCGCGGCGCTAATAGCATTGCCTTAAGACCATCTCTATGCTGCACTGACCGGTCGCGCTCCCTGGAATAACGCGTTGAGAGACTACAACAAACAACCCACCTCCATTTAGTACCGCGGCTAAGAATACACAAAGTTTCACCTCCACTCTTCCATTTACGAATGCCTCATGTCTTAAAAACAGTGACAGTGAAGAACTGTCACTGTTATTTCGTTCGACGAAGATGACGACTTTACACAAATTAGCAGAACAACCTGACCCAGAATCTATCTGTTAAGAATCAGAAATATGCAATGACTTCGTTGTCCCTTTACAATTTAATGTACCAGCTCAAGCTAAACTGAGGACTATTTCCTTGGGCCACTGCGGAGAAAGATACGATCGTCACGCCATTCGTTGCAGACTGAGCTCGGAGAAACTGAACTCGATGAACTGCGGTTAGGGAAATAAAAGACGAACACTATATCCATTAACTTCATCATCAGCATATAAAAAGGTTTTATCAGTTTCAAATAAAGAAAAAGAACATGGATAATCGAATTTTATGGGCTTCCTTTCCCATTATAATAGTAAAATAGAGCTCACATCTGTACATCAATCATGGACTGCTATAAAGAGAGGAGCAGCCTCGTGATTGGCAACACCATTATAAAAGCTTTCCGAAAGGCTTTATTCGTTGAGAGATGTTCTACTATCCTCATTCCGTGTATATTTTTGGACTGTAGATAAATACAATCTCGTTGCAGTGAAAGTTTAATGAATTCCTGAAATATAAGCTATAAATTTTTCAAGTTTTGTAGGGGGGAATGGGCCAATATAACGCCAGTAGAATTTACTGTTTATAGGTTAAACTGGAGAGTTCATATGTAACAGCAATTGCCGTGCTCGCCGTGCAAGTTTCTATTGAAGACCACACACACTTAGTACAGTCGCAGATTATATTTCTATTCCACCGTCAATGATAACATCTACCAAATATCTAACTTCAACTTTATGACGTTACGGTCTTTAAACTTTAAAACAAATTTTATTTAAACATAAAATAGTTCAAATACTGTATGTTGTATGGCATTGTTCTTACACGGTATAGTCTACATGTTCAAGCAATGGCCTCTTCATATATATATATATGTGTGTGTGTGTGTAACGTTAAGATACAGGCGTATTGGAGACGGAAACATTTTGTTTTATAGCTCTGCAGTCTTTATAACTACGTAGTACCAAAGAAACGCACACGTATTTATAAATAATCCCAAATAAACGTGAACCCACAATTTTCGTGTATCTATAGCAACTCCGGGAGATATGCCACACTATTCTGAAAATTTGTTTTTTTTTTTTGCATTAGACTTGAAAGAAAGAGAATTGTGGTCAGATTAACGTGCTGTGTATGTAGTATACAAGTACAGAAGAAACATGAGAAAATAAATAAAACCAATACCTGAAATTCGTATTTTTTTAACTAAGAGTCTTTTTGTGGCGTCTCTCGCCAAGGATTTGTGGCCATCTGCCACACATCTAGGAACAGATTCCACCTATAAATAGCTAAAATAATGTTGTATTTTAATCCCGATACGTATACACGGGTGATAAATTGCTAAATAATGAAAGAAACAAAAGAAAATATTATAGATTTTCGGTGAAATAGCACACTTCATGTTTAGACAGACAAGCATAATTAAGAGTAAAGAATCATTTATTAAGGAAGAGTGTCTAAATAATATGTGCATTTAAAGGCATAATTCACGAATATTTGCATATTAATTTAATGGAACCAATGAGTCAAAGGAGAGGCTTTCATAAATCAGTCAATAGAGGGAATCACAACTGGGCTAAACAACAAAGCCAATCATGTTCTGGTCCATACGACCATCTTCACGCACAAATGCGTTTTTAACAACGGTCGCATGGACCGAAACATGCAACATTGTTAAGTGCAATAAACTGTCGTCTTTGACGGTAAATGCAGGGTAATTCATAAGTCCCTCCGGAACTTCGAACTCGGCTGCGCAACAACTAAGACACAGCAGAAAGGAGCGTATCAATTGGTACAGAATCTCTCTTTGTGTGTGTACGTGTGTGTTCGTGTGCGTGTGCGAGCGTGTGTGTGCGTGTGCGTGTGTGTGTACTAGGCGCCGTTGACATGCTCCCCTTCGGCGTGACCATCCCGGCTACTGTACCGCAGAGGTCGGACATCCCGGAGGGACTTATGAATTGCCCTGTAAAATCAACTTCGGGGTCACCGGCAGTATTCTATGGGGCAAGTCCTTCTTTTTGTTTTTTATTCATAGTTTACTTTTTGACACCTCCTTCCATTTCCTTTTTGGTTTTTGTCTTCATTTTCTCCGTGTAAAATCACTCCGACAACGTTCAAACCTTGGTCCCATACTCCTTTTTCGATTTATTCATGGGAAAGTGGGGCAGCGGACTGAGTTCATTTAGCACTTTAGAAGGAGTACAGTGAACTTCCGAGAGTCCATTGAGATGGGGAACTTCTTAGATTGTTCACGAAATGTGCAGAGGTTGAAATTTAGCATAATTAAGTTCGACGTGAAGACTCTGAAGCAGCAGGTCAAGATCTCAGCTAAATCACAAACCGAGAGTGAATAATCTGGCATCTCATTTCGATGTAAGGAAATATCCCTGCAGTTTTAAAAGCGTTCTACTTACTACATAAACAATCCTTTTCCCCAAAACACCAATAAAATTGTCAAGTTATATCCTTGACAAATTTGTGTTGTGACAGGTGGTGAAGCTTTTATTAAACTATTACTGTAAAAATGTTTTCAATAGGCTAAAAATTCCTTTCCAGCGGATGCAACGTTGCCATAACGTGACTCCCTAAAATCAACTACATTACGTCCTAACCTTTTGCTACCTGAGGTAATTCTGTGGGAATCGCATCCTTCTAAAATTAAGAGATTGGTTCCAAGAACTGTGCACGTAGTTTTCGAAATATATGCGGTGGGTCTGGGTACTTTAGTGCCAAGTCGCCATATTTCCATTTCCTATTTATCATTCTAATGGAATCCCATAGTAAATATCAGCGTATCTAAGATTAATATCAGCTTGCTATAACTGTCGTACGGCTTTCTTAACATTTTCCAAGGTCCATTATTACTAAGGTAAAGTTCCAGGTTTTCGCACGTACGTTCTTGGCACAAATTTACAGGGCTGAATAAACAAGCCTAGTATGTAAGATATGTTATTCTAAGCAGTAAGAGAAAGTAAAAATAACATATCTCGTTTCAGATCCCTATAAACATGTGTTTTGCATGGCGTGGCAATCCTCCCTTTCTCATCTGTGCCATATGCACCAGATTTGCAGAAGCCACACTCTTGTTTCACGGCTTACAGACTCTCGTTATAGCCGAGACCTGCAATAAGGTCCTTCAAGTGCAATCCAAAATAGCACAGGTTTCAAAAACACGTTTAAAATAGAAGTGACAAGAGAAATAATAATAATGAAATTACCAATACAGAAAGTGTGGCATTTCCCCGCTCTGTCAACTCTCCCAGAAAGATTATGTATGTATGTATGTATTGTGTGTGTGTATGTATGTACGCATGTCTGTATGTATGTATGTATGTATATACACCCACCCACACACACACACACACACACACACAACATTAAGAGTTTAAATTCTGTCGTTATGCTGTCTGCATGCATCGTGTCGTACTTAACGGTATGGACACGTATTACATGTGTAAATGATTCTGAAAACCATAAAACTTAAGAAGCAACCGACAGGTACTCATGCATCCCACTTCACTGTGCCAGAATGACACTAAACAAAAACGAATTCTGTGTGCAAAATGAAGATTATTAACGTTAGAATAAGTGTTATCAGTGTTCATTAAGGATTAACCGCCTCGGTCTGACGTGTCAGTTACCGGGGCCGTGTACAAAATAAAATTTGGATTTCACTTTCATTTTTTTGTAGTGACAGAAAATTATAATAATTTATGTTGGGTTGTGGTATGTATAAAATAAATTCAGTTTTGATGTATTTTATTTCATAGGAGAATGTTCTTCGCGTTGAAAAACATTAAGAAAAAGATAGCTCAGAAGACAGCATCTAAAATTCTGAAACCACCTGTTACATATATCTTCCACATCTCAGATGTTGCGGGTAATGGTGCAGTCATCCAATATTTTTTATCCTGAAGCAGAACATGCCGGCCGTATCTGCAGGCATTACAATATGAACCTCCCACACATTCCACAGTCCATTAAAACAAAACGTGAAACTACGTAACAGTTTCTAGTTTCCCCGCAAAAGGCTCCCTATATCAACATGTTAATACGATGATTTGCCTCAAATGTAAAGTCCTGTACAGAAAATTGAACGTGCTCAACTACGCGAGATACAAGGCTGTCGCTATGACACTGTGTCTTTGGGCGAATGATCATGTTTCCCTAACCTTCAGAGTCAAACAGTCCCAAGAATGAAACTTAATTAAACTGGTATTCTCTGACACCTTCTGGCAGGAAAGACCTTGAATACGAGACCACAGTTACAAAATGAATCAGATATGTCCACCATTTATGTAATCCGAAAATTAGTTACTGTATTCACAAGGGCCTACCACTGGACTCTTCCATAAGCCAGATCAATCGAGTTCAAAATAGCCACGGCAACCTATAAATATTCATGCAATTACCTATACCTAGATTTCACCTATTTTTACGTAAAAGTAAACCCGTTTTGGTAATTCAAGTTCAGTTCCAATTACGGTTGGTTTTGTATTAAAATTTGCTCGCTTTTTCTGCCGATCACAATACAAAATCGCCTTAGAGAAAAGCATATTCCATTTTGATTTTACAAACGTTCGCATTTCTTGGGATTCCCTTTCAAAATCCTTCCGTCCATATAACTCTTTTTTTTATTGGGCGCTACAGCCCCCAGTCGGCCAGGGCCTCCTCATTCACGATGTTTCTAGATCACACAACGACGCACAACAGTCGGTAGGACCCCTCTGGACGAGTGATCAGCTCGTCACAGAGACCTATACCAGGCAACACACAACACACACACAACAGACAGCCATCCATGCCCCCGGTGGGATTCGAACCCGCAATCTCAGCAGTCGAGCGGCCTTAGACCGCGCGACCACTGGGACCGGCTCCATATGTCTCTACGTGTATAAAAAGTCGAGAAACACAGAGGTCCTTCATGAAATTTAACATTGGTAAATTCTGCTGGAAGTCTTTGAGCCACTACTGCATGGAGCAGTGTCTATATTGTTGCATAGGTCTGCAGTATGCTTGGGCCTACCCATCACGCCACGCGACAAGCAGAAGGGAGTGTTTGTGCTAGTTCATATCTCGCTGAAAAGATGGTTGTTTTGTTACATTAACCCGGTTTTTCGTTAAGATACGATCGTAAGCTTCACTCTTCACCCTTTTTACACGCACTGCGATATGTCTCTGCACTATATCAGTAGCCCCACAACAGATGGCGATCGAATGTTGCAGTACAATGACAATGCGTACGAGTGCTTGTTTTGCAAAAAGTGAAAAGATATATTTATAACTCTCGAATTTGTCACCGTTGTACCTGAAATAATCAAAAGTTATTCAGTTTGTTTATTAATTACTTACCGGTACTTAGTTTTTTGGTGATCGTTAGCACTCATTTTCCTTCTAAGAATTTGCATAAAAAATTTAAAATGCGTCGTTTAGTTTCGCTGTTCTGCCCTCAAGTAACAACTCAATACACGCCGAAAGAATTGACATGAAATACGATATTGAAAGTTTTGACCAATATTAATCATCATATTAAAGTTTTTATTGAACTCTGATGAGTATAATTTTCAAATTAAATGCAGGCCTAAACACTACTCCTTGAGCATCTGGTGCCTAATTCGCTAAATTCTTATCGGAACCTAATTTTTTGTTGAACACAAGCTGCAAGAAAAAAAAATTACAATTTTACACAGTTTCGCTTTGTGTACATGGCTTACGGTTCTCCAGTTCTCAACCTATTTCTGTGTTTTAAGTTCTGTCACCACACACGTAGCACAAGAACCAAAGTGAAGGACAAAAACGCTGTCTGTCTCTGTCCCCAGCCCGATGAACCCAATCCGCACAATCACACAACATTGCCCACCCACCATAATTTTATCACGTCGCCTATAATTGTGTTTCGTAACTGATCTCATCGCGTATACATTTTCATCTCTCCAACGCGTTCTATAAAACCCGCCAACAACATTTTCCTTAAGGTATTCATTTTCTTAAGTTCACGAATTCAAACCACGAACAAAGAAACAAAGTTAAGATTAATGAGTAATGGGTGTAAGGATTAACGTTGCTCAGTCTTATTGAGACATTTTGTGAGCGTAAAACTCGCGCATTTTATACAGGAAGCATAAAACTTGCTGGTTGCAGGTAGTAAAATATAGAAAATAAAGTGTTAGGTCATTCTTAATTTCAACCTAAATGGGTTTACATATCACAGTCCCAGTAAACATATACTAATTTTCTGTTTCAAAAAGTCAGATTTTTCGCGGGAGGGGGGGGGGAGGAGGAGGCAAGAGACTTTTCTTTTCTTCAAATCGTTCAGACAGAAGCTGCGGCCGAAACAGCCTCTTACGGGTTGCGGGGGCCCGTTCACCTCGGTAAAGCGGTGGGGATGTGACACGTACTCACATACCACCACCAAGTTCCAGGTTTAATAATGAGTGGTGGTGTATGTCCTCACGCCAATATGTTTTTATGGCGTATACAGGCACACTTAACCTTTACCATTTTCTAAATCTTACATGTAAATAAGACAAGTATAATCACTCACCGAATGCAACGGATGCGCAAACGTAAATCTGAAAAAAAAAAATCATTAAATGCCACGGGATGAGAGTTCATAAATTGCACGTGTAACTACTTCACCAAACGAATGCTGACAAACTAAATTCACAAATCTTTAATATTACTCATTAATGTTTTACATGTCCTTCCATATTCAGACCCATACTTTCAGTAATCACATGTAAAAATTCAATATTATCCAATAACCAAACGACTAAGTATCACGAATCTAATTAAGTCACTTAAAGTTTCTAATTAGATGAGTGCCGAGTTGTTTAAGATTCAGACAACCAATTAACTACGCAGCGAATTAACCACTCACGTTTATCAGCAGCTCAGTGTATGAAGTCCCGAGATGTCGGATGGTTAATGATTTGGAAAGGATAAGAAAGAAAGCGATCTGGGTGCAACTTTCAGACGGTATCCCAGAAGTTTTCTTGAGGGACACAAGGAAACCACGAAAAACATCCGTCATAATAATGCCCCGACAGGAACTCGAAACTGGCACATCACAGTAAAATTCAACAGCCTAACCACTGAGCAAATTTTCATTCATGTGCTGCATAAGGCAACAGAGGGCCATGCCAATGACTCTGTTTCCATAATTACAGAATTTCAAGTTAAAGCAGCCCTTTAAGTAAAATTCAAATATTTCTAAATTTTTGGATCGTTACAGAGCCTTGTTTATTAAAATATTTTCCAACAAAAATCAGTAAAGATTATGAAACATAATTTGTTGCTACAAAATTAAGTGATTCCAGGTATTTATTTATTGAATAAAATGTATTCTAAGTTATACAACATGCTTATGTTAGTCCAAAAACAGAACAATGCAAGAAGGAGTAACACGCACGAATTTCTTTTCATTTATCTATTTTACACTCAACAAAATAATCTTTCTTTCCAATTGTTCTCAGAAATATGAAACGCGGCGTTCGTTCCTTTCAAAGGTGACCCCTTCAACTACGTGCATATCTGAATTATTAACAATTACACTGTGTGCTCGTTACCAGTGTACTGTCTAACACTGCTTCGTGTGAGCTACAGATTGTTTACAGTGTCATTTAACGATGTTTTCTCAGAACGTCGAAAGACTTAAATGGTTATGAATAAATTATGGAAGAAAACGGAGATAATACTTATTAGACAAGACCTCTCTTTCTTTTAATTATACACATACAAGGAGAACACAAACGATGAAAATCAGTCTAAACACAACTTCATATGTGTGCAAACCAGCCTGATGATGGCGATATATAGCCGAAATATGTAGATGGTTTGCACACAGACAGAGTTGTGTTTAGACTGTAATTTTTCAACATTTCATTTCTCCTTACAAACGTACTAGGACAATGAACGTGAAAAATCTCAGAGCATTGAAGCACAAAAGGCGGCCTAGGTATAAGTGCAAAACAAGAACAGACAGAAACAGCAAATAGCAGGCAAGTTGATAACCCAACGACCTCCCCCCCCCCTCCCGACACAAACTATAAGCGTTAACAAATAGTTTACGCGCAGCAACATTTGATTTGCTACACTAAATCACCCTAACAGGCGTAACTATTATCTGAGCTGAATTCTGAACACCCAGATGACTGCAAGCAATGGGCTTATTCCCTTGAAAGGATCCTTTTCTACCAGGAGAATACAGAAGGAAGGGATCTGTGACTTTCACGCCAGAGAATTTCCAATTAAAATCAACAATAGTTCAAAGGCGTTTATGAGTTGTATACACACACACACAAACACGCAAGCGTAAAAGTAAAGGCAATTTGAAAAGAGGAAGAGGAATAAGGGAAGCTGCAAAGCGGGACATGGCGTCTGGCAAACAGTGTCGTCGTGCATGGCGACAGATCCTTCCGCCTTCATGCACACGCAAAAGGACGGCTGTCGCCAGCAGACCTCTTTCATCTCTGTCCCACCAACGCGCCAGCAGTTCTCTCTGCAGTCCGTGCCACAGTACTGCTCCAAGTAGTAAGTACCCGTTTGTGTCAAGTTTAATTATGGGGAAACGGAGCTTCTCTACTTGCCTCACATTTCTGCATGGACGCAAACCACACGTCTCCTCACAGACACAAACACAGGGACCGAATCCACAGACCGGCAATTCCTTGCACAAGAACCACAAAGTTTTCTGCAACGTCAGCTAACCAGAGGTTCTCAGTGTGGAAAACAACTTTACAGCAGGGCGGCTCCCAGAATTTCCACTGGAGTGAAAATTATCTCTCCTCACCCGTTCCCCAGACACCCCCTATAGATACTGTACCCGCCTAACCCACCCCAAATGCGTTTCTGAGAACTTGCATAACCAGCATCCTGAGAATGTCACTGGTAACCAGATCCAGGTCGCAAGATGATGTATTACCCTTTAGCTATGTTTCATAAGAGATAAATCCCAAGAATCCAGCAAATGGAATATGTATTAGGCCATATACAATTCTCGAAGCAAAATGTTCACATCCTAAACTAGACGTATAAGTCGATTCAGGCCCACTGTTATCACAGCGGGTTTTGAAAAGCGTAATTTAACATTTAAACTTCTGAAACGGTAATTAAATTTCAGCGCATGGTTAACGAGAAAAGTAATACCTAAACAGAAAAAGGATAAAATTACGAAATAAGCCATATTTTGTGGAAAATAAAAAACATAGATTGTGCAGCGAATCTATAAAACGCAGTAAATTTCCTTGTTCCCTAAACATACAAAATTAATTTCCAGGGGAGTGTGTCAAGTTCGTTCACTCATGCGAATGCCAGATATTTAGAGTTTAATATTAAGAAAACACTCTTCTTTGTCCTGGATGCGATTGCTCTTCTTGTCAAGATCACACAATCAATTATAGAAGCTACCACGTAAAATTTAAAAAAATTGGTAATATTCACATATAACTAAGAGTGTGTCCATTAAATGAAACATCATATTAAGAACGTGGATGTGAACCATACTCAGAACAGACACGGTTTTCAAACCTTTCCGTGGAAAAACATAAGAGGATGGATAAATTTCACAGCGTGATCAATTGAAACAATCTTTCATCAGACACTTTGTGAGGAAAAAAAAGGCAATCTGAACAGTTCTTCAGTAAAAACTCCAGGCTGTTCGATTATCACGAATTTAGCCCCGGCTCTCCTCTACACAAATTCACACGCTAATTACGATGTGCAATCTAACAAGGACACCGCATCTCAGGGAGAATTTTCTTCGTCCCAACCAGAAATTATATCTGAATCTATATATTTCCTTCACACTTGCACGTCATTCAGCAAGAGCTCTAGAACGTTTATACACATCAAAACTAATTTTTCTTCAAACTATAAGAAAGTCACAAAATTGAATAACGTGTCACAGAAGACTAGTGAATTGCTGTGTCTAAAAATGAGTTCATGTGAAGTTAAATCTGTCTATAAGTCAACATTACATCAAAACCTACCTATACACTAGTCTTTTTGGTACTGTACATGCATATGGGAAATTAAAAAACAATTACGTCTAATACAGGAAAAGCTTTTATAAATTGTAAAGAAAAACACAAGATTCTAATTCAGGCTTCCGTCGCGAAGTAGATGAGAACTGCGCTCTTCTGGGTTATTACGCAGCAAGTAGTGGTAATTTCTTACCGACGTTGCGGGACAACCTATCGGTCCCAACATCAGGGTTCACGAATCTTGAATACTGAAGATGGGACCGATAGGTTGTCCCGAAAAGTCTGTAAGAAATTACCACTACTCGCTGCGTAATAACCCAAAACAACGCAGATCACAACACAAGATCTGTCGAAAACAGCGTGTTTTAATATGTATAGTGTTGTGATTTAAAGAAGAAACTACAAAAATGCTACATTTGGAGCATAGCTTTGTATGGAGCTAAAACGTAACTTGGTAACTTCGGATAGTAGATCAGAAGAACCTGAAAAGTTTTCAAATGTGGTGCTGGAGAGGGATTCAGAAGATCAGTTGGACCGATCGTGTGAGAAATGAAGAAGTAATACAAAGAGTCAAGGAGGAGAGGAATATCCTACATACAGCAAAAAGACAAGAGGCTAACTGTGCTGGTCACATCTTGCGTAGAAACTGCCTTCTCAGGCACGTTATTGAAGGAAAGTTGGACGGAAGGATAAAAGTGACGGGAAGACGAGGAAGAAAACGTAAGCAGATACTGGAGACCTTACGGAAAGGAAAGGATACTGTAATTTTAAAGAGAAGGCACTAGATCACCTTTATGCTAAACTCGCTTTGGATGAGGCTATGGACCTGTCGAAAGACAGACTGCGGAATGAATGAATGAATGAATATTCCGATCACATACTTTTATGTCATCATTTGAACTGGGGCGAAACATTTCTGTCACATATATGACACACTTAAACTTGACCGCTGAGAGATTAAAATATTCACCTTCTGAGGCAATAATAGTATGGAAGAAACATTAATTCTTTCTACTGTATTAGAAAAACAAACACGTCGTCAAATATTCGCACTTGTGTTCTTTCTTCGCCGAAATCACGTCAAACCAATCAGTCACATTGTTCATGCACCTTTCTCAAGCTACAATTCTTGTGCCATCCATAACCATTCCACACAACAGGTTTTTTTTTCACATCATAAGCGATTCACTCGCATCCCTGAACTGCTTTAGTCGAAGTAACGTCGTGGAGCGCGGGAACTATCAGTTGCTTAGTTACATAAGAAACAGTTTGTCTGTCACGGAATATGCAGCTTCAAGGAATCATCTTCACATCAGTCCACAACTGAACCCTCACCTCATCTGTAATTATTCCACCCCACACCCACACACTCCACTTACCTTTTAAAGTTTAATGTTATTATTACCCTTCCATTCATGTGTATGCCTCCCAAATGGTCCCACGATTCAGACTCTTCAATTAAGAGGTCTATAAAATTCCTTGTCACCCCTCGGTGTACTATGGTTCCCACTTTATGCCTCTCCATTTTAACACCAATATAATACTTGCTGGAGGTACAAGCCACTAGACTCATTAATGTTTAACATTCTCCCTCTCTATTATTTCACCATTCTTGGGTTAAAGTGTTCCTTTTAGCACTTTGTACTCAAACACCAGTAATCTATCTACAGACTTGACTCATTGCGAAGGGCCAGATTTCATTTGTACTTAAAACAACAGGTAAAATGTATAGGTTTGTGCATTTGAAAATCGTTTTTCATAAACGTTTAAGTGTTGTAATTTAGAGCACCATCGCTGATTTACAAATTTGAGTTACTAACTTTTACGGGAAATTTTACTGCAGGAATTTCGATTGAAATGGCTACGTATTACGAATTTCGTTTTTTGACACAAAAAATTTTCTGTTCATACGTACAATATAAACCGGATAAAATGAAATACAAAATTGACACATATTTTTCCTGTTGTCCTCTGCAATATTCAAAATTTGAAATTATTTTAACTGAAGTGTGATTATCGTAATTAGGTAAGTATTTATGTAGGTAATGGATCTGTATTATCGCAATTAGGTAAGCATTTTTATAGGTAATGGGTGTTACGCGATTAGCGGTTCTTAAAACATTAAAGAAAAGTCTAACTTAAATTTTACGCCTACAGAACTCTTGGCCGAATTCATAAATTAAGACGTTTAATGATAAACCAACACGCATAATTAAAAAAATTCCATGGACCAGATGTCTCCAGACTTCGAAAATTTCCCATTTGGAAAATAATTTATCCACCAGGTTTGTTTTAATATAATGCTTATTATACATACGCTTATTATTCGACTTATACCTCTGTTCTTCAAATCCTCCGATTAAAATTGTGTGTGCATTTCTTGGGTCTTTCATGCGTCTAAATATCCCAACAATTTCGTGAATACTGTCGCATAAAAACTTCTTGTTTCTACTTTTTCACAATTCCCCCAGTTACTTCATCTCCTTCGGACCAAGCGTTTTACCGGGTATTTGCTCTCAAATGCCCCCCAAACACTGCACGCTTTGCACAACAGCAAAATAAAGCAACTTTATTGGTTCTCTAATCTAAAGGAAGTCATCCCGTTGTGTTATAAAGAATTAAACTTATTTATTGTAAACTTACAATATGTGTTCAGTCAACACAACAACATTAGAAAATTAATGTGTTACCGCAACATGTTTCGACT
>Ga0123353_10009687_pt1 | contig 13343 bp, 10 predicted proteins | sample TergutLab28metaG_3_FD_92763 | JGI IMG/M metagenome (GOLD analysis project Ga0123353, IMG submission 92763) | Labiotermes labralis P3 segment gut microbial communities from Petit-Saut dam, French Guiana - Lab288 P3 | ecosystem: Host-associated > Arthropoda: Insects > Digestive system > Gut ... | reverse complement strand
TGGATGAGAGGAAATACGTTCAGAAGACTGAGGAGAAGCAAGGACGACGTTTATGAAGAGCAGAACTCGACTGCAGTGGCGTAACGTTTGGTCCGCTGGTGGCCTTTGGTATTTCCCATCCATAAACGCCTTCTAAACGAACGGCTTCATTGGACTGTCATGTACCCTGAGCTTCACTGGTTACAACAATCTGCAGGACTGCAGGTAGTAATGAGGCAAATACCGCAGTAAGAATTTGTATGGCACTAAATCATCCATCTCCTGTCATTGACGGTGAAGTCTATGCTACAAAATAAGAAAGACATTTATAATCGCAGCTACTGAAGCGAGGTTCATGAGAAAAGCGTCATTTGTTCGTTTGTGTCCGATGAACTTGTCCGAGCGAGTCAGTGTTACGAGAATAGCGATAGCTGATTGGTGGTAGAGAAAAATGCATTGCCCTTTCCTTGCCACGTAGTGTATAGTGTAGGACCGTCCGCGAGCTCCGTTAGGTTCTTCACCGGTTAACAACTAACAAATGACCTATTTTGCATATGGACAGACTGAGGACAAGAAAAAATAGAATGAAATGTTTAACTGAAGGACGATTCTGAATTGACCAAAATATAGGGCTAAGAAATTACATCGGTTTCGCGGAGGCACTGCATTAATTGTGAAATAAATGCGGACAAACTGTAGCAAGAAACCGGGGAACGTGTGGATTTGTAGATGTCTGGGAAATATTTTGTTAGACTGTGTTCTGAAACAAATGTACAAAAGTAACAACAGTGGAGCACTGTGGCTTCAGTAATACCGTGTCAGTGGAACACCTACTTGCAACCAAACGTTACCCGACACTCTCAGGATTTTTTTAAAAAAAACTTATTGTACTTTCAGTCATGTACTTAGGAACTTAACATCACTACTGCCTCGTGTTTTGGCAGTGCGTTTCCCATACCATGTCATCTAGCACTCACACTTGCACAGCCTCACTCCAGCGGTGTGAGGGGGTCCCCTCCTCGCATCGTGTTCCATCCTGATAACGGGTTGTTCCTTCCTTGGTTTCTCGCCTAGAGAGCGGGCACTCTCTAGAGTATCGATAGAAAGTTTCCTACCTGCTGCATCGGGCTGCCCGCCCGGTTTGACTTCCATCTCGCGCGACGCAAGAAGTCAATACTGTCGAGAATTGATAGGTTTCGTCGCTGCTGCATTCGGTACAAAAAGAGATGTGCTAGTACCCACAGTATCGCTTTATGTCGCTCTAGCGTCCAGAATTGGAAATGGTGTCGTAGACACCAGTCGGCGGGAATGCGGTGAGGGTCCGTTCTAAGCATATGCGCAATTCTTTGCCTTAGCCTGCATGCTAGGATGTCTCGCCTTCCACAGTGTCTGCAGCGATCCGAATCCACGAACCTGATGACGTGCAGCCGCTATTAGTCGGTACTATATCATGTACCACGACGTACCAAATGGATGCGATTTCCTCCGATATCCAGGATGTGTGTAGATTTTTCCACACCTGCATCGATTGTGTGTCTGGATGTAGTTACTTTATCCTAATTCCTCGGGATTCTCTCGTCGCTGCCGCCATTGTATGTAGAGTATTGTAGACGCGCAGTTTGAATATCTGGAGCGTTTCCTCTTTCCCAGGGGTTGTTATGTAGGCCATATCAATCGCATATCGATATAGATACTCTAACGTCATCGGTATCTGTCCTATGTGAGGGGGGTTCGCCCTGGACCCATTCAGGTTCCACTCCCTGAGCCATATCGCTTTTGCAGACCTCCTCTTCTTGTTTTGTGTCCACATTCGGCTGATAAGGAGAACTCGACACTTCGCCTCGATGTCAATTAAGCCCCAGTCACCTTGTCTCTTCGGCTTCTGTAGATTCGATATTAGTACCCGGAACATTGCTCCCTTCCACATGTGCCACGCGATATCAGTCGTCCATTGTCGGGTACACTTCGTGTGTGACGGTAACACCTGGGCCGTATGCCATATTTTCGCTAGGCGGCATGCTTGCACGTAACGAATCAGTTGTGGGAGGCTTATGTCCCGCTCGTCTGTATCCCTTGCTTGGGCTCTCACCTTGCCTGTTACGTTCGCCCAGCTCCTGTTCATTGATTGGTCGATGGCACTCGCGAAAGTGACGCTTATGATCTCTATTTCAGCGTGATATGATATGTTTAGCATATCCGTGGATGTACTCCATCCTCCCACCGCCAGTGCCTTCCATTTCCGTGTGTTCAGGCGAGCTCCCGTGGCTTTTTCGCAGTATTGTATCGTCATTTATGACAGGTACGTCCGTCGGCGTCGTTACAAAGATGGTGATATCGTCAGCGTATGCCACCACCACTGTCTTTCGGGCTCGCTTTCCAGTCCGGATAACCGGCATTTTCTGTTCCAAGATGTGTCCACACATAAGGCAAAGAGCAGCATGCCCATGAGGCATCCTTGTATAACTGAGCTGTGAATGGAATTGGCCCAGATATGTGGCCGTTAATTTGGATGGAGGATGCGGCTTCCTCATACATGCTCTTGATTCGTTCCACAAACCAGTCCCTAAATCCATAGCTTCGCAAGATGGTGAAAAGATACTGGTGGGAGATTCTATCGAAAGCCTCCTGAAAGTCTGAGGAAAGGACGCACAGTGGCACGCACGTCACCTCGGCCTGTGCAAGCCTCACGCAGGTCGCCATCGCTTGAAAGATGATCCTCCCCGTCGCCCCGCAGTGTTAACTCGGATGTAACAGCTCCTACATCATGAGGCGCAATCGGTCAGCGAAGATTATTGCCATTATTTTGTGAACCGTTTTCAACAGGGTAATGGGCGGAAAGTACGCCAGTGTGGTCGATTCACTTGACTTGGGCAGGTACACGATCACTCTATTCCTCTGTTGAGCTGACTCTTTTCTCTCCATGCACATTTGGTTCATCATAGCACCAATGTCGTCTTGGATCATTGCCCAGTTCGCCTTGTAGAACTCTAACCCAATACCGCAACTCCCTGGCGCTTTATTCTTCCCTCCTTTTCTCACGGCGATGTGTATTTTCTCCAGTGAGATTAGCTGTTCCAACAGATCTCTCCAAGCCGTCGGTAACGCCTGCTGCCCTGCTTCGGCCATGTACGCGAAAACACTTTTCACCCACCGCGGTTGGTTGATATTTACTTCGCAGGAAGTTCGTAAATGTTTGTATGATGCCTTTCATTGTCTGCTGGATGTTCCCACACTCGTCCTATGTACTTCGGATCATTCTGGCTTCCTGTCGTTTTCGCATCTGAAGATTGTAAAATAACGCTGGTCTCTCCTGCTAACCTTTTCGGCTCGTCATTTTCTAACATTTGTCGCTGCAATTTGTCTCTGTGTAGGCTCGTTATCTTAGTTTTCAGACGGTTCAGCATTATCATCTTCTGTCCGTGTGGGTGAGTGTTCCATAGAACGTCATAAATGCACTCGTAGAATAAATTCTCCATCTTCACGAAGTCCCACCGACGTTCGGACTCTTCCTGAATACAGAAAAGACGAATCTGGCTTTTATATAGATTCTCCACCACATGGGCAAATCGGGGCAGAACCTTCGCTGCTCTCTCCAAACCGCCCACTTCTGGCACAACATTTCTACCTTTTTTTCTCGAAGCCAGTCCATTGATGTTCAATGTCGCAATCTTGAACACGTCCATCCCACCTATTTGAGCCTGATCGCTTGTGTAGGTACTTACTTTGAGAGTGCATTTCTCGTCATTCTACGTTTACGTACGCGCGACCGTTCCCCGATACTCTCTATTCTTATTTTTTTTGTTCTTTTGGGACTGCTCGATGGGGTCGCGGTACTCACCTCCTCGCTTGGTTGAGTGCGATCCTCCACCACTCTCCCACTTCTGATTTCCTGCTTCCCTCTCCATCGTTCCTCTTCCTCCCACGCCTCTGTTGTGGTACTCATGTCTTTATGTGGTTGCCGAAGTAGAGGTTGGCACTCCACCGATGCATTTGTATCTCCTAATATCTCCTCTCCGCAATCCATTTTGTCCTCTACGCCCGGTCTCCCCTTAACGCAGCTGCCTTCGCATTATTCCGGAAGTTGCTTCCGCCTACCGCACCCCGTTCCGGCTCTTCGCTCCGTTCCGACGCTACACCAGTCAAATTTGTGTTGTCCTCTTGTATTGTTTCCTCATATTCTGCTTGGTGCTCATCGCCGTAGCCCGTCTGTATACTCTTGTTTGTCCGCCTCCTTCTCCTTCACACCTCCATCAGAACTCGGACACCTATTTCCACTTACGGCAATGTCGGCCCATGATACTTTGGGCAACTTGGTCGTTTCAAACACCACTCTTCGCCTTTTGGGACAAACCTTGTTGAAATGTCCCGTTTCACCGCAGCCATAGCAGGTCGTGTGCTGTCCTTCGTATGATACTAACGATTTATGTCCCGCAGTCATTATATGGGACTGAATATGCTTCGTCTGACGTCGCTAGAACCTTATAACAATAGGCCTTAGACCAAACCTCTCGCTGCATCTCCTTTATCTCACCATCTTGGGAGGCGAAACTTACTGCTTCATCTGGTGTTTCAGGTGGAAGGTTTGCTAACCTCATACGCCTCGTGCCCATTCCATATATTGCGATCTTCTCTTGCGATATTTCCCTATTGTCATGTTTGTAGTTGAATGAAGTAAGTCTTGCAGGTACTGGAAATCGGTGAATTTGATGTACACTTGGCGGCGCGTCACGTCTGTCTGTACCATTGGCACTGCATTTTCCAGCACGCACAATTGTTCGAAAATCCATTCATGGATGTTATGAGTGAAATTCGGGGGGTTTTAGGGTCAAAGGAAGAGACCACAGTGTTCTGTCTTTCACTCATAATTCCCTTATTTCTACTCCGCTTCTCTGCACTCACACTAACAGAATGGTACACCACACTACTCACAGTCATTCCTTTTCACACGCTGCACGCTGGCTGGCACTGCTTCGCTGCACAACCTTCACGCTCAACGACTGCAAGAAGACTCTGGATTCGAACCTGGAATATTCTGATCCGTAGTCAGACGCGTTATCCATTGCGCCACAGGGCCCACATGTCAAACCGTCACCAGATGGGGCTGTTTGTGGTAACGTCTGTCATCACAGACGTCTAGGCTTTTGACGAAGCTTAACAACTAGGAGCTACAGACGCGAATGTGTGGATTGCTGTGACGTTATTCCGTGTAGTTAGTAGTAAGGTATTGACGTTTCGGATGAAACTGCTGTCTCCATTCCTAATGTTACAAGGTTTGTGGCTGATATTCTGGATTTGAGGGGTAAACTGCTCTACGTTTTTAATACTGGCTGAAGAAAATCTGGTGTCTCTTTTACTCGCAGTTCCTATAGGTACATAAATTGATAAACCTATTTTAAAATAGGCCACTGCTGCCCTCTAATTCTTAGTCTTTTTGTTTTCTCCTTCTGGAGACTGTCTTTTGTTTTATGACTTTTGTGTCCGAGAGTGACGTTCATTTTAGACGTCTCCAATAATCGACAAAAACTGTGACTTTTTGTGTTTTAAGAGTAAAGCTGTAGCCATTACATCGAAGTTCCTATCGTAGAAATTTATCTATTTTTTCATGTAATTGATATTTTAAGAAATTATTTCAATACGTTCCAACTTGCGTGCATTGGTCAGATACAACAATACATAAAGTACAAAAAATGCACTCTAATGTTTATGATGTTTTATGTTGGCAATATTTTCACCAGCATGTTTCGGGCAGTATTTCGGGCATCTTCACTGTAATGTTCTTATTACAAGAATAAAATTGTAATTAATTGTGTCATCGTGTGGACTGAAAGTGACACAGAGATAATTGTATAACTTTAGTAGCTGGGGAGTGACCGTGACAGCGTAATAATTATATAATTTTGGTTGTTGTGGGGTGACGGTGAAAGAATTATAAATATAATTTTTGTTGTTGTGGATTGACGATGACAGATTTATGAATATAATTTTGGTTGTTGTGGATTGACGATGACAGAATTATAAATATAATTTTTGTTGTTGTGGAGTGACGATGACAGAGTTATAAATATAATTTTGGTTGTTGTGAAGTGACGATGACAGAATTATAAATATAATTTTTGTTGTTGTGGAGTGACGATGACAGAGTTAAAATATAATTTTTATTGTTGTGGATTGACGATGACAGAATTATAAATATAATTTTTGTTGTTGTGGAGTGACGATGACACTTATAAATATAATTTTGGTTGTTGTGGAGTGACGATGACAGAGTTAAAATATAATTTTTGTTGTTGTGGATTGAAGATAGCAGAATTATAAATAACATTTTTGTTGTTGTGGAGTGACGATGACAGAATTATAAATACAATTTTTGTTGTTGTGGAGTGACGATGACAGAGTTATGAATATAATTTTGGTTGTTGTGGAGTGACGATGACAAAATTATAAATCTAATTTTTGTTGTTATGGAGTGACGATGACAGTATTATAAATAAAATTTTTGTTGTTGTGGCTTGACGATGACAGAGTTATAAATATAATTTTGGTTGTTGTGGTTTGATGATGACAGAATTAAAAATATAATTTTTGTTGCTGTGGATTGAAGAAGACAGAATTATAAATATAATTTTTGTTGTTGTGGAGTGACGATGATGGAATTATAAATATAATTTTTGTTTTTGTGGAGTGACGATGACAGATTTTTAAATATAATTTTGGTTACTGTGGAGTGACGTTGACAGAATTATAAATATAATTTTGGTTGTTGGGGATTGACGATGACAGAATTATAAATATAATTTTTGTTGTTGTGGATTGACGAAGACAGAATTATAAATATAATTTTTGTTTTTGTGGAGTGACGATGATAGAGTTATAAATGTAATTTTGGTTACTATGGAGTGACGTTGACAGAATTATAAATATATTTTGTTGTTGTTGTGGGGTTACGGTGACAGAATTATAAATAAAGTTTTTGTTGTTGTGGAGCGACGTTGGCAGATTTGTTAAATATAATATTTGTTATTGTGAAGTGACGTTGGCAGAATTATAAATATAATTTTGGTTGTTGTGGATTGACGATGACAGAATTATAAACGTAATTTTGGTCGTTGTGGATTAATGGTGACGCAGTTAACCACAACGTTGTTCTTGTAGTAAGAACGTCACACTGAAGATGACGCAATACTGCCTGAAACGTGTTTGTGTGAAAAGTGTGAATAAAATACATAGTAAATATTAAGAGTGCATTTTGTTGTTTATTTATGTATTTTTTGATTTAAGAATTCAGTTTTTGCAAAAAAAATAACACTGAGTTCCCTTTACAAAGAAATGTCAGTGCTGCTGCTCAGAGGAACATTTGCTCCTTGGTTTACGAATCGTGTTCAAAATGTAAATTAAAAACGCGCAACACATTTAGCCGTTGAACGTGAAAGCAACCGTTACATGTACCGTTGATTTAAAGAATGAACTTTGTTCTTTATTCTGTTCTATATTTATTAATTTGTGTTGAGAACGAAAACGGAAATATTGTCACGATGATCTCGATCAGTAGGTCTATCGTTTCTGCTGGCAGTGGTAATAAACTGCATATAGGAAGACGAAAACATTGCCTCTAGTGAGATTAGAGGAAATGGAAGATTCATGTGAAGCCCTAAATTAGCTAATGATAGAGAATAATTAATTATATTATCCTGCTCTTTTGTCGGTTGCAAAAACTGCACGCTGTTGTGTTACGCAGTTTTTTTTTTGGGGGGGGGGGAGGGGGATTAAACAGCGAACTGTATATTTCGCAAGGAAATTAATAGCAGAAAAGTGAGATTTTGCATGATATGTTATGAGTTAATATATCAAATAAGCCAGCCAAGTGGTTTGAAAGAAAACTATTACGGCAATTAGAAAAAAAGGACGGTCAACAATTTTAGAAAGAAAGTTTTGTTATATTGGTCATCCAATTACGGAAAGCTGCTTGTTGTCGATAGGAGTACCCTATAACAGTGCAATAATTTACGATTACTTGAGACATTAAGGCTGCTCCGTACATTAATATGCGTTACTGAGACGGTGCGCCGTGACGTCATGTCCCAGTAAGACTGGTGCTGCAATTTCAAGAGAGCCGGTCTAGTGCGTGAGTTTGGTTGCTGTTCCTGTTTGTGGACAGTGCACTGTGCTGTCGACAGTGTTTTGAAACTTTTTGGAAGTTTGTCATCATTCGTGAAGTTGGCCACCGACTTCCTCATGTTGTGGTTCAAAAGGAGAGGAGCTGTGCCTCTCCTTCACTAATACGTCTTCATGGTGTGCACAGGGACAGATTTAACACAATTCAAATTGGCATTATTACTGACTAAATGCTCTGTGAGGTTAATGAGATCCTTTGTTTGGCCGTAGGTTTTGCCGCACGTTTGTACTGTTTGTTGTTTGGCATTAGGATTTGTAGGAAATACTGATGGGGAAATTTAGTTTGGTCCGTTTTGGTTGTACTTTGTGGCGAGACTTCCCAGTTTGGTGATGTGTGCTAGGTGGCTCAAATTGTGAGATATGTGCCTTATTTCATGGCGAAGTTAGAGTGGCATCGCAGTGTAGGTCACGGGGGTTCAGGTGGTTTGTCATGCTTAAAGGTCAAATAGTATTACCTGTCCACACCATGGAGGTATATGTGAGGAGTAGAGGTCCAACTCCACTAATTCTTAACCTCGGCGCAGGAAGGTGGAGAAGTGTCAACTTCACGCACCTGCCTTTGTAGCTTGAACATTTAGTGAACAGCAGCCTTAATTCTCCAAATGCTGCAGCAGACAGTTACGTGTTTTGTTAAGACAGTGAAAAATTACTTTTGGGAATATTGAGATAAGTTGTAACAACATTAATGTGCGAGCAGATGGGCGATACGAATTGTCTTGCCTATAGGATAACTTGACAGTTTATATGCACGCCAAGCGTAGTGTGACCGCCAATAAAGCTAATTACTTGCCATCAGTTAGAAATACATGTTTAGTGTCCAAGGTGTTGCCAGGAGTACAGGAATATGTGATCGGGTAAAATAAAGCTTGACTTAGGTCCAGGATGTAGGCCGTGCGGTCAGATAGGTACAAACGCTTCTGGCGTCTGTGTGAGATATCAACAGTTTATCAAAATGAATAATACAACAAGAAGGAGACTTTAATTAAAATTATCATATGTTCTGTGCTAATTAAGGGAATTTGATGTACTTTTTTATTATAGATGAGATCTGTTCTGATTTGAAGACTGCATCAAGTTAAAAAGTTTACGAATCTGAATTTGTCTCTTCGCCACTTCTCGTACATGCACAATGGACTCGGGTTTCGGCAATGGTTACTCACATTTGTACCGTACGTGCAATACGCTGTGAAATGTGGAATGGTATTCAAGAATTCTCGAAGTGGCCTCATGTTTCTTTGGAAGAAAATATGCAGAAATATTCAAAACGTTTCTAAAATTAAAGTGTCTTGCAGGGTTTCATATTTAAATAGAACTATTTAGAATTACAAAATTGAGACCGTCTAGTGGAAAATGATTTTTAAGCGTACTGAAACTGTTACTGAGGGGCAAACGTAAGACATGCTGTATTTATGTGAATCGCATTATGTAACCGGTAGGGTAATTCCTCACACAAAAGTACTGATGCAGAAAAAGTTATGTTTTTTCAGGAAACACTGAAGTTGTATGATAGTTGGTACATGAAGATACGGAACCGTTTCATGTAAGAGCCGCTGTCCTGTGCAGATACTGTCTTATTATTACCAATAGACACATCCCTCGTTACATAATGGTGGCTGTAGACAAAATTGACACTTCTCTGAAGCCACTGTTGTACTTGTGTAAGATATTTGGACTTTCCCCGTTCAGTTATACTGATGACAAACAAACAGGGGCAACGAAATTGATGTCGTTACTTTCTGATGTGTTGTGGTGTGTTGCTGTGTTCGTATGCTACCTCATAAACTTTGCTTTGGATATGTCTGGATTGTACATATTTAAACCGGTAAAACTCTATGTTGTCTTAGTATTGTTTAAAATACTCAGCTACCTGTGCTTCACAACAGTTGTTTCTTTATTGTCAACTTTCAAGAGACGCAATTTGATCCAAATATTGGTCTTAATATCGGAAGTGGATCAAGTTTTGTACAAAGACGAGGAACGTCAAGCGCTTTACAAGAAGACAAGAACCCTTATTGTAGCGGAACTTGTTATAATATCTGTTTTAGTTGTACCTTTACAAATCAGCTACTATTATTCTTATAAGAAACGCAATTGTTTGCATTATTACGTTTTACTAATTGAAAATTTTGGATATGTGTCATTGATCCTTATGGTCATTCAGTTCACGACAATTGTTTTGATCTTGAGACAAAGGTACAAACACGCAAACAAGTGGGTGGATTTTCATTCAGATCTTTGGAGAGAGGGAACAAAATGGGGGGTTGATAATAATCTGTTGTTAGCAGACATGAAGAGCTGCGTATTGTGGAATCACAACACAAAGTATGGAAGACATCAGATACTGGAACAGAGACAGATTTATTGCAAATTATATGAAATTGTGCAACTTGTAAATTCATATTTCGGATTGCCTGTACTTATGTTCACGTTCTGGATGTTTATGTCTGTTGTGTTTTTGTCCTATTCATGTGTGTCTTTCATTGATGCTGCCATCAAGAAAGGACAAGGGCCTAACGAATATATGTGGAAAATAGATGGTTTAATTTGGTGCGTTGTTTGTTTGCTTATTCTGTTATTAATAGTGTTATCGTGTCAAACAACAACTGAAGAATGTCATAAGGCACAAATTGTAGTCGAAAATTTGATGTTGCGCGCTGGATTAGGTTCCGAAACGTTGAATGAACTGCGATTCCTGTCTCTGCAGCTTAACAATATGAAAATTTCTTTCACTGCTGGTGGCTTCTTTACACTGGACTTACCTTTTGTACACAGTTTTGTTGCCGTGATTTGCACGTATTTAGTGATACTGGTTCAGTTCCAGTGACGTGAAGGTTTTCAGTAAATTTATCTGTAACCATTGCAACTGTAGATGTATCTGTGTACTGTGTGACAATTGAAATGCACTGTGCACAACAGTGAGCAGTGTTTGTAATCGGTTGAAATAACACATGTGACACTTGCACGTGTGTTTTTGAATAAAGTGGGAGTTCGACGTAGAGTTATATCTGTACTGCGATTGGTATTTCAGTTACGGTCCTGTAAACACGGTGTAACTGGAGACGCTCAGGTGGAAGATCCGTTTTCCACATTTTCAATGTTATAATTGTTTTTCAACTACATCTTAATTATTCCGACCTTTTAGCTGTATAAGAGTGAAATTCTGTGGTAGTTAAAAAGTGGCCGAAATTATTTGGCCAATTGCTGTTACTTTTATTGTTAGGCTTACTTCATAAATGTAATAATATTAAACAAATTTGCTTTGCAAATAAAGAGTTTGTTAGGTTTAACCTAATTATGTTGGTGGCTTATGAAGTTTCAGTAGATTCGTTTGAGAGAGTATTGTAATTTGCATGTTTGAGCCGCAATATCCACAAAACATTGAAGTTTTTAAATCCGTATGCCCACAAGATATTCACATGTTTGGACCAAGATCTACACACCACATTCATGTTTGGATTATATATGCAATTGACATTCATATGTTTGAACCAACACGTCCACAAGGCAGTCTCATATTATATCCACGTATCCATAAGACATTCGAATGTTTGAATCAACACGTCCACAAGACATTTTCATATTTGGATCCACGTATCAACAAATGATTCACATGTTTTTACCAACATGTTCAAAAGACTTTCGCTCAAACTGAGCGAAAGCCAGTCAGCTTCATCATTATTGAGAATTAATTATTTAAAGTCACAGTTCAGGAGACACACAAACCGCCTGCTATTAACTGTACATCTGAGACAGGTGCCTCGATACGTAGGGACAAATATAATGTGAAAAACATTAGACAAATATTCAAGAAAAACTAATGCGACATAACGAGTTGCTCCTTCGCCCCCACCTCAAATTGTGGCCTCTACAACGACACCGGGACGTCCTGTGGACAATGGCAAATCTACTACTATGTCGGATGCAGCTGTAGCGGACCTTGACTCTACACGACTACTTACACTCCCTACGTCGAGGTAAGTGGAAATTATACCGTAAGACTGGTCGAATCGCATGTGTAGGGAAATATATTGAGACTCTCCAACCCAGTTCATCGTCCCACACGGGGCGATGAGATGCGTGGATGAAGTGACAAGCACGTACTGACACCAACATAAGAAGACGCAACATACCCATCGTCCTGGCGAGTGGAGGACCCCGAATTGTGTGTGAGATGGTCGAAGTAAACACCCACAGATAAATACGAACGCATCCGTGCAGGAAACATACAAATATTCAGAACCCACACACCTCGGTAGTGCAAGGCGAGTGAAACTCATAATCACTAAGAAATGAACAACGGAACACACACTACGCGGAATCGCACTGAAAAAGAATACAAACAGCTGTACAAGAGAACAGTGGAATAAAAATAATAAAATCCCCTCTGGGTTTTCATTTTATTTTGTTATAATTTCGCAGGTTGTTAGTGTACAGAGTACTAAGTAGTATGTGACAATTCTAATCGCCATATTTGTACATTATGCTCAAAAAATTGGACAGGTTTTATTGCTGACGTTTCAAATTCAAAGCATAAGAAGGAAAGATTTCCGAAATTTCGGTCTTCACAGTGCGGGGTTTTAAACGCCGAAATGAATGCTGTAGAGCGGAGATAGTCATCCGTCGCTGTGCAGAAAGTGATGTCGTCCGCTCTACGGAGCCTAGTCCGTCATTAACAGGGAACTGAGAACACAAACATCAACGTGACTAGCGTTGCCGCAACGTCGTTTATTGCGGCGAAAACGTAATTAGTGAGTTACGTTATACTAAAGATGTGTATACCACGTGTGTAGAGACACGTTTGTGTGTGAATTTAAAAGGCGAACTGTCTCAGGATAGGGACTGTTGGCGAGCATTTGTGAATGCGGTAATGAACTTTCGAGTTCTATAGAATGCAGGGCATTTCTTGACTAGTTAGAAACCGTTTAGATTCTGAAGAAGAATTCTGCTCCATGGAGGAAGTAAGTAAATAAGTAAGTAAATGAGTGAGTGAGTGAGTGAGTAAGTGTAGATCTGTAGTCGTAATAGATACAAAATCAAAATGGAAGGTTTATATCATTTATGTCTATATACACAATGAAATAATTGAAAAAAGTGACACAATTTACCTATCTGGGAAGTATTATTGATAACACAGAAGGAACGGAGGCGGACATCAAAGCTCGTGTACGAAAGGCCCAAGTAGCATTTAGTGC
>Ga0123353_10009686_pt1 | contig 13343 bp, 15 predicted proteins | sample TergutLab28metaG_3_FD_92763 | JGI IMG/M metagenome (GOLD analysis project Ga0123353, IMG submission 92763) | Labiotermes labralis P3 segment gut microbial communities from Petit-Saut dam, French Guiana - Lab288 P3 | ecosystem: Host-associated > Arthropoda: Insects > Digestive system > Gut ... | reverse complement strand
TGCTACATGCAGTATTATCACTACTGCTACATACAGTATTATCACTACTGCTACATACAGTATTATCACTACTGCTACATACAGTATTATCACTACTGCTACATACACATACACACACAATTACCATAACATTTTTAATACCATTCATTTCATATGGCACTGCAAATCACGAAGGTCTGGCCATCACGGTGCCCCACTTTTCAGCAACTTGCCTACAGTCATGTGTTAATTATACCTCAGCTGTCCTGATGGTTAAATTCACACTTCTGAGGTCGTGATGCTCTGGCATCCATTATGAACAACAAGGGGCCTGTGAAGAAATAAGAAAATGTTAATCTTGCATCCAAATATTGTACTGTGGATATATATATATATATATATGTGTGTGTGTGTGTGTGTAACCATCACATATGGATATGATCATTTTCATACACGACCAGAAATCAAAACTGATGTGATAAAGTTGTGTCACTTTACTAACCAGTTAGTGACCTACTTACACCGTAGCCATCTTATTTACCATATTCTAACTCATAATTTCACAGATCTTGAGGCACTATAAGCCTAAAGCCTCATTGTGATGTATAAAAATGACACTGAAAATTGCATGCTATGTTTAAGGAACATGATAGTTGAGACAATGGCTGAAGTGTGTTGGTATGGCACATTAGTACAAGCATATTTTGACTACACAGTATCATCATGCAGAAAAGCACAAAATTATCCTTTCCTGCTGCAAAACATCAAACCTCAGTCTCTATGTCCTCTCCAACCACAGCACACAAACCTTAACCTCTATACACACACACACACACACACACACACAATATATATATATATTCGTTACCTGGCATTTCCAAACAAATGACAGACAATGCAGGACAGATGCTACGCAATATCAGGCACTTTTCACTTCCAACAACACTAGCTTACCAAAGATTTAACATCCGACTCACTCCTCAGCAGGTTTTAGTAGCACATACTTCAACACATTCCATTAACACTAGATGCATTTATTTAGTGTTGCAAGCGGCCACTTCAGTTGTGATAATTACAACGGCATGTACACCCAATTTTATCAATATTAATGAATATTCTGCAAATAAATTTTGAACAAGTTACTTATTAATAATCACTGATTTGTATGGCTTGTATTTCAGACCACACACTTTTTGTGTATGTTAAAATCATATCTATAATTACACAAAGCTAATTCAGTCACAAAATTTTAAACAGTAAAGCATGGTGCAATTTATTCTGTTTGAAATGACGTATGATGCCTACTTACAGCTCAGCTGAAAATTATATCAATGTTGGACGTGAATTCTTCAGTATTTAAACAGCAATGCAGGAATTAAACCTGGCACCTGTTGAGCTACACGTCCTTTATCAACAAATAATACCATCTCAAGACAGACACCATCAGTTTGCACATTGTTATGTTGTACTGTACAGGTTCCAAACTAAAACAATTATCTCAAGGTGGACACCTTAAGAACACCAAGCGTGGTTGCCATGACTGCATACATTGTCACCCTGGAGACAAATGCAGTAGAGCAAAACATGGAGTACAACAAAATGAGGTGTAAACTGATGTACCTTGATGGCATTCCTACTTATTAATATTAACGTTCATGATAAGATTAACTAATTTCAGTCATTTGTATCGCTCCGTATGCATCACACATTCAACATTTGTTTTCTGTATGTACATTTGACAAGGCAGTACACCCTAAATAAACATAAGCTGACACATTGCCCATTAAGAACATGGTCCCCAAAGTTGTGTCACCATGTGGTTTTGTGGTTACACATATTTTGAAGGTATCTGCTGCCTGTCACCTGGGCAGATTTTTGAGATGGAACCAGCTGCACTGTTCTTCTGAACTATCCATAACCTACTTTAAAACTAAATGGTCCCCTAACCCAGACAACCACAACCTTACTTCTCACCACCGGGAAAGCCTTGAATCTCATTACTGGGTATTGTAAATAATCCTATATTCAGGATCCACTTCTTCAAACAAACTGACCAATCAGCTCTATGGTGCAGAGTCTGTCTAGAGAACACAGAATTTCTCAGTTAGTCAACATAATACCAGCAGTTAAGGGTATCAGATGGTCCATTACAAATGTTCACAACAGTCCAACATTTGTCCCTGTCCTAAACCAGATGTATCAAATCCGTGTCCATTCAATGCACTGCCGGTAAGATCCACTTTAATGTTATCCTCCCACATACACCTAGGTTATCCAAGTCATCTCCTTCCTTCATGTTTCCTAACCAGACCCTGTAAGCATTTTTCTTCTCCCCCACACATGCCACATGCCCCACCATCTCATCCTCCTTGATTTCATCACCTGAATAACATCTAGGGAGCAATATGAATAATGAAGTTCTTCTGTACGCAGTTTTCTCCAGTCACCTGTTATTTCCTCCATCATGGACCCAACTATCTTCCTCAGCACCCTGCTTTCAAACATCCTCATTATGTGTTCATCCCTCAATGTTATGGACCAAAATTTATTCCATTCCAGTTGTGTTTTAACATTTTTCTGTGCAGTCTGTCTTCAAACAGTTGTCACTGGCATTCTTTCTTCAAAGACAGTAAGAAATTTAAATTATTCATGACCTCAAACTGGTGATCCATTTTGAGACATATGACCAACAAGTGCATAAGCAGATATGAAATTTATTGTTTTACAAACGGCATAGTCTCCTACATGTTTTGGCCAACCATTGTGGCCACCTTCAAGGAATGTTCCTTGAAGGATATATTAAACAGAATGTCAAAATAATTCATTCCATTGGCATGTGCAGAGTGCGAAAATTCCTTGCCATTCTCAGGAGCTTCTTCCATTTCTCTCTGTTATATATCCTTTTCTTTAACCCTTTTCCTCCAACTAGTCTTCCATCCTCCCTCACTTCATCTTGCCATCCATTTCTTGGTCTACCTCTCAGGCTTGTGCTTCCAAATTCATATATATAATGCTTTTTGTGACTTCTATTTTCTTCCATCCTCTGTACATGCCCAAACCAACATAATATATTTAACCTTATTGTCTCTGTTACAGTGGGTTTTTTAACCACCGCATAAATTTCTTTATTGGTTAATATTCTCCAATTTTCTTTTTCATTGTCATACACTGGGCCTAACATTCTTCTATACACTTTCCTTTCAAAAATGTTTATTTCCTTTCTATCCTTCTTTTTTAGTATCCAGGTTTCTGATTTATATGTTAAAGTTTTGTCTATTATTATGTTCTTTAGTCCTAATTTTAGTTTTTTAGAAATATTTTTATTTCTAAAAAAATTTTGCAGCATGAAATATGTTTTGTTAGCATTTTAATTTACAAATAGAAAATGATATGATTTACATAAAGGTTCAAAATCTATACTAAATTGTAAAATATTGATTAAATTCTTTGTGCTGAGTTGTGTTGATATGCTGTGTATGTGGTGACACCATCCCGAAACAGAAGAAATATGTGTGTGTAGGTGGTGGTTAAAATATTGATAAATCAATAACAACTCTCATTTATGTATATTTATATAATATAGTTTATCATTCTTTATACAAGAAATATGTATGTGCAGGAAGTAGTTAAAATATTGATAAATAAATGACATGTTACATTTATTTATTAAAATATCGATAAGTAAATTAATTGTTTCACTTATTAATCAATAATTTTAACTACCTCCTACACACACATTTCTTATATTTCAGGATGGTGTCACCACATAAAAAGCACATCAAAACACAACTCAACACAAAGAGTTTTATAAATATTTTACATTTTAACATAAATTTTGAACTTTGATTTAAAACTGAACATTGTGTATTGTAAATTAAATCATTTTGGCGTTCTATGTAATACAACCTTCAAAGAACACATCCCTGAAGATGGCCACCTATTGGTGGCCGAAACACATAATGTGTTTGTTATACAATACAATAAATTTACATACCTCTATATGCACTAATTGGTCATATTTCTCATAAAGCAAGCATGTTTCACAGCACAATGAAACAACATGCAGGCACACACATTACTTTTACTTCAATATTAAGGAGTGTACGCAGCATTTTGTGGAAACTGAAGAGAAAACTCACCAGAACTCAAATCTGTCAGTCCACCACTTAACTAAATTTCTGGTTTCCACATGCCATACGTGGGTTTTATAATCCCAATTTAAATGATAAAATACAGGGGGCACTGCAATGCCCAAGGATTTGCCAACCGTCTACATGCAGAACATACGTAAACTTTGATGGTGCCAAAAGTGCAATGAAACACAGCAGACTTTGTGACACATGGACATGTTAAAAGTTGTTGGTATTTTGACAACATCACTGGCTATGACTCGTAACTATGCAACACAAGTAACTTAATTTCACAACTCTAAGTTAATTAGTCCATCCGCTTACTGGTGACAGCTTATCCTCGTGTAGATTGTCAGGAAATGAATTTACTACATTCTGGCGTTTCTTTTGTAGTATTACGCTTAGGACCACACCACCGTTCAGACATAAAAGACCACGCCATGATTTTCAAGACCCATGCACCCCTGAATTCACCATACGCAATCACGAATGATGGTTGTGGTCAAACATGTGGCAAGTGTGGGGCGGCAGTGCAGTTAACTTGCGTGATCTCGGGCGACATATTGCCCGCAATGTACTGGTTGAGAGGACCTTGCAACAGCAACATCCTTTGCCAACAAGGCCATTTTTTACTTGCAAAATCTTAGCTATACACATTTTTCAACCGACCTAACGCCACTGCCACTAGCAAAGAAATCCTCAAGTTTTGAGTTTTTATAAATTACACAATGCACCTACGACCCTCACCTTGAACACACATGGCTACTGCATGAATAATCACGTAATCTCTCTGCCGTCATACACGCGTGGATGCACAGGACTTCTTATTTGGAAATTATTTCTACACATTTTCTAAACATAAAAACACCACTGCAAATATCATATAACTTAATTTTTTTTTTGTTTCTCCTACTATACGACTTCAAAACTTGCGGATCCCTTACCTTCGAGCCACCTTTGGACTTCCCAGTCTTCACTACTTTTGAAAGTTGCTACTGTGATCCATGATTGCTACCGCACGTAAATCACACACTTCTCCTATTGGCTAGACGGACGACTAGGACTACTTCTGTGTGTAGGAGTACGGATTATAGGTACACTTTAATTAATCTCTGCTCTTCATTAGCCACGAACGACATACATCTCACAGGTATTAATCCGTGGCAAAGAGTTAAACGCACTGCCATCTATTTACATGTACTGGATGATAAAGTAGAGGTGTTGGGCAACTCACAGCTGATTTCTGAACACCGGATCATGCTGACAGAACTCCCACTTATGTCATAGAAGTTTCAGGCTTCCATTATGTTTTGAGCTCACATTTGCCTTGAGGGTCTGTCCACATCATTACAAATCAATAACTTCAAATCTGTATTTCTAAAAGTTTATGGTACATCTTGCACATTGTTCCTGAATGTATATGCTCTTCCCATACAGAATAAATAACAAAGAATAAACCATAAGAAAACACCCCCACACATACAGTCTTGACATGAACCAGGCTAGTACATGTGGCTGCCTGGACACGTTGTTCTGCCTTCTTATCTCTATGGGCAGCGAGTTGGGTGTGGGATGGAGGATCAGCATGCAACACTGAATTACTATATTTTATTTTCAGACAGTTACAGATTCTCTAACAGTCCACACAAGTTAAAGAGTCCAATTATAAGAAATCCAATTAAAACCACAAATACAAACTTTATAACACCTGATTATTAACTTACAATGACTGTGCTCTCTTACAACTCTTCAGGTTTTCTTCTGCAGTACTAATACAGAATTAGCAGGACAGTACAAAAGCACATTTGCATGCGTATGTGCATAGCGTTACTTGATGCTTACATGCTAAGACAGTAAACTACTGTTGTACTGTCAGAACAAGAAGGAAAACCTAAGAATTTTCAAGACACTGAAATACAGTTGGGTGATGTGAAGACTAGGTAAAAGGCTGCTTGACAGCCATGGTATAGATAAGCAAAGGGAATGTAAATGTATGGACAAATATGCACTGTTCACCAGCACAGGGCAATTTCTCTGATGACAATGGACATGCTGTGGAACCAGCTATAGTATGAGTCTGTAACACATACATGTGGCACAAGGACAAATCTGATGGCACAACAGTTATTCCCTTAGCAGACTGACCTGGAAATGGATGAAGAAGTTATTCTGCCAACTTCTGGGCCTTACCACCCTGAACACTCTTGATTCTTGTGGCCCAAATTTATCTCACCAGCCTAAGACATACAGTGAAAACTACAGGGAGAATATTATATGAATCTTAATAAACAGGGTTGTGAACAAATGTACTCATTCAGCAGAAGAAGGAGGAGGAGAAGGAAGAGGAGGAGATAGTTTAGTGTGCTAGTTTAACACCATGACAATGCAAGACTCATGTTTGGTTTCATGAGATCTATTCAAATTAATTTCTTACAAGACAAATTATGTTTACACTGACATGGCTAAGCAATCTAATGCAATACAGTGACTGGGGAATATAGTCACAGTATAAGATGAAAGAAAGTGGTCTGGGGCTCTCAGGTGCTACAAGGATGGCAGGAAGTATTCAAAAATAGCTTCTGGATAAGTTCACTAAACCTTATTTTAATGAATTACATACACTTAACACATTGTCTTCATTAAATATCTACAATATCCCCTGTTCCAATGTGACTGGTATTTTGTAGAAGTCTATGCCTCAGACAGGACAGGTATGTGTTGAAAAAAATAACAATAACCATCACACTTACTTCAGAATTCACTATAATACACAATCCTGCTTGATTCTTAATGTAAGTTGCATCCTGTTCTTCATGGTCCTTGCAGATTAATGTTTCTTGCTCTCAAAGAGTTCAAATCAATTGTGAGTTAAATATATAAAACAAACAGGTGATGACACATTTCTTCAGTACAATTTCTACAACCCACAATGAAACTGCTAGTTTTTACTGAAAATCTCTTAAGCTTCCCACTAAACTGGAATCTGATGCACTTCAGACATGATGCAATAAAACAGAAATTAAAAAAAAAACAAATCACATTCTATCCATAAGAAGTCACAAGTCACATGGACTCACACAATCTCTTACAAGATAAAAGGTAATAACCACTGATGTGATAATTTCTATTTCCATTAGCATGTCACAATTCAGTTGGGTACAATAATTTTAAGTATAAATACTTAATAAGCAAATTTCACAAATTATGTGATGATGGCAAGTTTTGCCCCTCATTTCATCTTGAAATCACTAACTTGGTATAAAATAATCCCAGTAAATGTTAAATAATGTGATTTTTTTATGTACACTTCTGCAATACCTATAAACATGATAAATCAAACACCGACACATAACCATACTTTAATACAGCCAAAGAAAATTAAGCACAATCATTTTTAATTTATGTACAAAATTCTGTAAAGTAAAATGTCTTCAGACTATTTAACCACTTGCAGGTTGTGAATTGCTGAACAGCTGACAGATAAGAAGTACAAAAGTCCTCACAGCAGTACCGGGTGAGGATGATGATGATGATGATAATGATGATGATGATGATGATGACGATGATGACCTACTTACCAAGATCTGCACACTACAATCAGCTCCACATCGTTCTGTTCCTGGAACAAAAACAGTAATGTGCCTGAAAGCTCACCACAACTATTTCATTTGTACATACAAACACACACGCATATATACAAACATAAGTGTGTCACAAATGGTCATCCCTCTGGCACTGGACTATGTAGTTGCTTGAAGGGAGACTACTGAATTACCCAAAATGTCATACACAGATTCACATACTGCATATACACCATAATTGATAGAAGAGTGACAGAAACATACCAAAATGATAAGTTTGGCCCTGAAATTACTCATGTTTTAACTTTGCACAAACTTACAATGATGATTAATAAAACACCATTACCTGTACACCACAAGACTGTATTAACTCTGCCTTTATCTGTTTACAGTGTCATTTCTGACATGGTGTGGCCTGTGCTCAGCCATCATCCAGGAAAGTATTTATGCACAGCAGCAATTCCACATGTTCCACATGCTGTCCCTGATAGTGGCCCAGTACACAATGGAACATGTCAGAAACAACACCATAAACAAACAAAGGAAGATTTAATACACTCATACAGTATGCAGAGATGGTGTTGCTGCAATACCTAGAAGAAATGCTGATGCACTGTTTGTTGGTGATAGCCAGGACACTGTGTGTATGTGTGTGTGTGTGTGTGTGGGGGGGGGGGATGTAGCACCAAACAGCCATATTCTTGTGCTGCACGTTAGCAACAGCTCAAAAGTTTGGGTTTTGATTCTGGTCAAAAACAGAAGTGTTTCCATGTCTTCCTCTTTCAAATGATGACCAGTCACAGTATGCTCTCAGAGATGTTGAACAATTCCCCACAACACAATATCCAAATCAACAGGGGGAAATGTCACCACAACGTCATTTTGATTCACGGTTACCCTGACGGGATCCTACCTGTTGCAAAGAGTGGATCTGGTGGAGCAATACCCTGACTGGACTAAGTAGAATTTTAACTAACTTTTTATTCATTGAGACAACACAGTTTTAAGGGTGTCAAGATTTTGAACAATTGCGAATGGTTGAATGGTATATTATTGGGATGATTACAAAAAAATGATGTGAATGGAACCCAAGTCTTATTGCCCTAACAATGATCATCATGTGGTTGATGTTTACACATAACTCACTCCCAAACAGAATGAAAGTATTCTGTACAGTGGTCAACACTGGAGTGCCACAGCTACTATAGGCTGGCTTGGAATGGAAAGGTAGTTTAGTATCACGGTATTGCAACTCTCAACCAGCTAGACTGCAGGGACACCATCACACTAGTGCAAAACATGATGATCACAGTTTAATTACAATAAAAACCCTCTGGCGCTGAAAGATGACTTCAGTTGATGTGCAGTGTGGTGTTGAAGAAAACATCACCTAAAATCATCAGCCAAGAACATGTTAAGTAGAAAGTGGCCATTTAAAACCCTGGTCTCTCTCACAGTACACTGGCCACTTAATTCTGGCACCAAAGGGTTAAATAAATTTCTAAGTGGGGCATCATAACAAACATAACAATGATATTCATTTTCCTCTTCCATGTTAAGTTTAAAAACTGTACTTACATCTTTGCCTTCCCTGTTATGGCATTCTTCTTTTTTGCATATCTGTATTTCTTAACATAAGCTTCGACAAGAGAACTAATCTTGATGGGATTGATTTCGCCCGATTTATTATGGCATATCTGTAGGAAAAGATATTATATACCATTAGGAAAATGGACACATGCAGTAAACTGCGTTATGTGAACTTTACATGAACAAAGTGAACACACAGTGCCATTAATTTTCACATATGTTAAATTTAATATAATTATGATAATTTCCTGTAGAGACACAACAAAAGTGCAGTCGCAAGGCACTATCCGCACCGTACACATGACCTACGCAGCGGCTCTCAATACCACCACCCATCCAAAAACTCGGTGCAGAAAACCATATGCTGCAACTCAACATCTAATGCTCCTGATGATAGGCGTATGTACCCGAAACATGTCGAGCTAAGAATACATCAATAAAATTACCTAGCTGCATCAAGTTGGCATTTCACTTTATTTCATGAGGAAGATGCACGCTCAAACAACCCTCAAGGCCTTAAATAGCACAAGAAAAACAAAAAACCATGCCTTGTACAGTTAATCTGTGCTTACTGTATGTAATGTGACAACAGTGATTAGACCTACCTTGGGAACGGAACGTCGAAGAATTTCTTTGTACTCCTCCTTCGTAATGTGCTTCTTGGTATAGTGAGGTTTCAGTGACAATTTCACCTCTTCTACTACCCTTTCTTGTCGATTCAATTTTTTCAAGAACTGAAAGTGACCAGAACAATCATTATGATAAAAAAAACATTTACCACCTGTGCAGGTTCTGTCCATCTCCAAATAATCATCTTTATTCAGCATATTCTGACAGACCATCAATTTTTAACCTTCTGATGCCAGAATTAAATTCTAGGTGAAATATGTAAAACTACCAATTTAAATTACACAATTTAACAGTTTTAATTAAATCTCTTAAAACCCCTACAAGGCTCTACAAGACTCCATTAGATATACTACAGAATGAGATAAACATATTAGAAGGAAAGTTTTGGGGAAGAAATATTTTATTAAATATATTTAAAACTAAGTCACAGTATTACAAACAAAATGGAACTACAGTATGAGAAAATAACTTTCTGTATTCACAAATAAACATTCTGGTTGTTTGAAGATCATAAACCTTTCAGCTAACTTGTTTTAGAATCCCATGTTAGTCAGCAGAACAGAGGGGAATACTGCCCACTACATAGACTGTAGCTCAGACAGAACAGTGACTAGGCTAAGAGCTGAAGGACAACGTCATATCCACCGGGTGCTGGGGACTCTTCCTGGGCTAATGGAGCTGGGACTGAAGCAGTCTCAGCTCCAATCAGGGTGGAGGTAAACATATGTGGAGCTATGCTTCCATTTCTCCTAAGTCCTCATGATACTTTGTAATGAGTGTAGACTTTTTTTTATTAGCAATTAATCAAGAAACATTTACAGATCTGACAACAGATACTGACTGGTATCAACTATACAAGTCTTTGTGTTGCAAAACTCATGACAAAAAATTTCTCGACTGTGCGTCAGAATTATACCTTAGGATTCCAAGATGGTGTAAAGTTTTGGCAACATTTTTCAGAGGAAAAGCCGTGTCTGATGATCCCAATACTAAGGTAATTCATGCAAACAACCATTCCCCTTGTATTTCTGACCTCAATGTCCACTGAATATGTAACTACAGCAAGTACTGACAAAACAATTTTGGATCACTAAGACAATGCAGTGAGTATTACTTGTAATACTGTGTAGATACGTCTAAATTATCAAAGAAATAGGGAAGTATATACAAAAAATCCATCAATCACAATTCACAGGTTTTCAATATTAGTATATGGGGGTTATTACAAACATGTTTCAGTCCAAAGGGACCAGCTTCAGGTAATACAGATATCCTACTTTACTAAGAAAATACAATGGGTGATGGATGTGTTATTTACAGGGTATCAAGAAAATAATCGAAACACTAAACAAACAAAAGAATAAAACTGTCAGTGTTAGCTGCACTTAAAGAACATTAGTTATATATTTCATTATTCTTGTTTGTTTACACTGTGTAGTGCCAGCATCAATGCATTACAGATTTTGTTTAGTTGAAGGTTCATATGAAAACACTGCAAAATGGGAGACTTGACAGATTTTCAAAGAGAACAGATTGTGGGTGTGCATTTAGCTGGAGCATCTGTAACCAAAATGGCCACTTTATTAAGGTGTATCCAGAGCAGCAGTTTCCATGTTATGACGGCATACACAAATCATGGGAAGACATACTCAGCTAAGAGGATTAGTGGCCCAAAACCAAAACTATGTGAAACATATCATTACATAATGAAGAGGATTGTGTCTAAAAATCACAGAACTAATGCAGCAGAGATGACAGCAGAATTCAATATTCATCATGAAGAACCTGTCTCCACAAAAACAGTTTGATGAGAACTTCATAAATCCATCACCCAGGGTACACCTGCAACTGGTAAACCTCCGATTACTGAAAGCAATGCTAAAAGGCGAAAAAGATGATGTGATGATCATAAAACCTGGACGTCTGAAGATTGGAAATACGAAATATGGTCAGATGATTTCAGACTTCTGCCGCAAAGTAGATAAGAACTGCACTCTTCTGGGTTATTATGTGAGTAGTTTTCTTACCACTACTCACTGCATAGTAACCCAGAAGAAACCAGAAGAGCACAGTTCTTATGGTCAGATGAGTCGTCCTTCATGTTGTTCCCAACATGAAGGACGACATCAGCCCCAAGAAAGCCTACAATCCTAAATGCCTGGTTCCAACTGTGAAACATGGAGGTGGATCTGTGATAATTTGGGCAGCAATGTCTTGGTATTCTGCTGGACCTACAGTTACTCTGAATGGTCATATTACTGCCAGTGACTATGTGGGCACTTTAGGGGCATCTTGTGGTGTCTCCTAACTAGGATGCAATTTATCAAGATTACAATTTGCCCACACACACACAGCCAGAATTATTGTCTTGGTTTGAGGAGCATGAAGATGCACTTCAACATCTTCTCTGGCCAGCACAATCACCAGACTTCAGTATCATTGAACCAATGTGGTCAGTTGTACAGAGTAGGGTGAAGAGCACATTCTCTCATCCATCAACTCTCAATCAGCTATGGGACATTCTGCATGAATACTAGTACAATATTCCACTACAGATTATTCAGAACTTATATGCGTCTATTCCAAGAAGGATACAAGCTGCATTATAGGCAAATGGTGGTCCAACTCCATATTCATTAAGAAAAGGGAATCTTTCACAACTGTTCCCATGATTTTGTCCATTACCTGCATATAAAAGAAATCTCACTTGTACAATTAATCAATTTTATTAAAGGGTAATTGGGGTGTGTATAGATGTAGTTTCCCCTTGTTTCTTTCATAGATTTTTCAGTAAGTGGATGAAAGAATATTTTTCTTCTTTTTTTCTGTAGAATCTGGTGACTTTTTTGCTGTATTTGGGATAATTTTTGGTAGATGAAATGTGTGGGGGGAGGAGGCTTATGTTTTTCTGTAACCAGGGCTGAGTTACGGTTTCTATATTAGAAGCAGTTTTTAGATAAAAGGTGTGGTATTCAGAACTACTGGTTTTGTATAATGACTATATTTTTAGGTGATGGTTGGGGTTGTGTGTTCACTGTCAGTTTTATATGTATTATAGTTTTGGGTAAGGAACATATGTTGCTGTGGATATTGAGGTTATGTATCCTGCATTGGTTTTTGTATGTTAATGGCTTGGAAATAAAGAAACTGATTAGTTGAGGGAACTGTGAGTGGAATGAGTATTATGGATGAACCGCATAGATTATTAGTTGGAGAAATGCTATTGTGAGTTTTTTTTTTTAAGGGTTTAGTTAGATATGGGTCTATAGTTATAGTTGTGGAGTAAGGAACCTGATTAGCTGAGGAAACTGTGAATGGAGGATTATGGTTAAACTGTATAGTTTAGTGCTGGAGAAATGCTACTGTGAGTTGTTTGGGTGAGTATCTTTCATTTTAAGCAAGAGTTATATGCTCACGAAGATTCAAGTCTTCT
>Ga0123353_10009684_pt1 | contig 13343 bp, 10 predicted proteins | sample TergutLab28metaG_3_FD_92763 | JGI IMG/M metagenome (GOLD analysis project Ga0123353, IMG submission 92763) | Labiotermes labralis P3 segment gut microbial communities from Petit-Saut dam, French Guiana - Lab288 P3 | ecosystem: Host-associated > Arthropoda: Insects > Digestive system > Gut ... | reverse complement strand
CGCCAAAAAGTATACCGTGTATATGATGCAGAGCACATAGGTAAACAGCCAAAGGCGCGATATGATCGGATACAGGCCTATGGTTGACGCGGCCAGCAGCATGACAAAGGCGAATCCGACGATAAACGAGTAAATATTCTTTCGAACGACCGATATGAAAAATCCCGCGAGCCCGAAAGCGATAAACATGTATTTCAAAGCGCCCAAGGGTGAAAAGAATTCCTGAAGCAGGTAGAGATCCATGTCGATCGCCGCGCGGGACGTCGGAAACATGAAGCGATTGTGCGCCCATGAGTTTATCATATAGGGGTCGTTCACGGTCGAACTGAGCCAATAGAAATAATGGAAGGCGAACGCCGCGGCCGCGACGCCCCCGGCTATCACTGCCAGCAATGCGATCTTGTAGTGTTTGTTTTTCAGATTTCGTAGTACTTCCAGAATGAATACCGCAGCGATAAAAAAGACAGAGGGCGTCGAGAAGAAGATGATCACGGCGCAGCATACAGCGTATACAAAAAGATTCAAGCGACCGGCGCGGTACAAATAGTAAAGGTACAGCACAAGAAGGACCAATGCCGCGTCGCCCATATACGGCTTCATTTCGTTCGAGTAGCGCACATACAGAGGCAGCGTCGCCGTGAGGCAGACCGCGAGCCAGGAGAAAAGCGCGTTCTGCCTGAATACTTTTCTCATGATGAAATAGACGCAGACAAGCATAACGATACAGAGGATGAACGAGAATACGCGTACGCTCGTTTCGTTGACGCCGAACGCCATTGTAAAGAGCTTGACTACGGCGACATAAAAAAGCGGCGCGGATTGCGACCCCCACCCGGTATTCAGTGGATTCGTCAGGAGTTCCCCGAGGCTTTGGGAAAGGATGTTTTTTACGAGCAGGGCCTCGTCATACCAAAGCGTGACGCCGAGGCTGTAGAGCTGGACCCGGACCGCCATGCTGTAAGCGGTCAGCGCGATAAGCAGCGCTATAAGGATTTTCGGGACCATTTTTTCCGCGCTATGGACGTTCAAAGTCATATTCTTACCCGTTTGCCAGCAGTATGGCCCCGGCTATGATCGCCGCGACGCCGAAAATCTTTCTCTTCGTGATCGTCTCGCCGAGCAGCCTCGAAGCGAGGATCATCGTCCATATATAGGTCAGCGAAGCCAGCGGCAGTATGATGGAGTAGTCCATATACTTAAGTACAAAAATATTGTTCGCCGCCGCCGCTAAGTATAGTATGACGCCAAGCAGGAACCTCTTGTTCTTCGAAAGCGCGGCTAAAGACGCAATGTTGATCCCCGTGATCGAGGACGACGCGCGTTTGAAATGATACGACGCTATAGCGCCCACCGCCGTGCCGCCGACCATCAAGGCGTAGAGGAACGGAATGCTCATGGCCTGCCCTCCTCCGTCCCCGCGCCATCGTCGGTGTCGCCGCCGCCAATAAGTATCACGCCGAAGACGATCACGAGTATGCCCATGAGCCGAAGCGGCGTCATAGTCTCTTTTAGTATGAATACGGCGATAAAAATCGCGAACACGTAGGCAAGGCAGAGCATCGGCTGCAGGACGGACAGTTTTCCGTACTTGTAGGCGACTATCATGATCATGGCGCCGGCCGCATAGAGCGCAAGGCCGAGCACGAGCGCCCACAGCCCTTCTGTGTAAAACATTTTCCAAAACATCTGGCCGAACGAAACAAAAACAGACGAAGCGACCATCATCATTATGCCTTTTTTATTGCTGCGGAACGACTCAATCATAGCGCTTTATAATACCATAATCCTGTTTATTACTTGTAAGTATCCGGGAACAGCCCGATGAACGACCAGTTGGAAAAATCACGGCCGTCGCCCGCGATCTCATAACGCCACAGGTTTATGGCATAAAGCCTGAGCATATCGTCCCCTTCGCCAATATCGAAGAAGGTGTCTCCGAACTCCCCGCTGCTTCCGAACAGGCCCTCGAACAGCGTCGCGTGCAGCTGGTCGGGGCTGACGGGCGCGCCCGATATCTTAAGCGGCGTCCCTGAGCTTCCTGCCGGTTTTACCAAAAGGCCCGTACGCGCGGGCCCGGGCAGATCGTCACCCAGGTAATTGCCGTGGTCGCCCATGATAACTATCGTGGAGCTTTCGTAAAGGTTCAGTTCTTTCAGCTGCGCGAGGTACTCATAGACTATTCTGAAGGCCCCTTTCGCCTGGGCGACTAAAGTCGATTCCTCGACATATTGAATGTTTTCGTCCATTCTCAGCGGCGGGTGCGGGCCCTGCAGGTGAATATATATCATCGCCTCGGTTTCACTCTCCGATACGCTGAGCCCCTCTTCTTTCAGGTTGGCGTAGTATTTAAAATCGTTCATCAAGTACGGCGTGGTTTCGGCTGTGAGCTCAACGGCGTCTATAAACTCCGTCGGGGCGATCCAGAATAACTGCTTCAACGGCATCGGCGCGTAGCGGTATCCCGAAAGCTTTAGCAGCTTCACCAGCGCTATCCTCTTGTTGATACCCAGCTCGCCTTCGAAGGTGTTGCTCGCGATGCCGCCGAGTTGGCTGATCCTGCTATAGGCCTGTCCCCTTTCAAGGTACAGGCGGACGTCAATGTCCCGATCCTTCAATGCGTGAAAGAACAATGCGTTGGCCCACGCGTAGTCGAAATAATCCGGACGGGGCATATCGTACATGTATCGGTTGCCGGTCAGATAGCCGGCGACGGACGGAAATGTGCTTCCGTTATAGGTGACAAAGTCGTTGAATTCGGTGAAGCCGTCAAGGGGGTCGAAAAACCCGGGATCCCCGGCGGCGATCTCCTCTACAAACTCCTGGTCGAGCCTGTCAAGTATGATGATGATAGCGTTCGTTTCGGACGCGACTTCATTGATGCGGTCGGTCGTAAGGGCCTCGTCGACCGTCTTCCAAAAATCACCGACCGAGCCCCAATGCCCGCGTTCATCCAGCATGCTTTCATTTGATTTCTCATAAATAACCGATATGAACCCTATGCCCTGAAGCAGGATCAACATTAGCGGCACGAATAACAGCAGTTTGCGCCAAACGTTTCCGGCCCGGCGCCAAATATAGGCCGCCAGGACAAAGCACCCGATCCAGCAAACCATGCTGAGCGCTATTTGAAGCTTCATGTCACCCCATATGACAGCGTCCCCTGTGAGCAGCCCCAGCCCGAAGTTTAGAAAAGTGCCTTGTATATATCCCGCGAGCAGGATCGAAAACCCGACGACAAGCAGGATCTCGAAAACGCGTCCCTTGAACAGCGGAACGACCACTATGAAAAAGGCAAAGACCAGGGCGAAAACGAGCAGTACATATGGGATTATCGCGGAGATCCTGAAGGGGATCTCGGGCGCGAATTGGATCGCGAGTTCGAGGCAGCCTATGACTATGAAAGAGAAGCTAAAAGCGAGCGCGAGCGGGACAGCCGCGCGCATCCTGCCGGCGTACGTACGCGGCTCAGCGCCGCTCCTGCCCGGCTTATCAGATTTTACGTCCGCCTTGCCTGCAAGCAGCGCCTCGCGTATGCCTTCGTCGAAAGAAACAAGATCCGGGGAAACGCCCGCACTGTCGATCACATACTCAGGCGGTGACCATGGTTCTTTAGCCCGCGTTTTTCCCGGGTCTTCGGTTTCTTTTTTCTTCGCGCTTGATCTGTAAAACAAACCGTAAACCCAATACTTGACCTTCGAAGAGATCAACCTGAATTTATACAGGAATATGCTCAAAGACACCCCGATCGTGACGACAAGCGCCGTAGCGATCTGTATAAGATACGTCGTCGTCGCGGGGTCTATATACGCGTATACGGCTTCCGGCGTAAAGAGCGAGAGCGCGACGATCCAGTATACGAGGACGACCCGTCTTCTTATCATGCCGCGCCCGCTTCCCTGATGTGCTTGATGCGCCCTATGATATATTCCGCCCCGTTCCTCGCGCCGTCGCCGATGTTGTAGATATACTCTTCCACTATCTTCGTGATCCGGCTGCGCCAATCCTCTCTTTCAAGGATCAGCTTTTCGCATACGTCCCCGACAGACGCCAGATCGTCCACGTCGACCGAAACCCCTATCTCGCTTCTCAGGGAAATATCCAGCGGCACTGCCGGGATCCGCCCGTAGTTTTTGTTCATGACCTTCATCGGGGTATTGACAAAGACCGAGGGCCTTTTAGTCGCGTACGAGTATTCCTGGGCGATCGTCGACCAGTCGGTCACGATCACGTCCGATGTATATATGGATTCGCTCGATGAGAAATCCGTTTCGAGCACGATGTCTTTTCCGAGCCTTTCGCTATAAATCTCACGTATCTTTTCCAGTTTGTTCGGGAATCGCTTCACGAATTCCGGGTGCGGGCGTATGACTATATCCAAGTCTTTTCCCGACAGCCCGTCTATGAGTTCGGCAAGGCAGAAGTCGAGCAGGTTGTCCCTCTGCCACGAAGGCGCTATAAGGATCTTTCGCCGCCCCCGGTTTTCCTCTTTTATAGACGACACGCGCAGCAACAGGTCGTCGAGCACCGACGACCCGGTCTTCACGAGCCTCTTCTGCTCGAGCCCGTATACGAACTCGGTCTGCCTCAGTTCGTCTATATTGTTCGGCCCGCAAAGAAAGACCGTGTCGAAGCTGTCGAACGCGCCTTCCCTCAGCACAAGATGCATACTCGTCATACTGTGGTTCGTATAGATATACTCGACGTCTTTTCGCACAAGCGACCTTTTCAGGTGGTACTTGTCGAGGTCGGGGGTGGTCATCAGGAACATGTCCGCGTCCATCTTCATAAACAGCGCTATCAAATCCTTGTCATTTATATAATAAGGTTTAATGCGGGCTTCGGCCGAATCGAAGATCCTGTCGTCGGGATCGCTTGTCACATAATGAACGGTGACGTCGCTGCCGTCGAGAATATGCTCGATATACCCTTTGAAGTACTTGTAATAGCCGTTCGCCTCCGAGTAAACGACAAACTCGCGCTTGTTGCCCCCGGCGAAGAAACGCCTCATGTCCTTCTTTGAGCGCGCCGCCAGGGCTTTCGCGCGCGCCCGTTTCGACGCCCTTTCATCCGGAGTGTCCCTGTGGATCTGCGCAACCTTTTCGTAGTCGACGTATTTTTTCGGGTTGTAGATGAGGTTGCACACGCCAAGTATCGGGATCGATAGCAGATTGCTCGCAGTCCAGTAAAGACCGAGGCCGCACGGCAGCGCCGCCGCGAAATACGCAGCGAAAGCAACGAGAAAAATCGTCATGCCCCACCTGCCGAAAAAAGACGCGGTCTGCTGCAGGACGTTGAATTTGTTCTGTACGAGAGAGAGGGCCAGGGCGCTGACGCCGGACAGGATCGGAATGATGACCGTGGCGGCCGTGAGGGACGGCGTCAACGACAGATCGAGCCCGAAAAATTCCATATTAAGGGAGACGGCGGATTCTATGGCTGCCGCCGCGTCCGGTACGCCATAGAATGCTTCGGGCGCCGCCTTGATTTCCTTCAGCGTCAACAACTGCCCGGCAAAACTAAAAGCGGCTTCTCCTTCGCCAAGCAGTTCGTAAGCGCGGGCCGTAAGCCCCGCGATAAGTTTTGGGCTCAAATGAAGCAAGTGCTGGAGCGGGTTGTAGATGACGTTTATGAGGCCGAGTATGATCGGTATTTGCACAAGCAGCGGAACGACGCCGGCGACCGTGCTGTATTTTTCCCTTTTATACAGTTCCCGTATCCCCTGCGCGATGAGTTCCCCATTGCCTGAATTGTAGCGTTTGATATCGTCGAGCTCCGGCGCCATGCGTACCATTTTGATAGAGTTTTTTTGCGCCACAAGAGAAAGCGGGAACAGAATGATCTTCGTCAGAAGCGTGAACAAGAGGATCGCGAATCCGTAACCGGTCACTAACGTATAACACCAAAACAGTATATATCCTAAAGGGGCGCCTATTAAATCGTTGATAATGCTCATTGTTATTTCACACCCAACTCCGGTCGCAGGCTGACAGCCTTCCCAGCGACCCACGAAAATATATCGGCAAAGATATAGGCGACCCTTTGCGCGACTGCGGCGTACAGCACGACTTCCTCGGGGATGACCGGAGCCAGCATCAGAAGCAGCACTGCCTCCCGAACGCCGATACCGCCGGGCACCCCGGGGGTAATGAACCCTATCAGCCATGACACGATCCCTGCGGAAACGATCAAGAAACCATATGTGCCGATGTCTGCGTCAGCGCTCAGGCCAAAAAACACAAGCAGGGTCGTCCCGTAAACAGTAATGACTATCGCTGTCAAGCCGATTACTTTAAGAATCGCTTTGATAAACCCATTTTGTTTAAAATAGCCAAGGATCTCCCCGCCCGGGACCTTTTTCTTTCTAAGAAACAGGCGGGCGCCCGCCACGACCGCGGCGATGGCGGCGATTATTACCGGCAGTAGCCACGGCCTCTCAAACGAATCGTGTAAAAACGAAAAGAATATGTCTCTTGCCAGTATCAGCGACAAAATGATCGCCGTCAAAGCCATTGTAAGTATTTCAAGGATAGACGAAATCAGGATCTCCCGCTGTTTGATCCCAAGCGATGAGCTGTACAGCTGGCGCATCGCGTATTGCGCGATATTGCCCGGCAGGTATTTTGCGAGGTTAGACCTCGCGAAAACGCTGTAGGTCGCCGGAAACACTACTTTTTTTCCCGAAAAGAAGGTCAGCCATATCGTCCAGCATACGCTTAAAAGAAACACCGCGCCCATGATCGTGGCCGTCACGAGTATGATGCCCGGTATCGTTTCCAGAGTAAACAATTCCGCAAAGTCTACCTGAAAGGACAGGAACCTCCGGACAAGGAAAACCACGGCGACCGCCATGATGATGATTCCGATGATCCTGACCTTACTGCTCACTCTTTTTCTTCTTTATTGACCTTCGACGCCGCTTTGGAATAATAGTCTTCCCTGATTTTGACCTGGATGTCCTCAAGTATTTTTCGGTTCGCCGATATAATATTCGCCTGCATGCCCGAGACGATGAACTGCATCCCGACCATTATCATCATTGCCGAAAGCACCAATGACTGGATATGCCCTTCGGGAGAATCGATGATAGCTATAATGATAAAGCGGATGACAAAGGCCAGCCCGATGGCGGCTATTGCCGTCCCTATCGAAACGAAAAACTTAAGCGGGCGGTACATCATTATAGAACGGAATATGATGCTTGCCGACCGGAACATATAGCTCCACATGTTTTTGAACAGCCTGGACTTTCTGGTTTGCGGGTTCGTCCTTACCGGCACCGACGCGATGGGGGTCTTGTTCATGCCGGCCTGGATGATCGTTTCGAGCGTATAGGTGTACTCGTTGATCACGTTGATCCTCATCGCGGCGTCACGCGTATACGCGCGGAACCCGCTCGGGGCGTCGGGCACGTCAGTCCCCGAAGCTATGCGTACCACCATGCTGCCGATCCTCTGAAAGCGTTTTTTCTGCGCCGAAAAGTGCTCTATCTTGTCTATCGGCCTTGTGCCTATTACAATTTCCGCCCGCCCCGCAAGTATTGGCTCTACAAGTTTTTCTATATCGGCGCCGCAGTACTGGTTGTCCGCGTCCGTGTTGACGATGACGTCCGCGCCGAGCCTCAGGCAGGCGTCGACGCCCGCCGAAAAGGCATAAGCAAGGCCTCTGTTGTTCGGATAGCTGACGATGTGGCCGACGCCGAGCGCCCTCGCCGTTTCGACCGTTTTGTCCGTGCTGCCGTCGTCGACGATCAGGTATTCTATCTCGTCGACTCCCGCGAGTTCTTTGGGCAAATCGGCAATCGTGGCCGCCAAAGTATCCTCTTCATTAAAACAAGGAATTTGAATGAATAATTTCATAACTCCCTTCCTCTCTCTTGTATGATACTATGATAACATGAATGAGAATCAAACAAGTATTTAGAGTTTATTTCAGGAGGCAGGTTGTAATGATACCGATTCTTTATATCGTGATCCCGTGCTATAACGAGGAGGAAGTGCTAAACGAGACAGCGTCAAGGCTTGGCGCCAAGCTCCGTTCATTGATTGAGGGAGGCACCGTTTCGGCCCGAAGCCGCATATGCTTCGTCAACGACGGGTCGAAGGACCGCACCTGGGAAATCATCCGTTCCCTTCATGAAGGCGACACAATATACTCGGGCGTCAATTTGAGCCGTAACCGGGGCCACCAAAACGCGCTTCTTGCGGGCCTGATGACGGTGAAAGATTTATGTGACGTGACGATCTCAATGGACGCCGACCTTCAGGACGACATCGAGGCCGTTGACGCAATGCTTGCGAAGTGTGCGGAGGGATTTGACATCGTTTACGGCGTCCGGTCAAACCGCGGCACAGACACTGCTTTTAAGCGGAATACGGCGCTGTCCTACTACCGTTTGCTCGCCCGGCTCGGTATAGAGAGCGTATATAACCACGCGGACTACCGGCTCATGAGCCGCCGCGCATTGGACGGGCTTGCCGGCTTCAAGGAGGTCAATCTCTTCTTAAGAGGCATGGTCCCTCTCATAGGGTTTCCCAGCGCGACAGTTGAGTACGCGCGCGGCGAACGGTTCGCGGGCGAAAGCAAGTACCCCTTCCACAAAATGGTGGCGTTCGCCATCGAGGGGGTCACGTCGCTCAGCGTGAAGCCGATCCGGTTCATCACAGCGCTTGGGATCGCGGTCATCATTATCGCCGTAATCCTCGCAATAGTTTTCATCGTCCAGTATTTTATGGGAATGACCGTCCCGGGCTGGGCGTCGACTATCGTGTCGATCTGGGCGCTCGGCGGCCTGCAGCTTTTTGCCATAGGCATAATAGGGGAATACATAGGGAAAATCTACTTGGAAACCAAAGCGCGGCCTCGCTTTCTTGTGCAGGAATTTTTGGATGAGCCGCGCGAGTGAGATCAAGAATAAGGTATAGGTGTTAAACTATCGTCATGAAATCAGGCTTTTTTAAGGACATTCCGGTTGAAAAACTTACGCTTTTTGCGATCCTCGTCATAGGGGCGTTTTACCTTTTCGTGTTTCCGCCGAATACGGCGCCGGACGAGTCCATGCATTTCAGATCGGCTTATTACAATGCCGGAGCCGTGCTCGGGTTCACGAGCGAAGACGTAACGAGCGTGGCGATGCGGCAAGCGGACGTTGAGATGCTGAAGAAGTATGCGGGGTCCCCAACTGCGGAAACCTATGTATTGTTTAAAGAAAGGCTCTTCCAGCCCCTCCCGGAGGGTGGGAGTGAGATCGTGGATATTGAGCGCTATTCCGGCGTGCCCCACCCGTATATATATTTCCCGCAAACGCTCGGCATACTGCTGGGGTTTGCCTTTAACGTCAACGCTGAGTGGATGTATTTGCTCGGCCGTATATTCAATCTCTTGTTTTTCGCTTTCTGTGTCTGGCTGACTGTCCGTATAACCCCGGTGGGCAAAGGGGTCTTTGCTATTGTCGCGCTCTACCCCATGGCGATGCATCTCGGCGCGTCATATAGCAGTGACGTCTATACTACTGCCCTCGCCTTCCTTGCCATCGCTCAATATCTCAGGATCGTCTATTCGGACGACCCTGCGCGAATACGCGACCTGCTTCTCATGCTTCTGACTATGGCGCTGCTCGGGCCCCCAAAGGTCGTATTCATCCCGATCATGATGCTTGCGTTTTTCATGCCGGGCAGGTGTTTCCCGACAAAAAAACTCGAGGTGTTTTTCAGGCTCTTAGTCGTGGCGGTATTCTTGATAACTACGTTCATTGCCTACTATGTGTATATGCACAGGGCGGATGGAGGCGTCCCGATACTCACCTTCCCCGGCATCGAGGTCAATACTATCGACCATCTTCTCGCGGACCCGATCCAGTTCGCGAGGATGTGCAAGAGGACTATAGTCGGGTATTTCGAATTTTATTATCACTCTATGATCGGCTCGGACCTCGGCTGGCTCGATATCCACCTGAATAAGATCCCGATGAACGTGTTCATGGCTCTTTCCGTAATAGGCGCGTTCAAGGCGTCGGCCGCGGAAAAAAGCCTTATCCTTCGCGACCGCGTCCAGTTCCCGGTCATCTTCCTGCTATCGGCTCTCGGCATGGCGATCATCATGTTCCTCTCATGGACCGCGATAGGCGCCTGGGACATAATGGGTCTGCAGGGCAGGTACTTCCTGCCGGCATGGCCGCTCTTCCTGCTGTTCGCGGCCAGATGGCCCAAGCCCGTCCGGCCCGCGTGGCTGTCTGACAAGACCCTTATATACGCAGCCTGCGCCCTCCACGTTTTCGTCCTTGTCACGGCATACCTTTTCATAGCGGGCAGGGAGATTTGACAATACCGTGACAAGCATTCGAAAAGACTATTTCTGGAATACCCTCGGCACCTCGGCGGTCAACTTTATATCGCTGCTGCTTTTGATAGCGGTTACGAGGATCAACGGCATCGACGCCACAGGCGTTTTCTCGTTTTGTTTTTCGTTCGCTATGGTGTTTTATATGATAGGCATATACGGCGGGCGTATTTACCAGGTCTCTGATGTAAGCGGCGAGTTTGAAAGCCGTACATACATCCTCTTAAAGTTCATGACAACTGCGGGCATGATCCTGGCCGCCGGCGTCTTTATCCTCGTAAACGACTACGACAGTGAACGCGTCATTCTCCTTATGGTGATCGTGGTTTACAAGGTCCTCGACTCGATAGCGGATCCTCTGTACGGCGTCATGCAACGTAACGGCCGGCTTTATTATGCCGGCATATCCATGACGCTGAAAGCCGTCGTCGGCTATATTGCTTTCTTAGTTGTGAATCTCGCGACACACGATATGATTTTGTCAAGCTTGTGCCTTCTTGTCGCCAACGCGGTTTTCATGGCGACCTACGACATACCGCATGTAAGAAAGCTCGAAAAAATAGGCCGATTTTCACGCGCCGACCTTAAGCCCGCTTTCATGCTGCTCAAAGTCTCGGTATATATCTTCGCGTTCGCGCTATTCGCGAACCTCTTAGTCAATATACCCCGTTACTTTGTGGACATCCACCATTCAAAAGTAGATCTCGGCATGTTCGGGATAGTCATAATGCTGGCGACGATGTTGAACCTCTTCGTCCTCTTCGTCATACAGCCAAAGGTCGTACAGCTGTCGGAACGATTTGCCTCAGCCGAATACGCGAGTTTCAACAGGACGGTCACAAAACTGATACTCATCTCGCTCGTGTTCGGCGCGCTTGCGATCATCGTCACATGGCTCATCGGCGCCCCGGTGCTATCCTTTATATACGCCGAAAACATTCATCCGTACCGGCTGGCCCTGACGCTCGTCGTGGTCGCCGGCACTATCAACACGGTCACAATGATTTACTCAAACATTCTTTCGATAATGCGCAGGTTCAAGATACAGCTCGTGAACTTTTCGGTCGCGACCGCGTCCATCTTCGTCGCGAGCGCGGCATTCATCGCGAGCGGCAGCGTAGACGGCGCCGTCATCGCGTTCCTGATAGCAAATGTCATACAGGCTGTACTGTTCTTTATATCGTATCAGGTGATATTCAGAAAGCTCCGGTGATAAAAGCGGCGAGGGCTTCCTCCCAGTGGCGCATTTCGTCGCCGACTGTAGCGCGCAACATGACGTGGTCCATCCCTGAGAAGGCGGGCCTCGGCGCGGGGCGCCGGTATTCCTCGCTCGTGACGGGCGCGACCTCGCAGTCCAGCCCGGACAGGCGCACTATCTCCTTCGCGAACTCGTGCCAGCTGCACTCGCCCGCCCCCGTGACGTGATATATGCCGTAGTGTTCGCTCGCCGCGATTTTCAGTATATGGTACGCGAGGTCGTTCGCGTACGTCGGGTTTCCGGCCTGATCGCTTACGACGGTGATGCGCTCGTTTTCCTTTGCGATCTTTTGGATCGTCTTGACGAAATTCGCGCCGGCCTTTCCATACAGCCATGAGGTGCGCACGATGAATGTGCGGTCGTTACCCGCCATCACGTACTTTTCCCCGAGCAGCTTGCTTTTGCCGTAGACCGAGACCGGCCCGGTAGCGTCCCATTCTTTGTAAGGTGCGCTCGACTTGCCGTCGAAGACGTAGTCAGTCGAGATATGGACAAGTTTCGCGCCCAGGCTTTTTGCGAACCTTGCGACATTGCCGGCCGCTATCGAGTTCGCTTTGAGCGCGGCCAAAGGGTCTGCCTCGCAGCCGTCCACGTTGGTCATGGCGGCGCAGTGGATGACAAGGTCAAAGGGCTCTCTTTCGTGCTGTTCCGCGAATGCCGCCATATCGTCCGGGTTCGAAAGATCCAGCGCGTCGATATCTACCCCGACGATCTCAGCGTCCCTGTAAATCTCGGGAACAGGCCCGATCTCGCAGCGCATGCAAGCCAGAACGTCAATGAGCTCAGTCCCGAGCTGCCCCTTGCTTCCCGTGATTAGTATTTTCATTCAGGCTTCTTCTTCTTTTGCTTCAGCTTCTTCTCGAGCTGCTTTGCGTACTTCTTGCGGAACATCCTGAATTTGATCTCCCTGCGAGCGCCCGCTCGGTCAGGCCCGAAAAGAACGCGCTTCGCGCCGAGGGCCGCGATATACAAATTTCGCGACTGTCTGTTCTTGATCTTGAACTTCATGCGCGTGCGGAAAGGCCTTATGTTAAGCGCAAGGAAAAATTCCGTCGCCTGCAGGTAGTTGTCGAACTCATAGCCCGTATAAAGCGCGCTGTACGTGTAGAGCGAGAGGTACTGGCGCAGGTTCGTATACTCGAGAGACGCGTAGCGGTCGCTCATTACGAATGCGGGGAAGTATCCGGCGTCCTGGCACGTAAAGGCGTAGATGCGTTCGATGGCGTGCAGGAGCGTCCCGTCCACCGGAAGCGGCTCCTCGGGGAAATCCGAATACATCCACGGATGGTCGAAGAGTTTCTTCATGGCAGCGGGCCGGAACCAGAAAGCCCCGCCGAACGAACAGACCGGCTGCTCGTCTATATCCATCGGTACTTTAAGCCCTATCCTATCCGCAAGCTCCTTCGTATTATCGTAGTTGGCGGCCCACTCGTGCCCCGGGACCCAGTGATAGACCGCGTGGAACGGCTCAGGCACGCAGAGCATGCCCAGCCTTGGCTCTGCGGCGAACATACGCAGGATGTTTTCGACGTATATCTTCGAGGCGAGCAGCGAGTCGTCTATTTTGTATCCCCATCCGAGCGCGGCGTGGTAGTCGACCTGCGAGCTGACTTTTTCCTTCCAGAAGCAGACTAAGTCGTATTTTTGCACTGCCTCGGCCATACCGACGAGGAGCGCGCTCTCGCTGCGCCCGCGGTTTTCGACGATGATGATGCCTTTCGTCGAGCGCCCTTCGCGGAATACCGCCCTG
>Ga0123353_10009682_pt1 | contig 13344 bp, 7 predicted proteins | sample TergutLab28metaG_3_FD_92763 | JGI IMG/M metagenome (GOLD analysis project Ga0123353, IMG submission 92763) | Labiotermes labralis P3 segment gut microbial communities from Petit-Saut dam, French Guiana - Lab288 P3 | ecosystem: Host-associated > Arthropoda: Insects > Digestive system > Gut ... | reverse complement strand
GTTGCAGCTATTCTGTTGTTACTATTCATGGTGCTTATATCGTTAGTTTCAGTGTTGAATCTATTGTATTTTTACATTAGTACTTTCCGAAGTATGTGTGCAGTGCCCAATATGGCTGTTTTCCGTAGTTTTATTATTATTATTATTATTATTATTATTATTATTATTATTCAATTGAGTTTTCACTCGTAACAAATGGTAACAAATAATAAATATACATAAGTGAAACAATACAAAAACACACTAAATACAAGTACACATATTACCAAAACACCCACACAATTGTCAAAACACCCACACATACATACACCCATACTTTCTTATAATAAAACCAACTACATGCACTAATTTCTCAAATTTAGTTTTGGAATAAAACTCTATATGTTTCGGACAGTTCCTCTGTCCATCATCAGGAGTTTTTCACTGTACACACAGCAATTATGTCATACGTGTTTGCTGGCATATACCATTGCTGTGTGTACAGTGAAAAACTCCTGATGATGGACAGAGGAACTGTCTTAAACATGTAGAATTTTATTCCGTAAATAAATTTGAGAAATTAGTGCATCTAGTTGGTTTTATTATAAAAATTTATCACGATGCACGGTCACCTGAACGTCAAACACACCCACACGTTCCAAAACCCATACATACGCACACCCGCACATTACAAACCCACACATTCACACATTACAAAACCCACACATCCACACATTACAAAACCCACACATACACCCTGTGGTGTCACAGGTTGGGAAAGAGTCTGTTTGCACCTGCATGCTGTATGCTACGCCAGACTGTACCAAGTTTGCGACTGAGAACAGTAGAAACTAACACCTTATTCGATTAATGGGTATTCCAGGGTTACCGAGACCATAACACACACGTAACTGTTGGTTAGGTAATTCAGTTAGAATCATGCAGTCAGCTTCTGAAATGCTGGTGACATTCATAACAACATGCCTCGCATTCCAGAACATAATCATTCATAACTGTATCATCAGACACAGTGCATACTCAGTTCATACAGTGTGGTTCAAGAGGTCATACCTGCATTTGGGATGTACCATGTGTAATATATATACCGCAGTCTTCAGAACGAATCTCCAAACTCATTTGATGGACCAGATTCCTTCTACAGAACCTAATATCTGCTCACCTAGTTGAGGGTTCTTCTTGCTCAAGGTGCCATTTTTCTTCACGATCACACACCACATTTTACGTCCTACAAAGTAACAGGCAAATATCCGGTCTCATTTTCTCCTTCTTTTCGTTAATTCCTTCTTGAAAATGACTTAATGTATCTCAAAAAACTGGACATAAATTCATAATATCTCACATCCTTCCCACTTTGCCACTAAGGGACTGCTTTGTCCGGGAGCGTTGTGTTTAGCGCTGGTGCACTTGTTCTATCATATCCTTCGTTATTTGTGTTACGGCACAAAAATAAAACATTTGCTTGGAAAGAGTAATTAAATGGAGAGATTTTGTGATGGCTCAAGCAACAATTACGTCAATATTTTTAGTTCTTGGTAATAAGTAATGCAGTTTTTAAAGTTTACTAAAAACAGTCACAAAGACGAATGCCCGATACGCATTCTGCTCATTCTCATTGCTTGCTGCAGAACCTCAGTACTTGCAAATGCGTCGTTAAGAGCCCACGACACTTCCTCAAAATCTCACTGCGTCTCATATGCTATTTATTTGTAGTGCACACAGCTGAGTCAGTACAGTGACAAGGCTGTGGACCAGACCAGGGTATCAGTGCTCGATTCCCGGAAGGTGCAGGAATTTCACCTTCTTCGTAGAAACAATAATGGCTCCGGTGCCCAACGAGTCTTCTGCACAATGCTTTCTGAGGAGTACAACTGAAAGCCCCGCTTTGTCGTTTACCAAATTCAGATGCACGCAACTTTACTGCACGGCCTACTATGATCTCATGGCATGTCGCTTAATTAACCACGAGGGCTTTTTTACATTCATATAAATTGCGTTAATTCCCCTCAAATCAAATCAAGTCAAATATTTATTAGTTGGGTCAAATATTACACAAAGATGTGTCCGCTTAACACCGGGTTATTCGCGCAAAAATCTATAACAACCCAATCTTATTCCCAGTACTTAAAACAGGAGTTTCATGTCTTCTGCATTATTAGGGGCACGCAGTAGTGCAGATGGTTGAGACACTGCAACACAAGTCGGAAAGTCGTGGATTCGATTCCCGATGAAGTCACTGGAATTTTTCATTGACATAATCCTTCTGGCTGCATTTTTTTGGGGGGTTCTGGGATAGAATCCGCCACTAACAGAAATGAGTACGAGGAATACTTCTAGGGTAAAGGTGGCCGCTGAGTACGCCTGACAACTTTACCACCTTTATGTGCCGACTGTCTTGAAATATGGGAGCCTCAACCTGGAACCATTAGGGTTTAGGGATTGCTTTACTTTTACCAATTATATACATACATACAGACACATACATAAATACATACATACACACAGACACACATACATACATACATACACATATACGTACACAATACATACATACAGACACACATACATACACACATACGTACACAATACATACACACATACACACACGCGCACGCACACACGCACACACACATACTTACTTACTTACTTACTATCTCCGAATATCTCCAGATAAATTCTTGTGGCTGTACCAGAACTTGTAATGGTTTTCGTGGCCCATAAATGAGGTTAGCTGATTATACTCCTACCTATATATAATACATTTCCACCGACTCTTTTATATTCTAAGGCAGCAACGAATTCACTAATGCATCTATTATACTTCCAGTTCCTGAGTGGAATGCAAACCTTTGGAAGAAGCAAAGGTTATGTCTTCTCAGAAGCAAGTCTAGACAGATGAATGAGCATCATTAAAAATAATCATTCAGTGTTCCCGGTAATATACGGCATGCTGAATAACAGACAGACGTATCAAGTGCTGCTTGTGATGTACAACAGGCTTCAGAGTAATTACAGCCTTACGAGCATCGCTGCTCTATTTCTTCCCGCATCCTCGAACCGTATCACAAAGGATCTCACCTCCACTAGCAACTGTAACGTACTGTTAGGCAAACCAAATGACATGTGCACGAACGGGTTGCCTATCGTTCAGGTTAACACAATGTTCCTGTGGCGAGCAGCTGTGAACTAATCCTGATGCAGAAAAATTGACAACATTGGCGCATATCGAAATTTTATTGAACTAAATGACATAGTGTGGTCCGCGACCCACATAATTCGTTAATTATACGTACCACGTGACTGCAGATTATTTTAACACAGTTAAAATTGAATTGAAATGTTCAGACCTCACGGTACGGACTGGAAGGAAAGGTTTCGTTTTTTATTAAGTACGAAAAGTTTGAGATTTGGAGGAAAAACTATTTAAAATACGCAGAAATAGGAAACCTAACAAAGAAGCCAAGTGCTTGAGGCATACTGCGGCGCTCTGTAATGTCATTAAATAAGAGAAAATCAGTACCTCGTAAGGAACGTATGTTAATGAAGTGCTGGTTAAATGGTAAAGGGTGAACAAATTGCGGGCGCCACGTCATCGTTGCGAACTAAATTTTGTGCCTTGACGCCTAACGTTTTTGGATCCTCAGTATGGAAACTGCTTTATTTCATCCTTCTGGCACCTGGGATTTTAAAGTGGCTACTAAATTTTGAAAAATTTGTGTGCCCCTGTAACAGGTTATTCGTCGCTGACATCTGTGTTACATGAAATGGGCTAGAATGGGGAAACTGTAAAGTGGAAATTTAAAATGTAAATATCCATCACTCGAATTATAACTTGTACGACATAAAGAGAAATATTTAGCACACAGTAGACATGATTGGCAAAGGTAAAGATAAAGTTCAATCCTAGAACAGACCACCAAGGCCCAGATGGGGAGTAGAGGTTTAGCTCTACTCTTTCTTTAACTTCAGCGCTAAATGGGGGTTGGAGGTCAACGCCACGCCCCGGCCGCTTTACCCCCGGGAAAGACCCCGTACCCATTGTATAGGAGGCTGGGTGGGCCCCAGGGCCGGTCTGGACGGTTGTGGAAAATCGCGCCACCACCGGGATTCGATCCCCGGACCGTCCAGCCCGTAGCGAGTCGCTATACCGACTGCGCTACCCCGGCCCAGACACGATTGATACAGCCCTAAAACCACGACCAGCTAGACATGTAGCTCGGTTGGGAAGATAAGGAAAGTATGTCGGAGAATAATATTAAAATGAGTCTACGGTAAATAGGTCGTGAAGATGTCGACTGAATTCGGTTGGCTCAGCAAAGGATCGAGAACAGGAGTTCTTCTGAATATGGCACAGAATATTCATAATGTATGGAATTCTACAAGTAGCCGCTCTTTAACACGAATCTTCTCTGTAGGTTTTTATTTAATATTATATACACATTCCGTGCAGTTTTTTTTATTTCTTCTTACTCTTCTTATTCTTCCGTTAAGTGTTGTGAAGAAGTGTAGGTTTCTAGATCCCACACAACGACGCACCTCGGTCGGTAGAACTCCTCTGGACGAGTGATCAGCTCGTCGCAGAGACCTCTACCTGACGGCCTGCAACACTTACAACAAACAAACATCCATGTCTCTGGCGGGATTGGAACCCGCAATCTTAGCAGGCGAGCGGCCGCTGGGACCGGCAGCTTACTTCCAACTGCTGACTGTAGCAGAATCACGTAGGAGCGCAAAAACTAGGCTTTATGCAGTAGTTAGAATTAAATTATTATGTGCCTTCTCCATTGCTTTAGGCCTAATTAATTTACCTTCAATCACTAGTTAATTATTTATGCGTACGTCATTAACACACTAAGCGAACATTGGATATCGTTGGTCAGTATAAATAAGACACACTTCACAAATATAGAGTATTATAAACTGTTCACATGCACTGATCCGTACAGACTGGGAAATTCTAATATACTGGCGATTCGTGGTGGTGTGTAAAGATACTCTTTGCCGGAAAATACTAGAATAAAGGTATTTATTTTCATAATGGAGCAACTCTATAAGCCCAAAGTAAGTGAGGATTTCGAGAGTAAAGTCTGGTGTCTTTTTCTGTCTTCGTCACCATGGTAACCAACGTTACCCCCACATCTGCGCCTCGTTGTCATGTTCCTTGAAATACGTGACGAATAGCGGTTTTATCACATCGATGTTTTCAGCGAGCGGCGTTTGGGTTTGCGTGGGTACGAATTACCGGGGCTTAAAAAATTACGCCTTCCTCTCCACCGCCATGTTCAAAATCCGTGAAGTCAACTCTTCACATGAAACATCATCAGCACAATGCCACAAATGGCGGTCCATTAATTTTAACGCGCCCTAAAGCGCCAGTTTATCTGCTTATCTGTATCTGATCACTCTACTGTTAACAGGGGACTATAACAGGAAATACAGAAAACATATCTGAAGTTGTTTATTTAGCGACGGGCCGCGGTGGCACAGTGGATAAGGCGCTGTGCTACAAATCGGAAGGTCGCTCATTCGATCCCAGCTGATGTCAGTAGATTTTTCATTGACATGAAATCGTTCCGATCGCACTAGGGTCCTGGGGTCGACTCAGCCTCTAACAGAAATGAGTACCAGGAGTATTTCCTGGGGTAAAGGCGGCCGGTGCTTAAGGCTGACAACTTACCACCATCCTGTGCCGATATCGCGAAATCTGGGAACCTTCACTTTTCGGAACCCTCTGAGCCTTTCCGGGCCTGTAATGGGACTGATTTGCCTTCTATTTAGCGACGTTATCATTATTCACACGATACAGCGTCAGTTGTACATGAATGATTTTGAGTATGGAGCACTGGTGGAATGACTGACAGTGTATAACTTGACGTACTCGGAGCAAGACCTATCCCAAGAATTGTGACGATGGTGTATCGTAATAGACGTTACTGGTGTTTGGGATATATCCCATCGTCTGTGGTTAAAAAACGCTGGATGTCTCCGTGTTTCAAGTGGTCAGCGGACAGCAACAACCTACGGCGGTGGGCCCTTCAGAAAGGGCCAAGTCATTCTTCGTTATTTTCATAGAAATTCAGAAAACAATCAAAATGTCATGTGAAAGAAACGCAGAGAGTTGTCCAAATCATTTCCAACTTCGGCTGATCAAAAATTATGACAGTGAGATTAAAAGATATTAGCGAAGTCTGGAGAAGACTGACCCTAGTTAATGTTCAAAATCTTGAAACTGGCAGTTTTGTTTCATTGGAGTAAATTTCACGTCCTTCTCACAAGTTACGAGTTGGCAGTATATGCCTTCTTTCTTGGTATCTTTACATGGCACATCTCGTTGTGACGTAGACAGAAAGAAAAATGAGATGTGAGGAATATCACAGCTACTTTTGATGGTGTCTTGCTGTAAAATTTACTGCGACATGTTTCGGCTTCTTTAAAAAGCCACCATCAAGCAATGCAAAATAGACATAATAAAGATTATCACATGCAGCTCATTAACATATTTCTTTTGTGCATTTGATATCTCAGCTTTTACAAAACTATAAGTGTCTTAAGAGACGAAACCAAGTACAACCGGGATATAAAATATATTAAAATATTCTCGGACCACAATCCTGTATTTCCGATGTGAAAAATAAGTAAATGCAGTACTGTAGGTAAAACTGCAAATTCGTTGGCTTGTTACCTTACACATTCTACAGCATATAGGTCAAGGTTTTAATAAACTGGGTTAGCAAATACATTTGGCACACTACCAAAAAGAATGAAAATTTATCTTCCGCATTATTTACAAACAGAGAAACGGTATTTCATTATTCTCTTCATTTTTTTATTTCGCGACCTACCATGACGTTACTGTTTCTCAAAATTAATGATAAGTAAAAGAAATAGCTTCATCATATTTCTAAAAAATGCCTCAACAGAACGTGGAAATACATTCAGTAAATTCATACAGATATATCACTTTCATTACGTGACGACTTAACTGTGTGCCAGACATTCTACAGATCCCCCCTCCCCTCCCCATCCAACGCCATCCACCACGTTAACTCATTAATGTCTGTCCAAGCCCTCAACATTCAGCAATAATAACTGTTCGTAAGGCCAGATCGTATGCCTCATAAACTGCTTTTCCATCACATCTGATTCACTATTTATGATGCTGCGTGGACTAGCCTATTTACCTGACAAAACATAGGAGCCGGGATAGCGCAGTTGGTATAGCGACTCGCTACGGGTTGGACGGTCCGGGGATCAAATCTCGGTGGGGGCGAGATTTTCCGCACCTGTCCAGACCGGCTCTGAGGACCACCCAGCCTCCTATACAGTGGGTACCGGGCCTTTCCATGGGGTAAAGCGGTCGAGGCGTGACGTTGACCACCAACCCCATCTAGCGCAGAGGTTAAAGAAAGAGTAGATCTATACCTCTATTCCCTTCGTGGACCTTCGTTGCCTGTTCTAGGGTAAACTTTACTTTACTTTACTTTTACATGAAAATACATCGCGTTATGGATCTTAATGTTATTCATGAACGTGCATTTACAAACAATTCAATAAGTAAGTCAGCAAATACGATTTATAAATTCAAACACTTTATTATCCAACTGATCACCAATATATAATTCGTAGATACAATTAAAATTATAAAAAATATTTAAAAGTATTGTATCTACGAATTATATATTGGTGCATCAGTTGGATAATAAAGTGTTTGAATGTCATTGATGCACGGTGCAAAAAATGAAGAACGATTTGTAGATGTTTAATTGATGTCACAAACTCCCTAAAATGATCTATGAAGGGTCGAAACACGTAGGAGTTTTGATAGATTATATTTGAAAATAAAAATAATTTTAACATTTGTTGGTACTAGTCAATAGCGAAATGACTAAGATGATGGACAGCTGTACATACGAGAAATGATGAAGCAGGCTTCAGGCGCTGTGGGATGTGAAGCCGTGATCACTGATAAAAGAGTTTCCAAAGTTTCGAAAAAGTGTAGAGTCTGGAATATCGGTAACTACACGTCGCCAAGGAGTAAGATCCTAGAAGACTAAGATTTTCAACACGGCTGTGAAGAACCTGAAATCTCGCAAAGATAACGGAGAAGCTTTTGACCCTGACATTTACTTCGAAACAGCGTTAAGACCTCGAAAAATGCAGTCAGTGTAACCGGTTTCAAGGGTGCGAACCAATTCCCTCCTGAATATAAAGAAAGTATCAGACAAGTTTAACCATCCTGCTTTACCTCAGCCTGCTTAAATAGCCTGTTTCCAGCCTTTTTGTAAGGAGCACTTTCCATTAATGGTTCGTACAGCATGAATCGGGACTCGTGGTGTGGCTACCGGCGTTGGTGATGGGAAGGGGCGCGCAGGAAACCATGGCAACAGGCACAGCGATCGGGGAATCGAGGAACTCCGCCTAAGTGTGACAACGGACAGAGTGACTTATCCTGAAGTAGCGTATGACGCTTTTTCTTTAAGGTAACTCTTTGTATGATTTCCTTGAACGTGGTGCAGGAAGTTTCGTTTATTTTCCTTCATAGTCACATAAATATAAGATGTAATTTCCTTTAGAACATATTTGCTTCATTTATGTATCTGTAAGTAGCATTCTGCTATGTAATTTAGAAATCTCATTTCGGCTGTTTCCTTTCTGTATTTCATTTCGTAAGGCTACGTTCTGTTACCGACTGCGATATACTCGTATTACTTCATCATTATTTGCCAGCAACTGAAGAAACACACTTCGAAGTATATAGTTGGGAATACGACCCCCGAAAGCTATGAATGCGGTAATGAACCTTCGGGTTTCATAAAATGCGGGAAATTTCTTGGATAGCTGAGGACCTATTGGCTTTTCAAGGATGACTCTGCTCCACGGAGTTAGTTAATTCTTATTTTAAAAATATAAACCTTATGTAACAAATTTTGTGTTTCGCTTCCAGCGGCATTACCTGCAATGCCATAAGGAGTAGGAATGGTAGATTTTAAATCTCTGTCGTATTTTTCCCACCACCGCTCAAGAAAATCCGTCAATAAGCAGGTAATTTTAGGGACAACATCGCTCATTTGCGACAACAGTGTCACAACTCAAAATCTGTGATTTTGAAGGAGAAGCTTTTAAAGGTTTTGAAATGCTATAATTTTCTACGAGTTCAACGACGACACAACTGCTCTCCAGCGGCGAGTTTTGCAAACTGCGTTATGACACTATACCTGTTAAAAGTGCGTCTGCAAACTTTTCTTTCTATACCAATAACTCAAAAATGCTAAATTTTGATTTGTGACACTCTTGTCGCAAATCAGCGATACGTAGCCAGCCACTCTGTACCTCTGTGACTACTTTTCTAATCAACATTTTACAGTTTAACAAATTGAAGCGGCAATAAAGTGCAGAGTATAAAAAAGGAATTGTTCAATATATGAAAACTAATGAATTATTCCGACATCATTCCGTGTGCACCAATGTGACTATTATTCTCTCAACCCTCTGGCACACAATTACGTCACGTTCGAGCTACGCAACGCATTGGTACAGTTTGACTAGAATTTTCACACTGTGGCATTTGTGAGGATCGTATCTCTATAACACAGAAACTATGAAAGTAAATATCCAAAAATTGTGTTCAATGTACTGAATGAATTTAGGGTTTTGCGGTCAGTGATATGGAAGAGCGGGGGCCGACGATTTGGAAGTTTCGGTTGTGTTTGGTTTAGATTTGCATAGGCCTATTGTAGCGGAATGCCTTCATTTGGCTATTTCACAGCCCAACGAATATGCGACAAGCATTGAACAGAATTACGAATATAAAAATTTGTTTACATGATTTTTAGTGGCCCTTCTTAAATGCATTCCATAATGTACAGATACGCCATTGCTACCAGTTCCCTTGGTCTCAGCAAGTATTTGTACCAGACTGTAATCCGCTGTTGCCCGACAGAAGCTTCACTTCTGTCCGTCTACAAACTATAGTTAAGTATACATTTTACACTGTTTGTTACTAAGAGATTCCCCGCATTTTACAGAATCCGAAGGATCACTAGTGCGTTTATAACGGCCCGCCACTTGCCCCTGTCCTGAGCCAGATTATTCGAATCCATGCCCCCCATGTTACATGGCACAAATCCATTTTAATATTATCATACCCTCTATACTTCCTCTTTCCCTAGAATTTTCCCTTATGTATGTATGTATATATCGGTTTCAAAACGTCGTTCTCCGTTGTCCGGCACCTAGACTCCTAGAATTTTCCTGCCAAAATCAAGTATGTACCTCTCCTCTCTTCTACATGTGCCATATAACATGCCCTTTTCGTTCTTCTATGCAGTTTAGTACCGCTGGCAAAAAAAAATCATTTTTAATTATAATTTTAATTTCAATTTCAATTTCAATTTTGTAACGTACATTCCGACAGATATCCTATCAATTAATCCAGTCACATTTATTTTGCATTTTCATGGCAACACACTGTCTCACAGATACTCAGGCACAACTTGTGTTTGGAAACGCCGAATTTCAGGAACTGTAAATCCGTTTTAGTGTCACTTGGGCGGCGAACAGGCTCGAAGTTTCAATCTGCAAACAACCATATTTACACGCTCCGATAACAGCTACGTTTATAAACAATTATTTTTTTCCCGTACAACTTCGAATCAGAAATGGCTGGGAAACACTTGTTAAGACGAAATCCATAGACATGTAGCGTTCTTGCAGGCATACTGCTTTAATTGTCGCAGTTGCCAGTAGCAACCGACCCCAGGTGAGACATACCTAAGTGTTCAGCGCCTTAACAAAACTTTCGGTATTAATCACTCTGATTTATGAAGGCGGCTTAATTGCGCATAGACGAACTATATAAGTTTGCTGCCAGATGTCGTTCGGATGCAAGCAATAGAGATGCAGTGAAAATCACAAATGTGAAATAGCTGCTACCTTATTTCCATGAAAATACGACATACTTCTTTTCAATAAGACTTCTTGTGAAAGAGTTTCCACAGCCTGTGTTCGTACAGTTAAATAAGCTGCGTTTTAGGCTAGAAGGCGCTATGTGATATTTGTAACTCGTGTATTAGGTCCCATAATTTAACCCTTTAAAACCTACTGTTTGCTTTACGTACCCCCAAGATTAACATAAAAAATCCCACGTTCTGGCCACAAGAGTGAGTTTCTCTTTTTTTGTACGCCTAAGTTTCTCAGAACACACCGTGATTATTTCGCTACACAGCATTCATTAATTGGTGTTCGTGTACGAGAAGAAATGTGTTTACAGCGCGGTACGAACTGAACCTTCAAATATAATTCAGGTTAATCTTAGCCTTTTATCATACGTTATGTTAAATAAAGGAATGAATTGTATGATCATGTCTCTGTTGCTTTATGACTTCAAATAATTAGCTAATCTTCATCCAGCTTAGCTTGAAGCTAGGTGATCTGTGGCTTGAAGGTTACGCCATTAGCACTTTCCTTAAATATGTATTTTAATCGCAATTCTTCGGGTACAATTACACAAGGAAACGGTGCGAAATTCTGAGACAGTAAGCTCCACCATACACCACTCACAAATTAAAGAAACCTCATTTAAACCAATCAAACTTCAACGTACACAAACCAAACCCTACAAATTTGTTCCAATACAATGCAGTATAATGCAAAGTAAATTTGCACACTGCATAATATCCTTCAACAAAATAATATAACACACCAGACCACGTGTATGTAAGATGCAGAGGATGCATATATAATCAATTACCCGAGCATAGGGAAATACAACCTCGGCTGGCCAAGGCGACTGGATCGTGAGTTAAGTCATCTTATTTGCACTGCTAGTTGGAGACGTCCGCCAGCTGTGTGAAGCGTCTGGAGGCAGCAGGCCACTGAGTGTAACAAACGTTTTCGTTGAGCACAAAGTGTTCGTTTACAATAATTTGTGAAGCACATATGTGTCACAGAAATGTCATCGAAAGTTTTGTAAAAATATCTCGCTTCAACAGTGTCGTTTAAAGGAAAACTGTACAGCAATAGTGGATAAATTTCGAACGAAAAGTTCATTGCTGGGGAAAAAAACAAAGTATAAAAGTTTTTATAATATTTGTGTTAGGGAAATTGCCGCTCAGTGCATCAACTTAAAGTAAAATGAGTATGTGCACTATCATAGAAGCACTGGCTTCCGGAAAAACAATAAATCGCAGGTTATGACCCCATAAACCTCCACATCTGAATATGCGTCTTTATTATATGTGACAGACACAGAAATATGGAGCTTATATAACCAGTCTAGGTTCTTTGGCAGAAGTGAAAAGCAATGTTGTATTCGAAAAGAAACTGATATTATTTCGAGATAATAATTACGACCTGTGTCGAGAAATATGTCCAGAAAGTGCAAATTGATTAGAAGCTGGAGGACAGCATTTCGAGACTTTTCCTTGAAGTTAGGTGTTTTCAGCTGCAGGAGAATTCGGGCTTCGTATGCAGAAGCTCTCGAGACAGCCGATGTGCTGAGGAGATAATATTAAAAATACACTCTGTCATATGCATACAACACTTGGTTGTGTTTTCAGATAGGATAGTTACGTGCCGGGACATTAAATCGCGCCCTCTCTCCCTTCCTTCGCTAATTTACTTTCCCTATAGCACCCGTCTTGCCCGTGTGCGTGCATCTTACGGTGATACCTAAATAAATCTAAGTCTGTGTACGTTTTAATTCAAGCAGTGGAAAACGTGCAAAAGAAAGTTCTGCTATAAAGAGATAAAAATTCAGCCAGCAGGAGATAAATATTCCACGACACACAAAGCTCCTTGAGACATAATGACAGTAAAACACAAATTAGCTCTGACTTTCTACACGGAACGCTGCATTCTGTGTCACGGCGTTAAAATTGCCAAAGCTGTTTTTAAACTGCAGAGTCTTTGAAGTGCATCATAAAAGAGAAACCCGAAATAACTTACCTCCTGCAGTCAGGCCTACCAGCAGAAAAAACAGCCAAAGCTCGGGTCACTAGTTCGAATACATTTCAGGGCAGTGATAATTGCGTGTTTCGTGGGGGACGCCAAACCACTAATTCAGCTAAATTTTACGTTTTGTTGACCGTGTATCTCGATATAATTGTGTAAAGAAAAACCAACTTGATGAACAACTTATTCTTAGTCTATTTCGTCAACCTGTACATGTTCCGGGACCGCCTCTGTGGTCTAGTGGTCAGAGTTTCTGGCTACAGATACAGAGGTCCCGGGTTCGATCCCCGGAGCTACCAGATTTTCTGAGTATTAGTGGGTCTGGAACGGGGTCCACTCAGCCTCGTGAGCCTCGTGAGGTCAATTGAGGAGCTACTTGAATGAAAAAAGTAGCGG
>Ga0123353_10009681_pt1 | contig 13344 bp, 9 predicted proteins | sample TergutLab28metaG_3_FD_92763 | JGI IMG/M metagenome (GOLD analysis project Ga0123353, IMG submission 92763) | Labiotermes labralis P3 segment gut microbial communities from Petit-Saut dam, French Guiana - Lab288 P3 | ecosystem: Host-associated > Arthropoda: Insects > Digestive system > Gut ... | reverse complement strand
TCTGATAGGAAATGTTGGCGTTTACCTGCGGCAAACCTGCCGAAATGACCTCCCATGTTCGCTTTTGGGCTTCCGACACCGAAAGACCTGCGTTCCATACGGTTCGGTTGTTTTGAATCGCATAATCCTGCGCTTCCTTCAACGTGAGGCGCAATACCTTTTCGCTGTTCTCTTGCGGAAAAACCGTTCCACACACTCCAAATAGCATAACGCTCAAAATCAATTGTTTCAATTGTTTTTTCATTGGTATGATGATTTACTTTTTTTATATTTGTCGATAATTTCAATTCCTTGAGCGGTACAGATTCCGCGCAGGAACGTAATTGCTATATTTTCAAAAATATCGGATATCGAAAATTTGTCCAAATCCTTGTCTTTGTGCGCGATAGTTTCACCTTGCCGGCAAAAAAAGAGTGCAATAATTTCGGGATTCAGATCGCCACGAAAAACACCTTCACGGATGCCGCGTTGTATCAACTGTTCCATGTTCTGGAACTGGTCGATGTGAAAGCGCGATAGATGTTCCTTATACACTTGCGGATAATATTTTCTGATGTCATTCATCATGTTGAACTGCCGCTGTGCCGATTTTTCTGCGCCTTTTTGCAATATCACCAAAATGGCATCTGCAACATTATTCGCTTCAAGGAACACTTTTTGCTGTTTCTCGAAATTTTCTTCGTGAAAAGCGTCTACACATGCGATCAAAAGTTCTTCCTTATCCTTAAAGTTTTCGTAAATGGTACGTTTCGAAATACCCAAATGCCGCGCAAGGTCGTCCATCGTGATGCTTTTGACACCCGACCGCCCGAACAATTCGGAGGCTTCTTCGATGATACGCTGTTTGACCATATTATTATACTAACTAAAAAACTGACTAAAAATTTCGCCGCAAAGATATTTTAAAAACTTTGAAAACAAAAAAAGTTTTTAAATTTTTATTGAAAATTTTCGCTACAAAGATACAACAGTCATGCATACAACAAAATAAAAATTCGACAAAGTTCGGTTACTTTTCGACGAAATACAGATTTTACACGATGAAAACAATGTATTTTTATCCTTCAGTTACCGCCGTTGTAGAAAAGTAGCGAATTCCGTTTCGAAAAAATTTCCTTCCATTTTCTTCATTTTTTTTGTTTTACAGCTAATAACAATTACTTTTGCATCAATAAAATCCATATTTCGATGTCTGACAAAAAACTTTTTCTCTTAGACGCATACGCATTGATATACCGAGCATATTATGCGCTCATTCGCAACCCGATGTATAGTTCGTCGGGATTCAATACTTCCACGATTTTTGGATTTACCAACACGCTGGAAGAAGTGCTTTCCAAGGAAAAACCGACCCATATCGCCGTGGTTTTCGATCCGCCGACGCCAACGTTTCGCCACGAGATGTACCCACTGTACAAGGCACAGCGCGACGAAACGCCGGAAGAAATCGTCAAATCGACGCCGCGCATCAAGGAAGTCATTGAGGCCTACCGGATACCCATCGTCCAGCACAACGGATACGAAGCCGACGATGTAGTGGGAACCATTGCCAAACAAGCGGCTGACGCAGGATTCAACGTGTATATGATGACGCCCGACAAAGATTATGCACAATTGGTAAACGACCACATTTTCATGTATAAGCCCGCACGTTCGGGAACCGGAATCGAAATACTCGACAAGGAGAAGGTATGCGAAAGATACAACGTAAAATATCCCGAACAATTCATCGACGTGCTGGCCATCATGGGCGACAAATCCGACAACATACCCGGTGTGAAAGGTATAGGCGAAGTGGGCGCTACCAAACTGATCGCCCAATTTGATACAGTGGAAAATCTTTTAGCCAACATTGATCAGGTGCAGGGCGCCAACAAAGACAAAATCATCGCAGACAAGGATAATTTGCTGTTATCAAAGAAATTGGCAACCATTTGCATTGATGTTCCTATCCGATTTTCGGAAGACGAGTATCGTCTGAAAACGCCCGATACGGCACGCCTCAAGGAACTGTTCAAGGAATTTAATTTTCGTACATTCCTTGCCCGGCTGGAGAGTCGCCCCTCTCCTACCCCATCGTCAGCACAGCAACAGTTGAGCTTGTTTGACGCCCCTCCCCTCTCCTGCGGAGAGGACGACGGGGAAAGAGGTCTGCCAGAGGAAGAGGTCTACAAAAACATCACCTCCGTTACACACGAATACATCACTGTCGATACGCCCGAAAAACGACAACAACTGTTTGAAATACTGCAAAATGCCCCGGAATTTTGTTTCGATACCGAAACAACGGGACTTGAAACGTTTGGAAACGAACTGGTTGGGATGTCGTTTGCCATAAAACCTCATCATGCGTGGTATGTACCTGTACCGGAATCGCAAGTTGAAACACAGGCAATCGTAAACGAATTTAAACCTTTGTTTGAAAATCCTGCTATTCGCAAAATCGGACAAAACCTGAAATTCGACATACTGGTTTTGCGGCAGTATGGCGTGAATACTGCCGGAGAGATGTTTGATACCATGCTGGCGCATTATCTGCTGCAACCTGAACAACGCCACAACCTCAATTATCTTTCGGAGAAATATTTGGACTATTCGCCGGTAGAAATCGAAAACCTTATCGGAAAAAGCGGTCGCAATCAACTGAATATGCGACATGTTCCCCTTGATAAAATAGCCGAATACGCCGCCGAGGATGCCGATGTAGCCCTGCAATTACAGCAGCGACTTGAAAAGGATCTGGAAGAAACAGGCATGACACGGCTGGCACAAACCATCGAAATGCCACTGGTAAAAGTACTTGCCGAAATAGAAGCAACAGGCGTGAAAATAGATGTTCCGGCAATGGAAACCTTCGGACAAACGTTAAACATTGATTCCGAAAAATTGGAAGAGGAAATATACATGCTGGCCGGTATAAAGTTCAACATCTCTTCGCCCAAACAGTTGGGTGACGTGCTGTTTATCCGTCTGAAAATCAGCGAAGGCGAAAAAACCACCAAAAAAACCAAAACCAAACAGTTTTCCACCAGCGAGGAGGTGCTGACCACATTGGAAGGCAAACATCCCATTGTATCTAAAATATTGGAATATCGCGGATTGAAAAAATTGCAGAACACTTACGTGGAAGCGTTGCCCAAATTGATCAACACGCGCACGGGACGCATCCACACATCGTTCAATCAGGCGGTAACTGCTACCGGACGGCTCAGTTCCACCGATCCCAACCTGCAAAACATACCCATCCGCGAAGAACGTGGTCGCAAACTGCGTAAAGCCTTTATTCCCAGCGATGACAACCATTTACTGCTCTCAGCCGACTATTCGCAAATCGAACTGCGACTGATGGCTCATACGAGCGGCGATCCGAACATGCTGGAAGCCTTCCGTCACGACGCCGACATCCATGCCGCCACCGCCGCTAAAATATACGGTATACCCGTTGCCGATGTCACTTCCGACATGCGCCGCAAAGCCAAAACAGCCAACTTTGGTATTATTTACGGCATATCGGTATTTGGCCTTTCTCAACGGCTTGGAATACCTCGCTCTGAAGCGCAGGAACTGATTTCGGGATATTTCGACGCTTACCCGGGAGTACGGCGCTACATGAACGATTCCATCGACAAAGCGCGAGCGCAGGGTTATGTTGAAACACTGATGGGACGACGCCGCTACCTGCCCGATATCCGCTCAACAAACGCCACAGTACGCGGCATGGCCGAACGAAACGCCATCAACGCACCGTTGCAAGGATCGGCTGCCGACATCATCAAACTGGCTATGATCCGCATCCATGACGCTTTCCATGCCGAAAACCTGCAATCTAAAATGATCCTGCAGGTGCATGACGAGTTAGTATTCGATGTGTTGAAGTCTGAAATGGAGCAAGTTAAGGAAATTGTCCGCCGCGAAATGGAAGGCGCTTATTCACTCGCCATCCCGCTGACAGTGGAAATGGGCGAAGGAAAAAACTGGCTGGAAGCACACTAAAAACATCAATGATTTGGTATTTTTTTTACTTTTTCCCTTTCGGGAGAAAGCATCTTCGCAGCGATTCGGTTGGCGTTGATTTTGACGGGCGCGTTGATAAATTCGGGAATGTTGTATGAAAATAACGACTCAACGTAGAGGTTTGGATTTTTTTGCGGAAGGAGAAAGGGTTTACTTGCTTTGCCGTTTTCGTCGATGGCGGCGATATAGGGGTGTGTGTAAAGATTGTCTATCCGCCGGCTGCCGAAAACAAACCAGCGCGAATTACTGCTCCAGTTGTGATAACTTTCGGCAAAGGGAGAGTTGGCCTCCGTCAATTCGTGTGTCGTAAGGTTTTCAAGATTCAGGACATACAGGTCGGCTTCGGGATGCCAGATTCCGAAATTTCCATAATCCAAAAGGGTATACATGATGAATTTCCCGTCGAATGAAGGTTTTGGAAATGAGACGCTTTTGTCGGCGCCGTCTGCACATATCAGCGTGTCTATCTTTGTTCCGAAGGTGCGGGTCGAGGCGTCGAACGGGATGGCGTACAGGTTGTATTTCACCTTTTGGAAATCGTTTGGCATATCTTGTTGGTTTGCACAGCAGAAATAGAGGGTTTTTCCGTCGGGCGAAAAGACGGGAAAGGTTTCAAAGTTGGGCGTAGTCAGCAAGTCGCATGAGATAAGTTCATTGGTTTCGACGTCTAAAACCACAATGTCTGATTCAAGATCGAGTACTTCGATTAATTTTTCTTTTGCTTCGTGAAAGATTTGGTTGGTTTTGTTCACCGAATAGGCGATAAAACGCCCCGAAGGATGCCAGTAGGGATAAACACATGCGGAGATGGTTTCGCTTGTTTTAGTATCGACGATTTTTGTGTTTTCGCTGTTTTTGATGATGGTTCCTCCATGCGCGCCGCGTATGTGCAGGCTCATTTCCTGTGGTCGCGTTTGGTTGAACGAATGACAGTTGATGCAACTTCCCGGGATAATGGTATTTTCGAGTATCGGTCGTTGCCGGAAAGTGGAAAGATCGCGCTGATATATTCCCATTTTGCTGTAAACTTCGTAACCGGGCGCAATCAGGCGATAGGTCAATCCGTAGTCAATCGGGTGCGGGCTGACGAACATCGAAAAGGGTGCATATTGTTTCCAGCGCCCCGCCGATTTTACCGACAGCGTGAAACGGATCGTATCGCCGATGTTTTCCGCCAGCAACCGTTTCCATTTCCTTTCGGGAAAAGCAATAAATCCGGAGGTTTGAACTTCGAGCAGCCCGCTTTTACGACCTTCGGCGCGCAGATGGAGTTTGTTGTGCGGTTCGTTTACCGAAAAATTCAACGGAGCGATGGTAGCTGGTATGGTTACTTCCTTGTAGTCGGGCGAAATATCCGGCGCACCGGCGCATATTTCAGGGTTTGAAACGGTTTCTTTGCAGGCTGTGTGCAGCAATGCGATGATGCAAGTAATCAGGACGATGATGATATGATTCTTCATGATGAAAATGTTTAATATTGTAAAGAACTTTCTGTATTTATCGGGTTAAAATCTCTGAAATGGAAATAATACCAGTAAGTTTTCGAAAATTGTCTCTTCAATAACGGTTCGGGAGATTTCACCGACGTATAGATATTTGCATAATTGATAACATTTCCCTTTACCGCCTTGCTGACGGGAAGGGGAATTGATTCTATATCGCTGTTTTCCAGTCCCCAGATATAAACCAGCGCTTCCTGCCACGATTTGGGAATTTCACGGTAAGCAAAATCTTTTTTCAGCCTGAAAAAAACCGGAAAACTGCGGACATCTTTCACTAACAGCGTGTATGCCATTAAATATTCGTATGCCATGCGGTTATCGGTGCGTTGCTGGAACATAATCCCCAGCATGGAGCCACGTTCCATTTTGCTGAACATAAAATCTTTGTCGGTTTGGAAATGGCGTTTTTCGCCCCATTCGGGATGCGCGTTTATTTTGTTTTCGTCATAAAGAAAGGTGCGGGTTTCCTTTGCCCAGTTTTTGTAAAAAAGCGTATTTTCGAGGATATTCAGATATTTTGAAGCGACTTCGTAATAACCGTTAACAAGGTTTGTTTCGACCAAACGCTTCAGCGAGCGGACGCTTTTCTGAAAATCAGGCAGCGCTTCCATCGCCTCGAATGCAAAACGTTGGGCAGTATTTACAAAGCCCAAATTCCAATATACTTCGCCGCCAACCGTCGGAATCATAAAATCACGCTGAAAAGTGGGCAGTAATCCTTCGGGACCGTTTTGGAAATATTCAAACATTTTGTCGGGCAGTTGTCCTGTTTTATACAGAGCCAGATTGAGATATGTAACTGTAATAGGGACTTTCGGCGATTTTTGGTTTGCCATTTCGATAATCCTGTCCCAATTTCTCATTCTGCAATGATAATCATACCCCATAAATTCCTCCTTGTCAATATTCTGACTGTAACCGTTTTTTACGATAAACAAATATATGCCAAGCGCAAGAGCCAAAATTTGAACCGTCCAGACGATGACAGGTCTCATTTTTATCCTGATCTCGGGAAGAAATATAACAGCCGATACAATCAAAAGAATGATGATCCATAAAAAGGCAATCATAAAAGGCGAATTGCTTGTGAAATGAATGTAATCGACTCCCCACCAGTAGCGACTTAGCGTATATTGCACCAGAAAATATTTGGCGATGAAGGGAAGCGAGAGGGCAAAGATAAGAGGGGAGAGGGAAGAGATAAGAAGGAAGAGGGAAGAGGGAAAACGAGTGAGGCGCCATTCGTACCATATTAATAATATGACGCTTAAAATGACTGTTCCTCCGGCAAGCCAATAGAGCGCGGGGATGCTTGCGAAAAGATAAATACGGCGCGCGGAACGGGATTTGAGAGAGATACCGATCAGCGTTGAAATCAGGGTCAGCAGCAGGGCGATCATGCCTCCTGTTTGCGAATTTTCATCGCAAAACAGATACCAATAATACAGCGATGGCAAGAAACTAAGCAACAGTCCTGCCCGATGTTCGCGAAATCGCCGGATGACGGCATAAATCAATTGTTGAATGCCCGTTAAAAAACAACTGACTATCATTGCGCCCACAAATGAGAATAGAAAAAACTGCGTGAAAAAACGGCCTGCATAGTTGCTAAAACCACCCGGACGCGAACAGGTTTCAAGAAAATAATTTTTCGTAAAAAGAAATAACTGAAACTGTTCCTGAAAATGCAGATGGTGAGGAAAGAATTTCCAGAAAAACAGAAAAACGCACAGTCCGTAAATGGCCGGCAACACATAGGTTAATGGATTATTTTTTTGCATTAGATATTTTTTGTTGGTCTGCAAAAGTAAATATTTTTTGCAAAAACAAAAAAATGGAAATCATATCTTGTCATTTATGATTGATTTTTTCATGGCTGAATTTGATTAAAAATTAAATATTTTTTTTTACTAATGTACAATTTTAGTTCATTCCCTCGAAATGAAAAGGATTGTACTGCATATAGAGCATCTCTAAAAAGATTACCATCGGGGTACTTGCCTGCTTCACTTCCACCAATATAATAAATTTGAAAAGAGCCTTTTTTATAATCTGCTTTAAACGAACAACGAATAATATTCGAAGAAGAGTATCCTCTAAAAATTTTATACCAACCCGGTTCAACATCAATTTTTCCGTTAAACCATGAGGTTTCATAAAAAATGCTATCCGCCTCAAACGAAATTGTATAGCATTTTTCGCAACTTTTTGGCTCAAGTTTTCTTGTACCAGTTTTGCCATTAAAAAAACCTACCAACTTCCACTCGGTTCCTTCAAAGACTTGACCAGAAATATCTGCTTCATTTTTACCGCATGAAAAAAGACACACGACACACAGCGCTACCACTGCGGCCTTTGCTATTCGTGCCAAAGGATTTTTGATTATGTTTTTCATAATATTTGATCTGTGATAAAAAAATAATAAATAATAAATTATACTGATTATAATTTTTACAAAACAAATATCGTGCCAAAAATAACCAATCACACTTGAAAAATAATTTTTTTTAGTGTGATTCTAATCAGCGTTGAAATCAGAGTCAGCAGTAGTAAATAGCCGACAACATATAGGTTAATGTTTTTTTTGCATTAACCATTTTTTGACAGCGCTTCGGCGCAGACAGGTTTACAGTTTAATTTTTTAGTATTGGCGTCAGCACAATGTTACGATACAATACTTTTCCGTGATCTCCCTGCAAATAAATAGGACCTGATTTTAAAACATCAGCATGCATTGCGCCTCCGGTTGGGCCATAAGCAGGTTTGTTATCAATTATTTTCTTTCCGTTCAACACAACTGTTATGTGCCTGTCGCAAAGTATCATTTCCATGGTTTGCCACTGGTCGGCCTGTTTTTCTGCTGCTTCTGATGGCGAAATACGGCTATATAAAGCACCCATATTGTGAGAATTGAGCTCCTTACCATACGAATCAACTACCTGTATTTCATATATTCCACGAAGATAAATCCCACTATTACTGCCGGCAGGCACATTCACCTCAAGCGTAAGTTTAAAATCATCAAATTCAGCATCCGTTCTTATATTTCCAAAACTTACACGTTGACCTTCAGGACTAACAGGATCATTAACGAGTTCACCGTTGACCACTTTAAAGCCGTTGGTTTGATTGGGGTTGATCAGTCTCCAGCCCGTCAAGTCTTTTCCGTTAAAGAGTTTGATGGGCGCTCCGTATTTAACTTTCGACAAATCGGGAGCCGCTCCCGGATCAACCAAACGCCAACCAGAAAATTTTCTTGTCGTAACACTCATTTGGTCACGGGAAGGATTGATCATGGTCCCCGTCAAATTGTCTCCCGTCCTTTCAAAAGTAAATGTTTGAGCCACAACATGACTCCGGCTATCACTTCTTCTCACGTTATTGGTTCTGGTAACCACAAGCGTATTGTCATCTTTGAAATATACGCTTGAAACAGGTAGGACGCTTCCTCCCTGCCACAATAATTCGGCGTCCAAAAAACCTTCGTCGTCATTTACGCCAAGCCATCCCACTGAACCGTCTTCAATAGCGATGGTCCACATTCCAAAAAATTCTTTTCTTACATCCTGCGCATTCATGATTAAAGCAGAAGAAAAAAAGACAACAAATAAAATACTGATTCGATTCATATCTTAAGATTTAATTTATATTTTATTGAGTATAAAATTTTGGCAAATATAGTCGCGATATTTATTATTACAAAATCCGAACCTAAAAAACTCGACTTTTCCGCCAAATCTTTTTGGATCTGTGATATGAACCGTAAGTTTACAGTTGGTTTACTGCTCGACTTTGGGAAGAATATAATTCGTGGCCAAATCTCCGGTAATTCTGTTTCCCTCTTTGTCCAACTGGAACAAACGATTTTCGCCCACCCTGTATTGGTTAGGGAAAAAATCTTTATCCAAACTTTCAAGGGTAATGATACCACCGCTGTCATCCCACTGGAATTTTCCGGAATTTTGAAACATTTCATCGCCCCTGTCCTGATATTTCCAGCTGATATGATATGTATCGTCTTTATTCAGGGTAATCCTGATTTCGACGCCTGGACAATCGGCGCACGGAACGACGCCAAAATAAGTTCCTTCCCAGTCTACACTGGTTCGCGAGTTATCACCAGTTGCCAACTGAACGGCAATACTGGTATCTACTTGTTGTTGATTTCTTGATTTACAGGAATTTAATCCAAACAATAACCAAATAATGCTTATAATAAAAATAAGTCTTTTCATTATGCTATTTTATTTATCAAAATGTACGTGAATGAAACAAAAAAGTTACATAACCTGAATTATTTCCTGAATATTTTTTTTTGTCCCTATACCGCACTTGGAAAATTGTATTTTTTCATGTATGTTTGTGGTTTTATTAATAGAAATAGACCATGATAGTAGTAAACAGTAAACAACGAGTCATCAAGGCAATGAATCTGGAAACTCCCGACAGAGTTCCTTTAATGTGTCAATTCAGCATTGGTTTTATGCAGAACCAGTTAAAGCCCGATCCCGTCATGTTTTGGTACGACATGAAAACATTTGCAGACGGATTGATTCAACTGCGCGAAACTTTCCGGTTCGATGGAATATTGGTCAGTCTTCACGGACATTCAGACGATTGGAAAAATGGATTGTTGAAAACAGAGAAAATCGACGACGGTAAAACGATCCTCCACTACGAAGACCGTACCGAAGAACATTCGTTGACCGATCTCCCCGTAGTTCAATTTTTGAAATCCAGACCGGAAAAAACAATCGAAGAGATTGATATCCACAGCGATATACCCTATGAAATAGATTATATACCCGTATCCGGCAATCTTTATTTTCGGTTGAACCGCGAAAAAATGTATTCCATTTTCGATTATCTGTACGATCAGACGGGCGATCAACTTTCCATTCATGGCGAAATTACTTCTCCTTTCGATTATTTTTTGGATTTGCTGGGTTACCAAAACGCACTGATGGCGCTGATGCTCGAACCGGAAAAATGCAAGCAAATATTGGCAAAATTTACCGAAGGCATCAAAAAGATTGCCGTCGGGATGTGCCGCAAAAACATTGACGCCATTAAAATATCTTCGCCGTTTGCCGGAATGGGTTTTATCTCGCCCGAATTGTACGAAGAGTTTGTATTGCCTTATGAGCGTGAGATCATTGCGGCTATTCGCAAATCGGGAAAACATGTTTACATACACACTTGCGGTTCGATCAGCGACCGGTTGGAATTGATGTATCAAAGCGGCGCTTCAGGATTGGAATGTCTTGATCCTTCGCCCATTGGAAATGTTGATCTTGATGATGCTTTCCAACGAATCGGCGATCGGATGTTCATCAAGGGAAACATCGATTCGGTAAACACCCTGCTTGCTGCCGGTGACGAAAAGGCAAAAAACGATGTGCGGAAAATTATCGAAACCGGCAAAACCAAAGGTAAAGGGTTTATCTTGAGTACGGCTTGTTCCATTGCCCCGTTAGTTTCAAAAGAACGTATTTTGATGTTGTCGAAATTGATTTCAGAATATGGGATTTATTAGATTTACGCTTTTTTTATTCGGCGTGTTTGCCGTAGTGTGGTTCTGCGTTTTTAACCATTACACCGTACTGTATTATCAAGAACAGATACAACTTTTCAGGTTCGACAGGTTTTATTTTCTTTCGTACCTTGAACGTCCCGGCGGCTTGAGCGAGTATTTTGGCTCCTTTCTCACCCAGTTCTATTTTTATCCTTTTGCAGGCGCCGTCATTCTTGCAACCGTTCTCACAACTGTTGCGTTGCTTTTTTATCAGATATGCCGAACGCCCTCCCCTATGGACAGGACCGGGGAGGAGTCTATCAGGAAACTGTTCTTTATTCCGTTCATTCCGGCTGTTTTGTTGATGATCTCTTTCGGAAATATCTTTTTCGACATGTCGGCAGCGTTGGGAATTTTATTGACGCTTGCCATGTTCAAATGGTATATTGGCATGGCGCTACCGGTCAGGTATAGCGCAGGCATAGCGCTGGTTGCAGCCGCCTATTTCATTGCCGGTGGAAACGCCCTGTTATTGACGGCTCTGATAATGATTTTCGAATTAACCGACTACGAATCGTTAAAAGAACATGCAAAAAAACGAAACAAATTTCTGTATCTATTTTTGCTGGCAGGCTGGGCAGTATGGTTACCATGGCTATCGTGGCGTCTGTTTTACACTGTTACAATGCGCGTTGCATATTTTGCACTCACGCCGGTCAATTTCCATTTACCAACCAGTGACAGTATATTTTTATGGATTTCCATTCCGGTATTGTTTCTTGTATGGAGATTGATATCAAACAAAATAAATCTATGGAATGTATCTCCACTGAAAGTAGGCGTTTTCAATTTTTTGATGGTGTTAGTCATGATTTTCTACTGCTTTTACACGATGCAAAGCCGCAGCAGATCACATACCATCAGTCGGATAACCTTCGAACTTCAGCACGGAAACTTTGATCAGATATTAGCAGTGGGCAAGGCTAATCCCACCAATAACCGTTTAGTTTGCTATTTAACCAATATTGCTCTTTACGAATCGGGACAGATGCCCTACCGCATGTTCCATTACAAACAGATGGGTACTTCAGGTCTGTTTCTTAACTGGGAATTTGCAAGCGATCATATTTTATCTTTCTATCTTGGCGAGGTTTATTATCGTCTGGGAATGATTCTTCAGGCGGAACACTGTACTTTCGAATCGCTGGTATCAAGTCAGAAAGAACCCAATGCCAGAGTTTTGCGGCGACTGACGCTCACCAACATTGCACGCCGCGATGCGGCAACTGCAGATAAATACCTTCGCTATTTAGATCACAGCCTTTTTTACCGAAAATGGGCGCAGCAACAGCGTACAAACCTCGCTCGGGCAATGGCCGATTCTACTTTTCATATCCCCGACACGCCCATTCCCGCTCACTGCAAAAACTTCTTCATCACATTCCAGATGCCGGAATATACGCTGCTCATGCTGTTGGAATCCAATCCGAAACACCGCATGGCTTTCGAATACCTGATGGCTTACAGTATGTTACAAAGAGACCTCGAAAAAGTGAAATGGTGTATGGACAATTATTACACAAATTTTGATTATCCGTCTATTCCGACACATTACGAGGAGGCTTTGCTTCTTTACGATGTACTGGCAAAAGATCCCGATTTTTTGACGCAATATCCGGTCAGTAATGCTACGCGTGAACGTTATGATCGTTACATGCAGGCGATAAAAGCGGCGCAGGGGAGCGAACGTAAATTCGAACAGTTTCAGAAACAATTCAGCAATACCTACTGGTATTACATGAATCTCGTTGATCCTTCAACATTAAAAAAATAAACTGCTTATACGAAATAATCTATTTTGTCATTATTCTCCAAATACTATTTTGTTTTCCAACATCTCTTCGCGTGTTTTTATTTTTAGTCGAAGGTATTCCATTGGTCTGTCGCCTTTTATTCTGTTGCAAGAGGCGCATAATAATTGATAGTTTTCATAATAATCGCCGCCGCCTTTTGCTTTTGGAATAACATGGTCTATTTCCAAATTCCAAATATCAAATTTAGTTCCACAAGCATTACACAAGCCGTTCTGTTCTTTATACAAACGCTCTTTTACAGAAACGGAAGGTGTTTCTATTTGTACATCCGTTCTTTGAGGAACAATCGTTGTGTTGATGAAGTTTTTAAACAAACCTGCATCATCACTCAATCTTTCAACTAAGATATGAACAGTCTGCTTTTCTATATCAATACCAATCCATTTTCTGCCTAATTGCTGTGCTGCCACACAGGTTGTTGCACAGCCGCAAAATGGGT
>Ga0123353_10009678_pt1 | contig 13346 bp, 14 predicted proteins | sample TergutLab28metaG_3_FD_92763 | JGI IMG/M metagenome (GOLD analysis project Ga0123353, IMG submission 92763) | Labiotermes labralis P3 segment gut microbial communities from Petit-Saut dam, French Guiana - Lab288 P3 | ecosystem: Host-associated > Arthropoda: Insects > Digestive system > Gut ... | reverse complement strand
GCGCTACACTGTGGACCGGGCCGAGATGGTGCACTTCGGCGACGAGGACAGCCATGTGTGGGCCATCGTGAGGAGCATTGTGGAATAAGAAGGGGGTGGATACGTGACCATTGAAAACTATCAGTACAGGATGAATCGACGTTTTCGTTTTGCTTTGACGGGATCGCGAAGGGGTCGGTGGTCGCCGTATCCACCCTGATGGCCTGCGCCCGCGAGAACCGGGCGGACCAGAAAGATTTTTTCCTGAAGGGCTACCGGGAAATGCTGCGCAGGCTTGAACCCGAGAAAATTATATGCTATAATGAACCGTTCCCCGAAATGGAAGGCGACATCGTCTATGTGGACTACGAATTGAGTTCTTGGAAACACGACGGGGACGACATCGGCAAAGCGCGCGCGGCGCAGCCGCAGGAAGGGATCAGGATCATCAAGCGCACGGGCTTTGTGATGTCCGACGATGCTTTTCTCCAAAAAGGCAGCGGCAGCGCGTTTGGCGGGGAGTGGAAACCGAGCCCGAATAAGCCAGAAGACAACAGACTGATTGGGGAACCGGGAGATATTATAAATTCCATCGCAAGGAACGGCTATGAAAGCGACACGGTTATCGGCGAAAACGGATATGCTGTTGCTGAAAGACACTACAGTGATCATCATACACCAAATGTCCACTCGCCCATACATGACCACATTGTTGGCTGGGAGCGCGGATTTCCCGACTTCGGCAAGCCAATCAATTATTTCAACATGGATGTACCATATCTTGGCTATGTCTTTGACCTTTTTAAAGCCAGAGATGGTTCAACCATCGAGATAATAGCGAAGGAGGCAAGCCCCATGCGCAAAATTCGACTGGAGGCCCAAAACACGCCTGAAGAAAACCGCTTCAAGACCATCAGCGACTTCAAATGGAGCATAGCCTGTGGCCGGGAAGTGGGCTTTGAACATGGCGAAAAGACCTATGGCATTATCCGCTCTGGTGACGGGCTGGACGACGGCCCGTACATCCTCTATGAGTCTTATAGTGAAGCCAGTGAGCAGTCTTTCGACACTGTGGACGCGCTATTGGATTGCGAACTTGACGGTACCCGCCTGCAGGACATTATCAGGCAGGTGAAGGTGCTGTGGCGAAATGTTTAGCCATGCAGGGCGACATCGTCACTGTGGACTACGAGCTGAGTTCGTGGAAGCACGACGGGGACGACATCGGCAAAGCGCGCGCCATTTTATCTATTGGGACGATAAAACCGGAAATCCAATTCCGGGGCCTTCTATCAATTATCCAGAGGGAAACTATCCTGATATTTTCAGTCCAGAATGGCTTGCCGAATTATTTCGTCAAAAGGGATTGGTTGGCGGCATGGATTATAGTTTTGGTATGAGGAAGGAAAAGTACATGAGTGAGCTTATTAAGTCGGGTGACTTAAAATTCGCTTCCATCAGCGAATTCAAGTGGAGTATCCACTACGGTGCGGAAGTCGGTTTCACATGGAATGAGCGGAATTATCACGTGTGTGCTAAGATGCGCCCATCTCCCGATGCTGATCCCATGATTTGCTTCTATGAGGATTACAAAGAGGGGACCGAGCAATGGTATGCAACCCCGGATGCAGTATTGGATTGCTTGGTTGACGGCGTTCCTCTGCGTAGAATCATCACGCAAATGGAAGTGTCCGAGAGGTCGATTTAACGTGGAGGTGAAAATATGTCCGCAATCAGCGCCATGCCGGGGGCCATCGCCGCCTGGCTGGGCGAGCAGCAAGAGCTTGACGGCATACGGTTCTTGACGGAATTCCCCGCGCAGAACAAGGCGGTGCCCCTGCGTGGCGCCATCGTGGCGGTGGGGCTGACCTCCGTGAGCATCACGGACAAATTTGAGGAGAACAACGACGGCGTGCTGGAGCGCCAGGAATATTGCCGCAGCGCCAATATCCGTCTGCGCTTCGGCATCCACGTGCCCTTTGCCGACGGCGGCGCGCGCTGCCACGAAATCTTCACCCAGGTGCTGGATATGCTCACCTTCGCCAGCGACCTGAACCTGCGGGCCTCGGGCTGCAGGGAGGTGACGGCCCACCGGGACACCGACGCCTTCGTGCTCGAAGCCTGGGCCGACGTCGCGGCGGACTTTTGCCCGGCGGAAAGCACGGGGCTGACGCTCCCCTCCTTTTTGCCGAAGGACCTGCTGTGCGGCAGCCATATCGCCGACCAGGGGACGCATCTTTCGCCCCAGGAGAAGGCCTGGCTGGGCGCGCCCTACCAGATCGGCGGCTATATCGGCAACGGGGCGGCCACCCAGGCCATCAACCTGGGCTTCGCGCCCCAGGCGGTGTTCGTTTTGGCGGCGCAACTGCCGCCGGTGCACGTCAATTTCAGCACGCAGTCCCTGGCGTACTTCGGCATGGCGATGCGCACTGGCAGCGCCTCCGCCAGCGGCAGCATGGGGATCGAGATGACCAGCAGCGGCTTCCAGCTGCGCTCTGGCAGCGCGTTCAACTACGGGGCGTCCGCCCCCAGGCTCAACGAGAGCGGGGCCAGCTATATTTTTTTCGCGATGAAGTGAATTATGCTCCCCCCAGGCCTCCCGCGGGAGGCCTTTCCCCCCTCGCGCGCGAGGGGGGCTTTTCTCTTACTAACGCGAACCTGCTCTTTCACCACCCCCTCTGTCGCGTAACCGCCCCTTCGGGACCGCGACATCTCCCCCAGTCATTCCGCCTTCGGCTCCATTGGGGGCGATCCTGACGGCTGCCGCAAGATCGTCCCGCCATTTTTCCCTTGACTACTTCCTCCAAATTGGCTATAATAACCATGGAGGAGGTGAAACGCCTTGGCGGGAAAAATCCAACGCATCGCGCAAAACAAAAAAGCCTACCACGACTACTTCGTATTGGAGGAGTATGAGGCGGGCATCGAGCTGTTCGGCACGGAGGTCAAGAGCATCCGGCAGGGGCGCGTGAACCTCAAGGACAGCTGGTGCGGGGTGAGGAACGGCGAGATTTTCGTCAACGGCATGCACGTGAGCCCCTACGAGCAGGGGAACATCTTCAACCGCGACCCTATCCGGCCCCGCCGCCTGCTCATGCACAAGCGGGAGATCATGCGGCTGTTCGGCGAATCCAAGCAGCAGGGCCTGGCGATTATCCCGCTGTCGCTTTACTTCAAGAACGGCCGGGCCAAGCTGGCGATCGGCCTGTGCAAGGGGAAGAAGCTCTACGACAAGCGCGAGGCCGCCGCCGAGCGGGACGCCAAACGGGATATAGAGCGGGGGTTTAGAGGGGGAAGGGAGTAGGGTGGGATTGATCTTTTGAAGGACCCCCCTGCTCCGCTGCGCTCCGCTTCCCCCCTAAAGGGGGGATTCTGACGGCGCAAGAATTTTATGAAATGCTGAGGAATTTCGCTTTCGCCGACGACTAAAGAACAAGCACACAAAAATAAAGAAAAGAGGAAAACCCATGAAGAAGACACTCTGCATCATTTTGACAGCCCTGCTGCTCTGCGGCGGCATGGGCGCGGGCCTGGGCGCGGCCGCAGCGCCGCAGGCGGGGGCGCAGGCCGCGCCGGCCGCCGTCTCCCCGCTGCTGGGGCCGCTGATGGAATTCATCGCGCAGTACGACCTGGCAAATCTCACAGAAGCGCAGATTCAGATCCTCATCGGCATACTGAAGACGCTGCAAGCCCTGGGGATCGACTACAAGCCTGTGCTGGAGGCGGTGGATTCGCTGCTCCCCTTCGCGGTGAAGGCCGCGCTGCACGACGCCGGGCTGATGGACTACCCCCTCTGGGAACGCGACTTTTTGATGTACCTCATCTTCAAGTATTTGCTGTTCGGGTGGTACTGGATGTAGGATTTTTTGGATAATGATGAGGAAATTTTATCCGGGGTTCGACTAAAGAGTAAATATACTTTAGGAGGGCCTTTCCATGAAAACCGCAAAGCGTATCCTCAGCATCGCCCTGGCGCTGGCGCTCGGGCTGCTGGCGCTCGTGCCCGCGACGGCGCTGTCGATCGAAGAGAACGATCCCAACGCGCCGGTGGTCACAACCGCATGGCTTGAATACCGCGTCCTCCATGGCGAAACCTTTGACGGCATCATTCTGGCGCAGTTGCCGGAAGGCGTTGACGGGCAGCTGAGCGCCGCGTGGTACTTCGGCGACGTGCTCCTGGGCAGCGCGCCGGTGGCGGGCGGCTCGGCAAGGATCACAATGACCGCCACGCCGGATATGCCGCCGGAAACCTGGCTGCGCGCGGTGGTGACCAACACCTACACCGACGGGGACGGCCGGGAGCAAACGGCCAGCGCCGCGCTGGAAAAACGGATTTTCGTGCAAAGCCCTATGGCGCCGGTATTCAAGGACATCCTCCGTCTGGGAAATACCCGGGTGGGCGGGCGCTTCGATATCACCCTGGACGTGCGCCTGCCGGAGGGGGTGGAAGGCAAAATCAGCGTCGCGTGGTACCTTGACGGGAAGCTTGTCGCAATCGGGGAAAAGCTCGATATCAGGGCTACGCAGGATATGTCCCCGGAGGTTTACTTCCTCGTGGTCGCGACCAACACCTATGTGGACGAAAACGGCCGGACGCAGACGGCCAGCGCCGCCAGGGAGGTATTCGACTTCGTTGATTCCCGACTCGATCAGCTGCAAAAGTTTTTGGGCATGGCTCTTGTGCTTTTGACCCTGCCCGTCAACCCGATGTTCTTAATGGTCGTTTTCATGGTGGTCGGGGGGACGCTGGGCTGGCTCTGGAGCTTGATCACCGGGCTGTTTACCCGGTGACATCGGTCTGATTTGTTGCGGCTAAAGCGCGGGCGATGCGTTTGCCGCCCCCCTCTGCCGTTGCGCGGCATCTCCCCCAAGGGGGCGATTCTGACGGTTGCCGCAAGTTTTTTCTTGACATTTCGCGGGAAATGGGCTATACTGATAGTACCCCCTCAGCCAAGCTTTGTCGCTCCGCGAATACCACCCCGGCCTGCTTTCTCCCTTCGGTCATGTCGGCTACGCCGAACCCCTCCACAGAGGGGAATGGGGATTAGGCAAAACGACAGCGAAAATTTAAATCGGGGATGAAAGGATTTCGACGGGTACACTGAAATACTGCAAGCGAGCAGCGGCGCGGACCCGCTATAACAAGCCGTAGTTTAGAAATAAACGACAACGATTACGAACTCTTAGCTGCTTAAGGCACCTTCTCCTTGGAACTTTAGTTCCTCGGAATTTTAGCGCCTTTTCACCTTAACCGGTAGCAGCCGTCCCGCCCGGGAGTCCCGCGGCCCGGGGACGGGGCGTCATGCAGCGGGGCACGTGCACGGGAAGGACGCCTTGCCTCCCGTCATGAAGATACACGGCTACCGAAACGCGCAGCCTGCCTGCCGGCGGCGCGCGGGGGGAACCTTAAACGACAGGCTACGCTCGTAGAAACCGGTATGGATGGGTGTTCGGACGCGGTTTCGATTACCGCCATCTCCACCAGCTTCAGACCAAAAGAGCCTCCCAGTTCGGGCGGCTCTTTTGGTCTGCTTTGTTTTAGCGATCCGCCGGTACAGGCTCCGGCCCAAGGATCGTGGCATAGCTCACTTTGTAAAAATGCGCCAGCTTGACTACGATGTCTATATTGAGCCTGCTGCGGCCGCTTTCGTAGTAGGCGTATGTAGAGCGGTCAATCCCCAGGTATTCGGCTACCTGCTGCTGAGTCAGGTCTCTTTCCCTGCGTAGCTTGCGGATGGTTTCGTGCATAATCCTTCCTCCTTGTTAAATCATAGTTAGGTCTCCAATATAGGCTACCCATGCACCAATAGTAGCATGCGTAGCCTATAATGTCAAGTAAAATCCCCTATTCTTAATACATAAGAAAGGGGGTAGGTTAGTGAATACAGTATCAGCGGTCCGCGATCGGATATTACAGCTATGCGGTGATCGGGATATCACAGTGAACGGACTGGCAACAATGAGCGGCCTGCCTCCCTCCTCAGTTAAGAATATTTTATATGGCAAAAGCCTTAATCCAAAAATTATCACGATCAAGATGATATGTGACGGAGTGGGCATTACGCTCGGCGAATTTTTTTGTACAGATGAATTTGATGGGCTCGAACAAGAAATGAAATAAACCGCAAGCAGACTGCACCATGCATCCTTTTCAGCGCACCATTACAAACGACAACGCCATATGTATCAAGGAAATCTTAACATATATGGCGTTGTTTTCTTATTTCTCTCCACCCCCTCTGTCGCTGCGCGACATCTCCCCCACGGGGGCGATCCTGACGGCTGCCGAGGGTATTGATGGAGGATCAGGCAGGACGAGCGGCTATTTTGCCAAGCCTATCCCCTGATGATCAGCAGCGCTACTGTGATCCCCACGGCCAGGATGGCGGGGATGCCATGGCGCTCGGCCCAGGCCCCGGCCAGGAAATACGCGTTGCAGGGGGCGAGGAGTATCTTCGCGGGGAGGTTGGCGTATTTGGGCTGCGGCAGGGGTTCGGCTTCGTCCAAACCGGCGGCCTCATCCGGCACGGCCGCTTCTTCCGCCACGGAAGGCTCTTCCGTTTCAGCGGGCTCGTCAGCCGCGGCGGCCGGCTTGCCATAAAACAGCTGCCACTGGCGTTTGGCGTCCTCCCACGAGGGGAAGGAATTGCACATCAGGCTCAGCCCCAGGAACAGGGCAACGGCCTCGAGCCAGAAGAAGGAGCTTTCCGCGCCGCCGCGCAGGCCGAAGATCAGCAGGGGCCCCACGGAGGCGCCCAGGAAGAGCCAGCCCAGGATGCGCTGGGCGATGTAGGGCAGCAGGGCCAGCAGGAAGGCCCGGCCATAGCACACGGCGGGGTCGTGCCAGGCGTGGCCGCAGTTCCAGTCGGCCGGGAGGTATTGGCGCGCGCGCACCTCCAGCTTCAGCATGCGGCAGGCGCAGTGCTCCCAGAAGCCCTTCATAAACGCGCCGGGATAGGTGACGAGCTTGGTGATCAGATAGAGTATTTTCATGCGTTAAATCCTCCCCAGCCTTCGGTAAATATCGCCTCGAGGGTCGTCTCCCCCGCCTTGAGCTCCTCGATGATAAGGGGCACGGCGTAGCCGTAATAAATTTGGGCGATCATCATCGTCTCGCTCTCCATAAAGGCCTCGTAATAGTCCTCGTCCCCCGCCGCCAAAGCCGCCGCCAGCAGGGTGGAGACCGTGTTGTTGCCGATGTCGTAGGAGTTCTCCTCGATGCTGCCGCGCAGCAGGTCGAGGGCCTCCTGCGCCCGGCCCGAAAGCAGCAGCGCCGTCGCCTTGTAGGAGAGAGCCTCCGGGGCGTACTGGGCCAGCTGCGGATCGGCCGCGGCGGCGGCGGCCACCTCGTCGGCCAGCGCGACGGCTGCCTCGAAGTCCCCGTCGCGGTACTTCATCTCCGCCTGATAAAGCAGCATCCAGCTGACGAGGATGGAATGCTCGCCGCTGTAGCTTTCCGCCAGGGCGTAGGCCTTTTCCTTCTCGCCGGTCAGATAGAGGGCCTTGACGTGGAACAGCATGGCGGAATAATCCTTGTCGTCGCGGCGCAGGCGCTCCTCGCATTGGCGGACCACATACTCGAAATCCCCCATGAAGATCGCGCGGCCCTGCGCCACGTCCTCGTACATCCAGGGCTTGCTGCCCCGGGCCTTTTGCAGGGTTTCCAGCAACTGCCCCACCTCGTCCGAGACGATGGACTCGTCCGCCAGGGCGTACAGCTCCAGGACGTCGTAAATCAGCGCGCGCCTGCGCTTGTCCTTTTCCCGGGCCGCGGCGATGGCCCTGCGGTACGCGTCCTCGTCCTCCTCGTCCGCCAGGCCGCGCTCCTCCCGCACGTTCGTAGCCGCCTGCACGATATCGTCCAGCAGCCGCAGGCTGCGGGGCACCCTCGTGCCCTCGGGGAACCACTGGGAGAAATACTGCATGGTGTACTGCGACATAGGCCCCCACTGCCGACTGAACATCACCAGCAGCCGCTCGTTGACGAAGCTGCCGATGGTGTAGGCCGGGACGGAGCCGTCGCCCAGGGCGAACACCTGGCTGCCCAGCATGGCGATTTCCATCTCGGTCTGCTCCAGGAAGCCGTAGGCCTCCTGGGCGCCTTCGTAGTCCTTCGTGGCTTCCTTGACCAGACCGTCCAGGGCGAAGAGGCCCAGCAGGGTGTTGCACAGGAAGGGCATGAACATCACCAGGCCGAAGAACATCACCAGGATGGCCACCAGCCACGCCAGCGCGCCGGGGCTTTTGATTGCCTTCGGCGCATCCTCTTCGGGCTGCAGGACATCCGCCGCCTCCTCCTCCTGCGCCTGTTCAACCAGGCCGCGCAGTTCGGACGCCTGCTCTGCTTCCTGCGCGGCGGGCTCGTCCGGTTCGGCTGCGGGCGGCAACAGGGTTTCCGCTTCTAACTCCTTCTCGCAAAAAGGGCATTTCGCCTTTTGCGGTGCGGAATCGAAGTGGATTTCAGTGCCGCAGTTCGGGCATTTGTACTGCGATGCATCTGCCAAAATGATACCTCCTCATTATTTCAATGAATGATTTTCTCTTATTATACTAAATTATTGCGGGCATTGCAATGGGGGGAGGGGTGAAAATGGGGTGAAAATTTTTTCTTGCCGCCCCGGCCCTGCGGGGGTATGCGCTTGCGCGCGTCGCCCTGCGATAACCACCCCGGCGCCGCGGCGCCACCCCTCCACGGAGGGGAATTGGAGATTAGGCTATAACGATAGCTAAAATCAAAAATCTTGTTATGGATCAAGCCCCTAATTCCCCTCCGTGGAGGGGTGGCGCCGTAGCGCCGGGGTGGTTATCGCAGGGCGACGCGCGCAAGCGCTCTTCTTTGCCGATTAGGCATTGGTCCGATGCGGCACCTGCAGAGCAGGATGCGCGTATAACTTGGTCATTACTTTGTCCAACCGATGCAGAACATCTTCCGCAGAGATGTGGATTACAGATAACCCAATGACACAAGATACGCTTCGCGTTCTAAGTCATGCTCTACTTTGCTGTCATGGGAACTGCCATCGACCTCAAGCACTGTGTTGCAGTCCAGACAAAGAAAATCAACAATGAAGTTTCCGATTATTTTTTGCCGATCGAAGTCATAGCCGCGAAATTGACCGTTTTTAAGCTGCTTCCATAGGATAATTTCGCTTAGGTTACCGGCCTTGCGCAATTCTCTGGCGCGATCACGCAAAAGGGGGTTGTATGGAAGAGCAACATAGGTTTTCAGATTGCGCATGTGAAACTCCTCTCCGCAGCCACCCCGCAACCCTGCGGGGCAATGCGCTTGCGCGCGTCGCCCTGCGACAACCACCCCGGCCTGCGGGCCACCCCTCCACGGAGGGGAATGGGGGATTAGGCATAAGCGACAGCTTAAAATCGAGAATCCTGTTAAGGCACAAGCCCCTAATCCCCTCCGTGGAGGGGTGGCCCACAGGCCGGGGTGGTTGTCGCGAAGCAACGCGCTGCCCTGCAACGTTCTTCGCCTCGGATTAGCCTCACGCCCGCCAAATCCTCTGCGCGTATTCCCCCACAGCGCGGTCGGCGGCAAAGCGCCCGGCCCCGGCGATGTTCATCAGGCTCATGCGGTTCCACCCCACGGGGCCCTTCGCCCAGGCCTCGCTGGCGGCCTGCTGGGCGAAGCGGTAGTCCGCGAAATCCGCCAGGACCATGAAGGGGTCCCAGTTTATGGTGTTCCAGATTTCCCGGAACTCCCGGCCCGCGACGCCGTGATTGATATAGTCGATCAGGCGGCGCAGCTCGGCGCTGTTGCGGTAATATTCCATGGGCGCGTAAGCTCCGCGCAGGCGCTGCGCCTGCTCGGCGCGCAGGCCGAAGATGAAGATATTGTCGTCGCCCACGGCCTCGGCGATTTCCACGTTGGCGCCGTCCAGAGTGCCCAGGGTCACGGCGCCGCCCAGCATCAGCTTCATGTTGCCGGTGCCGCTGGCCTCCGTGCCCGCCAGGGAGATCTGCTCGCTGATTTCCGCCGCGGGAACCAGCCGCTCGGCCATGGTGACGTTGTAGTTCTCGAGAAAGTGCACCCGCAGGCGGCCCGCCGCGTCTGGGTCATTGTTGATGAGCTCCCCCAGGGCGGAGATGAAGCGGATGATCTGCTTGGCGATGAAATAGCCCGGGGCCGCCTTGGCCGCGAACAGCCAGGTGTGGGGCACGACTTCCCGCGCGGGGTCTTCCTTCAGGGCCAGATACTCCGCGAGGATCTGGAAAGCGTTGAGGTGCTGGCGCTTGTACTCGTGCAGGCGCTTGATCTGGACATCGAAGAGGCTTTCAGGATCGAGCTTGACGCCGCATTGCTTTTGCAGCTGACGTGCCAGCAACTGCTTATTGGCCAGCTTGACCTGCCCAAGGGCTTCCAGCACCCCCGGGTCGCCGGCGTAATCGCGCAGCTTCTCCAGCTCCTCGGCGTCGCGGACGAAGCCGTCGCCGATGAGCTCCTTCAGCAGCCGCGTGAGCCCGGGGTTGGCCTGGCACAGCCAGCGGCGGTGGGCGATGCCGTTGGTGACGTTGCCGAATTTATGGGGGAAGATGGCGGCAAAATCCGCAAAGAGCTCTTTCTTGATCAGTTCGCTGTGGAGGGCCGAAACCCCGTTGACGCTATAGCAGGCCGCGCAGCACAGGCTCGCCATACGCACCTTTCCATCTGAGATAATCGCGGTGCGCTCCACGATCCCGGCGTCGCCGGCGGCGTCCCACACCTGCTGACGGAAACGGCGGTCGATTTCCCGGATGATCTGGCTGACGCGGGGCAGCAGGCGCTCGACGAGCTCCTCGGGCCAGTTTTCCAGGGCCTCGGGCATCATGGTGTGGTTGGTGTAGGCGAAGGTACGGGTGCAGATGTCCCAGGCGGCGTCCCAGCCGTAGCCGCACTCGTCCAGGAGCAGGCGCATGAGCTCGGGGACGGCCATGGTGGGGTGGGTGTCGTTGATATGGATCGCGGCGTGGTCCGGCAGGGAATCCGCCGTGCCGAACTCCCGCAGGTGGCGGAAGACGATTTCCTGTATAGAGGCCGACACCAGGAAGTATTGCTGCCGCAGGCGCAAAGCCTTGCCCTCGGGGTGGTTATCGGTGGGGTAAAGGCCCTTGGAGATCATCTCGGCCATGGCGTTTTCCTCCACCGAGGCCATGTAGTCCCCCTTGATGAAGCTTTCCATGTGGATATCCTGCTTCTTGGCGCTCCACAGGCGCAGGCGGGAGATGCCCTTGCCGTCCGGGCCGGGGACCATCATATCGAAGGGCACAGCGGTGACGGTTTTCGCCCCCGTGCAGTGGATCTGGTGGTAATTGTCCATCCAGTATTCCTCGACCCGGCCCTCGAAGCTGACGGTGCGGGCCTGGTCCTCGTGCTCCACCAGCCAGACCCTGCCCCCGGGCAGCCAGAACTCCGGCAGCTCCGTCTGCCAGCCCTCCACGAGCTTCTGCTCGAAGATGCCGAACTCGTAGAGGATGGAATAGCCCGTGGCGGGGACCTCCCGGGCGGCCAGTGCGTCCAGGTAGCAGGCGGCCAGGCGGCCCAGGCCGCCGTTGCCCAGGCCGGGGTCGGGCTCGCAGTCGTAGAGCTTTTCCAGCTTGACGCCGAAGTCCTTTAAGGCTGCCTCCGCGAGTTCCGTCAAGCCCAGGTTGAACAGGGTGTTCTTCAGCGAGCGGCCCATGAGGAATTCCATGCACAGGTAATACACCCGCTTTTGTCCATGGGTTTCCCGGGAGAAATCGGCCCGCAGGCCGCCCAGCAGATCCCGCAGGCAGCCCGCCAGGGCCTTGTAGTAGTGCGAGTCGTCGGCGTCCCGGGGCGTCACGCCCAAAAAGCGGCTCAGGCGGGTGACGATCTGCTCTTTCAACTCTTCTTTCGTGGAGGGGATGCGCATATTATTCTCCTTTAAACACCACATTTACTTCCCATCATAATAATACCCCGCATAGCCCTTGTTTAGCAATTCGCTCATTTGTAATACCCTGGACGATACTTTGCCGGTGCTCTTGGTCGCGTCGATGATCTGCGCAAATTCTTTTGTATCGTCCGTAAACGCAACGAAAATCATCACATGCTTTCCGGGCAGGAGGAGAACATCCCCGGGCAAAAGATCGTCTGTCGTGCCTAATTTAGATGCGACAGAGGGCAGGCCCGCTGTACCGTATTTTGCAGGCAAGCCCCAGCAGGCCGTTACAAGCCCGGAACAATCGACGCCGATGCATTGCCGGCCTCTTTTATGGTCCCGGGAATCCGTAATGTTCCCGGCATATGCTCCGTCGGCTATGGCCTGCTGAAATTCTTCTACCGTGCAAAAGCCGCCCCAGTTATAGGGTATGCCCTGGTTTTCCCGGCCAGCCTGCCACCAGCCGCAGTTAGCGTATTTTTTACTTGAATAATTCACATCGGGCGTGTTGACCAACACGCCGTTCGCGTCATAACCGTGATAGACATTCTTCTCGGTGGGCGTCCACAGAACGTTTACGAAGATCCATGCGGTCTCGACTACATGTTTGCGCCAGGCATCATTGATGATCATCGTCACTCCCTCACCGTCAGCCCGTCCATCCATTCAATCCCTACCGCCATCCCGGCGCGGCGGCAAAGCTCCTCCCAGACGTCCCCCAGGGGCAGCAGCTTGAGCTCCTCCTGCATGGCAAGAAGGCGGGTGAAATCGCGGCTGTCCTGCAGCTCCTTTAGCAGGCCGTGGGGCAGCAGCAGCGCGCCCAGCAGGGCCTTGCGCACGCTGCGCAGACCGATGACCCAGGCGGCCCGGCGGTCGATGTTGGCGTCGAAGTAATCCAGGGCGATGAGGGCGCGCTCCCAGGCGCCGCAGCGCACGATCTCATTGGCGATGTCCCGCAGGGCATCGTCCAGCACGGGCGCGTGGTCGCTGTCCCAGCGCACGCCCCGGGAGATGTGCAGGGCGATGCGCTCGCTGAACAGCAGGAGGGAGGGGATTTTGTCGGCGACGGACTCGGTGGGGTGGAAGTGGCCGTTATCCAGCAGGCAGGCGCAGCCGGTCCTGGCCGCGTAGTTCATGTAGAACTCGTGGGAGCCCACGGTGTAGCTCTCCAATCCCAGGCCGAAGAGCTTGGACTCCACGGTGTCGATGAGGACGAAGGGTTCGTACTTCTCCGCGAGGGTTTCGTCCAGGGAATCCCGCAGGCGGACGCGGGGGCCCATGCGGTCGGCGGGGCTATCCTTCATGCCGTCGGGGATCCAGATGTTGTTGACGCAGGGCTGGCCGAGCTCTTCGGCGAACCACGCGCCGACGCGCCGCATGGCCTTGCAGTGATCGATCCAGAAGCGGCGGATGGCCGGGTCGGGGTGGGAGAGGGTCATGCCGTCGGCGGCCAGGGGGTGGGAGAACAGCGTGGGG